>Ga0114129_10003906_pt1 | contig 21039 bp, 17 predicted proteins | sample RhiMetdeltSRZDD1_FD_80071 | JGI IMG/M metagenome (GOLD analysis project Ga0114129, IMG submission 80071) | Populus rhizosphere microbial communities from Tennessee, USA - Rhizosphere MetaG P. deltoides SRZDD1 (version 2) (version 2) | ecosystem: Host-associated > Plants > Roots > Rhizosphere >... | reverse complement strand
TGTTCTTGACCGTCCACTTCGTGGCCGACGTCGGCGGCCTGCCCGCGGTTTCTCCCGATCCCGAGTATGTGAAAGACGTCACCGCTCCCGAGGCCGTCATGTAGACGTTCTCGGCTCCTGCCGACGTCCCGCGGTAGACCTGATAGCTGTCAGCGCCCGGCACGGCGGTCCAGCTGAGCGTGACACGACCTCCGGAGCCGGTCGTTGCGCTGACGCTCGACGAAGGCAGCGAGACCGCGGTGCGCGTGCCGGTCGCCATGAGCGCGACGACCCTGAAGTAGTGCGTGGCCGCCGGAAGGGCGCCGCCGCTGGAAGCGGTTGCCCTCACGCCCGTCGGCGCCGGCAGGATGTCGTTCATCCACGCAAGCGGTTTCGTGAACAGGTTGCGCTGGATCTGTGCGTCGGCCGGAACCAGATTGACGATCGCCGGGCCCGAACCGCCGAACAACACGTTCTCTCCCGCGGCCTCGAGATGGTTGTTCACGATCGTGTAGGGGCCGGTCCCGTTGTAAGCACAGATTGCCTGAGAGTCGGCGTTTACCGCCTTGATATCGGTGATGTAGCTGTCCGAAATCGTCGTTCGCCCGCTGTTGAGCGAGATGCCGCGCTTCTGCCCTTTGTATTTGTCGCCGTGGATGTAGACGTGATCGAGGACCAGGTCGTAGGCCGTGGCGGCCGTCGTATCGTCGCCGAGCCAAATCAACGTCTCGTAGCCCAGATGCGCGATGCCGTCGAACTCGACGTACTGCACCTTGTAGCCGTGGGCCCCCGGCGCGGTCCGCAGCAGCGGAGTCGTTTTCAGCGCGCCTCCTTTACCGATGAGCCTGGGCAGCAGCGATCGCGACGTGTTGCCGCCGCTGCGGTCCGACGGGATCAACCGCGTTCCCGCCTGCGGCAACTGTGAGGCAGATGCGTCGCTGCGTATCGTGATCCACCCGGTTCCGCTCTTCACCGGCAGCGTGTAGTGGCCGACGAATGTTTCGCCGGCACGCAGGAGGATCGTGTCGCCGAACTGCGCGGCATTTATGGCGGACTGCAAGTCTGTATATTGACAACCGCTCGCACAGACCGTCCGAGTGGCGGCTGCCGCATTGTCACTTGCACACACCGCGACGAGACACGCAAAACCGATCGACACGGATAGACGCACCGGGACCCCCGCGGCAGAGCTGAAGAATAGCTAAGGTTGGAAACGCCCGAGACGAAGGCAAGGGCGGAGCCAAGCGGCGAAAGTCCGCGGGCATTGATGGTTCTGAAGAAAACCCGGCAACCGGCAACGCCGCCGTCGTCTAACGCGACTCAACCGTTTGTAACAATTACGTCGTATCGATCAGCGGGTCGCGATGCGCAGGCCTCGCGGCATGCTCGGCGCGCCGGAGATTTGCGAAGTCTGAGTGAGGATTGTCATGACGTCCGCGCCGACATCGGTGCCGTCGGTCGCACGCCCGAGCAGAACACTTGTGGCGGAGAGGCGATAGTCGTCCGGCGACGAGCGCACGAACTGCGCGTCGAAATCTGCGTTGAAAAAATTACCGGCAGGGTAACGACTCGCGGCGCCACTGCTAAAGAGGTTGCCGGCCACGACGGACTGCGGGAAGAAACCGTTCAGAATCCCGAGGCCGTACGAGAAGAAAGCGCCATTGATGCCGTACGTGCTGTGACGGGCGATGTTGTTGGTGAACTGGAATCCGGGAACGATGGCGGGTGCGGTCGCCGTGCCGCCATAGGCATAGATCACGGACGTCCCGTCATGATCGATAGTGTTGTGGTCGACCAGGATCTGAGTTGGGCCGTCGCCGATCAGCATGAACCAGCCGTTGCCGCTCCAGCTGGTGCGGCTGATGTCGTAGAACAGGTTTTGACGGATGCGGATGTTGGTGGTCACTCCGGAGACTTGCGGGCTGTCGTGGCCGAGGATGTTGATCGCGGCCGCCGAATGCCGAACGATGTTGTAGGAGAACTCGACGTCTTCGATCGTGCACCACGTGCAGAGCCCGCCAGAGTTGCGCGGACACGATCGCGTAGCCTGCCTGCCCCGCCTGCCAGTTCGATTCGAAGATGTTGTACTGCACGGTGAGACGACGCGCGTTTTTCAGTTCGAAGAGGTTCTTGACGACCCACATGCTGCCCGAACCCGTCGGTGCGGCCGCCGGAGTGCCGGCAGCGCCCGTGTCTGTGAAGGTCGTACCGGTTACGGTCCAGACGAATCCTCGCGTGAAGATCTGATAGTCGGTCGCCCCCGCAACGGCGTTCCATCTCAGCTCAGCCGAACCGGCGTCGGTCACGCTCACCGAGACCGACGCAGCCGTCGATCGTCCGATGTTCCCCTGCCCGATCGGCTTGCGTGCGATCACTAAGTACGTGATGGACCCGGCCACGAGCGATCCGCCGGTCGATGGCGTCGCGGTCAGGCCGGCTGGCGTCGGAATGATCGGATCGCGCCAGGTCAGCGGTTTGGCCAGATAGTTCCTGCGAAAGATCACGTCGCTCGTAATGAGGCCGCTGATGCCCGGGTCGCTTCCGCCGAGGAGGAAGTTCTCGGCGGCCCCTTCCAGGTAGTTGTTTTCGATCGTATAGGGGCCAGGACCGTTCCAGCCCGCAATTGCCTGCGCGTCAGCCCCGACCATCTTGCAGTCGGACACGTACGAGTTCGCGATCGTGACGCGGGCGGCATTCAAGGAGATTCCACGTTTCTGGCCGAGGGCGGGATCTCCGTGGATGTACACGCGGTCGACTTCGAGATCCGTGGGGACTTGCGCCAGCGTCGACTGTGCCATCGAGCCGTCGCCGAGTTGAATGATGTCGCCGTAGCCCTCCTGATTCGCCAGGAACTCGAGAAGCTGAAGCCGCCAATGGTGCGCGCCCGCGGCGGTCCGCATCGCGGCGGCGTTGTTGCCCGAACGAATCTTCGGCAGTTGCGGCGCGTACCCCGGTCCAATCCTGACGCCCGGCGCGGGCAGGTTCGAGTCGAGAGCCGCCGAGCGGATCGTGATGAACGTCGATCCCGGTTTGACGGGCAGGACGAAGTTGCCCGTAAAGGTCGCGCCTGGCTGCAGCTGGATCACGTCGCCTGGCTGCGCGGAGTCGATCGCCCGCTGCAAATCATCTCCGGCGTTCACTCGAAGGGTGTTGGCTTCTCCATAAGTGGCAAACGCCACCGTCAGCAGGCAGATCGCGGTCGCCATCCAGGCGAGTGGACGCATTAGAGGCCCCTTGATTCGAAGGTCGGGATTTGTCGGAGCGTCAGGGAATAACAAGTCTAGTACCAGCTCGAATCAACTTCTAACTTGTGATGATCGCTGAAGATAAACCGCTGAGGTGTGCGACCGGGGCTCAGAAGGCCTTACGGATTCGTCGGCGTCTTACGAATCTGACCAGTCCGGGCGGCAACCTTGCAGGACCACGCTCTTTTGCGAGGAGCTGCATGTCCACCGTCACCGTCGACCGCCACGCGGGCACGCCTGATTCGATGCGCGCATGGGAGCGCGCCGAGATCGAACGGAGCGACGTCGAGGCTTCATTGTCTGCCGAGCGATCGCTCGCGGTCAGCGCGCGCACCTGGACACGCTATGCGAATCCGCCTGCCGACACCGCGTATCCGCTGGAGTATGCGTATCACCAGCTGGGTGACGTGCAGGGACGCACTGTGCTCGACTTCGGGTGCGGCTCGGGCGCAAATACCGTATTGCTTGCGAATCGGGGAGCGCGCGTGGTCGCCGTCGATATCTCGGAGTCGCTCCTTCGCCTCGCAGCGCGACGCCTCGAAGCCAACGGTGTGTTGGGAGCGGCCTCCTTCATTGCCGCCTCCGCCCACGACCTGCCGCTGCCGTCGGACTCAGTCGACGTGGTTTTCGGGATCGCGATTCTGCACCATCTCGATCTGGCGCTCGTCTCGCGAGAGGTCCACCGCGTGCTGAAGCCGGGAGGCCGCGCGATTTTCCAGGAGCCTGTGCGGAATTCGGCGGTGCTCCGCTTCGCGCGCCGGCTGATTCCGTATCACGCGCCGGACGTGTCCCCCTTCGAACGACCGCTGTTCGATCGCGAGCTGCGCGCGTTTGCAGCCCCATTCCGCACATGTCAGATGCGGGCGTTCGGACTGCCACACGTGAGAGTTGGAGAATTGCTGCCGGGTTGGCGGCGCAACCCTGACGCGTTGTATCAGACGGACGCGAAACTGCTGGCTGCTCTCCCAGCCCTCGCCCGCTACGCGTCCATCAAGGTCGTGACGCTCGAGAAGTAATCGACTTAGCCGCCGCCGTCGCCGCCGTTTCGCTTGATGATGAACGAGCGCGGACGGTCACGATCCATCATGACACGCGGGACGGATTCGAGTTGCTCGATCGGCGCTCCAAGAGCCGCACCGTCGGTGGCCATCCCGCGATAACGACTTTCCTGCCTCAGACGGTAGTCGTCCTGCGCGATCGAGACGAACTGATCCTGGAGGTCGGCAACGCTGGGGAACATGTTGCCGGGAGGATACAGAGTCGATCGGCCGCCCGCGAGCACGTTGTTGTCGAAGACGACGCCCGGAAAGAACGCCTGGAGCGTATCGTTGCCGGTGCTCCGGCCGGCGCCGTGAACGCCGAAGGAGTTGTGGAACGAAATGTTGTCGCGAAACACGAACCGCTGGATCGGCACCGGTGCGCCGCGGTCGGCGCCGTACGCCTCGATCAGGTTGCCCGTCTGCACGATCGTGTTGTGGTCGATGATGATGTCCGACGGGCCGTCGCCGATCAGCAGAAAGAAGCCGTTGCCTCCCCAGTTGCGCCCGTTCACATCGTAAAAGAGGTTCTGCGTGACGTGAATCAGACGCGTCAGACCGCTCGGTCCCCCATCGTCATGTCCAAGAATATTGATGGCGGCCGCGACGTGCCTGACGACGTTCAAGCGGATTGTGACGTCTTCGACGACGGCCCACGGGGCAACCCCGCGCTCGCCGCGCGGCGTGAGCACGATGGCATAGCCGGCCTGCGCCGCGATCCAGTTGTTCTCGAGGAGATTACGCTCGATGAGCACGCGGCGGGCGTTCTTCAGCTCGAGCAAATTCTTGACTTGCCATTTCTGGTCGCGCCATCCCACCGGGCGCCCGACGTAGTTTCGGACAAAGGTGACGTCGGAAGGGACGAGGTCGCGGATTCCGGGTATCGCTCCGCCGAGGAGGAAGACCTCTCCGGCCGCTTCGAGATGGTTGTTCTCGATTCGAAATGGTCCCGGACCGTTCCAGCCCGCGATCGCCTGTGTGTCGATGGCCGTCAGCTTGATGTCACTGATGTACGAGCCGACAATGGCCGTCCGGCCGCTGTTCAGCGCGATTCCACGCTTCTGACCGATGTCGGGATCGCCGTGAATGTAGCAGCGATCGATCACGAGATCGCCAGGGACCTGATCCAGCGATGACTGCGCCAAGGACCCATCGCCGAGCGCAATGATGTCTCCCTGGCCCGCACGGTTTGCAAGGAATTCCACCAGCTCGATGCGCCACGCGTGCGCGCCGGGTGCGGTGGTCAATGCCGGCAGGTTCGTGGGAGAGCGCAGCTTTGCGAGGAGCGGCGAGGCGTCCGGTGAAATCCGCCGGCCGACCGGCGGCAAACCGTCAATAGAATCCGTGCGGATAGTAATGAATGCATTACCCTGCTTCACCGGCAAGACGAAATTTCCCGTGTACGTGGCGCCCGCGGCGAGCGTGATGAGATCTCCGGGCGATGCGCTGTTCAGCGCCGCCTGGAGATCAGCGCCAGCTGGAACGGGAATAACTGCGGCAGCACTGGCGGAAACTCCGCATGCGAGGACAGCTGCCGTGAGCAGCGTCGCGTGGAGAACGCGGATTGCGGAATGCAGGAGACTCATGGGTGCTGACTGATCATAAACAAAAAAAATGCCGCGGACCGATCGTCCGCGGCTGAGATGAGTTCGAAGGCGATCGGTGGCGAATGCGGACCATACGCCGCAGGCCGACCGGTGATCGCCCCGAAAGCGGTTCAGCTCAAGCGGCGCGGCGCACCGCCGCCGCCAGGCCAATGAGCGCGGAGCCGACGAGGATCATCGCGGCCTCGTCGCGCAGTCCCGGTAAAGGCACCCGCACCTGCTGAACTGCCACCGCTGGCGCGTCCGGATTGCGGCCACCTGTCTCGCCGGTCGCGGCTGGTGCCGCCATCAGCGGCATCGCCAGCGTGATGCATCCGGCGAACACATAAGAACCCACGTACCTACACATGTCCCGACCTCGGTTCCCTCGTTCGACGTGCGCCAAGCTCGTTGCCTGGCGCGGATGACGCCTCATCTGCGTGCGTTCACTCGCGTCGACGAGGCGTCGCATGCTCAAACTTCAAGGGATATGCCATGGACTAGCCGTGAAAAAGCTCGCGAACACAGCGGAGAACCAAGACGACGTGCGGCGCGTCGGAAAATCGTTGCCCAATGTGGGCGAACGATCGCCGCGCGCAGTCCTGTTGAGGTACGACTCTTGAATACAGTGGGAAACGGAATGGACACTCGAACCCCCGTTCAGTCGAATAATGCAGAGCAGCGGCCCTCCTCCGCTGCTGGAAAGCCAATGAGGCGCTACGTCGCCATTGTCGACGACGACTCGGCATTTGCTGCGTATTTGCGAACCTTTCTTTCGTTGCGTGGATATGAAGCGCGATGCTACTCGCGCGGCGACGAGCTTCTTGCCTCGATGAAGCAAACCGAAGCTCCGGATGTTGTGCTGCTCGACGTGATGATGCCCGGTCTGGATGGTATGGCTACGCTCCGTGCACTGAAGGCATCACGGCCCGAGGCTCAGGTGATCATGCTGTCGGGGCGCAACCAGGCCTCGACGATCGTCGAAGCGGTTCGTCTAGGTGCAGCAGACTACGTCGTCAAGCCGGACGACCCGGAAGGGCTCGGCGAGATCGCGCTCGACGTGGCCATCAAGAACGCGATCGAAAAGAACCGCCTGGTTTCCGAGCTCAGCGAGCTTCGCCAGCAGCTCAGCGACGACGAAGATCGAACCGTCTGGGGCAACAGCGAGAGGATGCGTGGGATCGCTACGGTCATCGAGCAAGTTGCCGACAGCGATGTGACCGTCCTCATCCGCGGTGAGAGCGGCGTCGGCAAAGAGCTCGTCTCGCGCGCGATCCATCAGCGCTCGACGCGGCGTCATCGTCCCTTCGTCAAGGTCAACTGCGCCGCCCTGCCGGCCGAGCTGCTCGAAAGCGAGCTCTTCGGGCACGAGCGAGGGGCGTTCACCGGCGCGGCGACGACGCGGATTGGAAAATTCGAGCAGGCCGATAGCGGAACGCTGCTGATGGATGAGATCGGCGAGATGAAGCCGGCGCTCCAGGCCAAGCTGCTCCACGTGCTTCAGGATGGCGAGTTCACGAAACTTGGCAGCAACAAACGCATTCAGGTCGACGTGCGGATCGTGGCGGCCACGAATCGCGACCTGGAAAAGATGCTGTTCAACGGAGAGTTCCGCGAGGATCTGTATTACCGGCTGAAGGTCATCGAGCTTGCGGTTCCGGCGCTTCGCGAGCGACGCGACGAGGTTGCAACGCTCACCGATTTCTTCGTCGCGCGCTACTCACGGAAGTATAACCGTCCAGCCAAACCGATTTCGGAACAGCTGCGACAGCTCTTCATGCAGTACGAGTGGCCGGGGAACATCCGCGAGCTGGAGAATATGATCAAGCGCGTCGTCATCCTCCAAGACGAGCAGCTCGTGATCCGCGAGATCGAGCGCAACATCCAGCGCGCCGCCGCAGCGCCCACTCCGGCCGCAGCATTCGCGGTGAGCAGCGCCGTTGCGGCGACCGTGGGCGTTCCCATGGCGCCGCTCCCCTACGTCGCGCCGCCGGTTCCGGTACCGCCCGAGCCCGAGTCGCTCGACGAAGGCGACGCGACGGAAGAAGCGGCGGATCCGAGTGGCGGCTCGCTCGCGGCGGTTGCGAAGGCTGCGTCGATGAAAGCCGAGCGCGCGGCGATCGAGCAGACGCTGCGGCAGGTTCACTGGAATCGCCGCAAGGCCGCACAGATTCTTGGCGTGAGCTACAAGACGCTGCTCAACAAGATCAAAGAGTGCGGCATCAGTAGAGCGTGATGAAAACGGCTGACCTCGAACAGCCACCTCGATGTTCAGCCTTCAACCTTCACGCTTCCACAAGTAGGTAGGTCGTTACCGCTTCGGATCGAAAGTATTCGCGCGCAGCCTCGACGTTTCGCGCGGAAACGCCCGCATTTTCGCCAACGTCTCCAAAACTTTTCCCTCGTGGCATTCGCCTTGCTCAAACTGCCCCGAGTGCAGTGGCCTACTCAACTGCGTGAGCAGGCCTATGGAGCCAAACGGGATGCCACGGGAACTTCTCATCATCGATCGCCCACCGAGCCCCGATCCATTTCAGGCTCACGGCTCTGTCACGCGGCGTTGCCAGCCCGAGCTGCTCACCGCTGGCGAGAAGATGCGCGAGGTGCGCGAACTCATCTCGCGTGTCGCCGACACCGACGTCACCGTGCTCGTGCGCGGCGAGAGCGGAACCGGCAAAGAGCTGGTCGCCCGCGCGATACACGCTGCCTCTCCCCGACACGAGCGGACGTTCGTCAAAGTCAACTGCGCTGCACTGCCCGCAGAGCTTCTCGAATCGGAGCTCTTCGGTTTCGAGCGCGGCGCTTTCACCGGCGCGATTCAACACAAGCCGGGCAAATTCGAATTCGCTAATCACGGAACGATGTTCCTGGACGAGATCAGCGAGATGAGCGCCGCGCTGCAGGCGAAGCTGCTGCAGGTGCTCCAGGACGGGGAATTCGCGCGGCTCGGCGGGCGCCAGGACGTCCGCGTCGACGTGCGCGTGGTCGCCGCCAGCAACCGCGATCTCGAGGCCGCGGTCGGCGACGGGCAGTTTCGCGAGGATCTGTTCTTCCGGCTCAACGTCGTGTGCATCACGCTGCCGCCGCTGCGGCAGCGGCGCGATGAGATTCCGATACTGACCGACCATTTCCTCCGCCGCTACTCCGAGCACTACAACAAGCCACTGCTGGCGCTCGCGACCGACACGCTGCGTCTGTTCGCGGAGTACGCGTGGCCCGGGAACGTACGCGAGCTCGAGAACCTGGTGAAGCGGATGGTGATCCTGGGAACCGATGCGCCGATTCGGCGTGAAGTGGCGGATTCGATCGCGGGCCGCGAGATGCGCGTCAGCCCGATACCGGTACTCCAGCCGCTCGCTCCGGAGTCCGGTGTATCGCCGCCGCCGCCGCAGCCGCCGGTGGCGGCAGCCAGCGCGCCGGAAGCGGCCGCCCCCTCGTCGTCGGGCGCAAGCGTGGGCGGATCGTTGAAGGACATCGCGCGCCAGGCGGCGCGCGAGGCCGAGCGCGAGCTGATCTTCAGGACACTGCAGCAGACGCGCTGGAATCGACGGGAAGCCGCCGAGATTCTGGGCATCAGCTACAAGGCGCTGCTCTACAAGATCAAGGAAGCGGAGCTGGACAAAGCCTCGTAATGACCGGCGACCCGTTTGTGCAAGAGGACTTCCGCGTGCTGACGCCCGAAGCCTTCGAATTCGTCCTGAACAACGAGTTGAAGCGCGCGGTGCGCTCGCAGAACTACCTCACGCTCGTGCTCGTGGACCCGCACTCGGAAGGACGCGGACCCCAGGAAGCGGTGCGCGACGTGGCGAGGATCGTGAGCCGCGAGGTCCGCGAGACCGACCTGTTGTCGGCGAACGAAGAAGGGCGTCTGTCGATGGTCCTTCTCGACGCCGATCTCCAGAATTCGATGCGCGTGATTGAACGGCTCCTGGCGCGCATCGAGCACTATCAATTCCCGGCGCCGCTTGCGATCGAAGTGGGCGCGGCGTGCTGCCCGACGCACGGGGCTGACGCCGAAACCTTGCGTCGCGCGGCCTCGGCCAGGCCGTTAACGCTCCGCCGCGAGCCCCGCAATACTTCCAACGCGTCCAACGCTCAATAAAAGGTGAGGCAATGAAGACTGTCACATTCACGGTGTTCTCTCTCCTGATTCTGCTGAGCACGGCCGCCGCCCAATCGACATTGGCGCCCGCGCAGCAGCAGGCTCCCTCGACGAGCCCGAAATCAGCCTCGTCTGCCGCCGTGCCGCCCGACTATCGGCTCGCGCCCGGCGACAAGCTGCGCGTCGAGGTGTACAAGGACGCCCAGCTCTCCCAGTCGCTGCAGATACGGCCCGACGGCAAGATCACGCTGCCGCTGCTTGGCGACATTCCCGCGGCCGGGCGCACGCCGACGGAGCTCCGCGAGGCGCTGACCGCGTCGCTGAGGGAATACATCACGAATCCCGTCGTCACGGTGATTGTCGTCGAGGCCACGCCCGCGACGATCTACGTGATGGGCGAAGTCAACAAGCCCGGAACGCTCGCGATGACCGGGCCGATCACGATCCTGCAGGCGCTCGCGATGGCGGGTGGCTTCAAGGACTTCGCGCACACGAAGGACATCAAGATCCTGCGCAAGTCCTCAACCGGCGTGCGCACGCTGCACTTCAACTACAACGACGCCGTCAAGGGCAACGGCACCCCGATGCTGCTCGAGCCGGGGGACACCGTGATCGTGCCGTAAGGAAAGGCCATGTATCGCATACGCGCTCTCGTTTTCGCAGCGGCGGTGGTGCAGGCGGCGTCGTATCTCGCCGCGCAGGAGCCCACCCCGACCGAGGTCCCGTCGGCGCCGCTCGCCGGATGGTCGTTCCGGCCTGGCATTGCCATCGGCACGATGTACGACACGAACGTCGCCATCACCAGCGCGCCGGCCTCGACGGGGACGACGCCGAGCGACACGGTGTGGACGATCGATCCCGTCGGGTCGCTCAGGTATTACGGCAAACGGACAGAATTCAACGCGACGTATCGCGGGACGATTCGCCGTTACTCGGAGCTGAGCGAGCTGAACGGCTTCGATCAACATGCGAACGCGAAGGTCGAACGGCGAGCGACGAAACGGCTCACGCTCTTTCTGCAGAACGCCTACGCGGCGGTGCCAACGACCGACGAGCTCCAACTCAACGGCGTGCCGTTCAAACGCGCCGGGTCGCGTAATGACGCGCTGGCCGGGGGCATGAGCCTGCGGCTCACCGCGCGCGACACGTTGAGCGCGCGCTACGACCTCACGTGGGTCAGGTTCGATCGGAAGGACCCCGAGCTGACGGGCGGCGTGATCAACGGCGTCCACTCCGAGCTGGCGCACGCGCTGACCGATCGTCTGAGTGTCGGCGCCGAAGGCAGCGTCCGCACGGCCCATATGGACATCGTCGGGGGCCGCGAGCTTCGCTTCGTGGATGTCGGCGGAACGGTGAGCTACGCGCTGGATGAGACGACGAAAGTGTCGGCCGCGACTGGCTACGGACACCTCGACGACTTGCTGCTGGCCACCACGCGATCCGGCGTCTACGTGCGCGGGTCGATCATGCGGCTGGCGATGCGCACGGTCTTCGGCCTGAGCTACGAGCGGTCATTCCTGCCGTCGTTCGGCTTCGGCGGCTCGAACCGGGCGCAGGAAGTCCGCGGCTGGGTGGACCTGCCTCCGATCGGACGACGGCTGTTCCTTCAAGGGTCCGGCGCGTGGCGGCGGACCGATCCGTTCGAGACCCGCGAGCTGCGGCTCGACACGATTCAGATTCGAAGCACTGCGGGCTATGCGGTGTCGCGCTGGATGCGAGCGGAGGGCTTCTATCTCTTCACCCGGCAGGATTCGATCGTGACCGGCGGCGAAATCAACCGCCACCGCGTTGGCGCCGAACTGGTGCTCTCTCAACCCATGAGGATCCGATGATTGAGGAACGCAGCATACATCCGCTCGACTATCTCTCGGTCGTCAGCCGACGCAAGTGGTGGCTGATCATTCCGCTCGTCGTGTGCGTGACTGCCGGCACGCTGCTCGCGCTGCTGCTGCCGCGAGAGTATCTCTCGCAGGCCACGATCGGCGTGGCGTCGCCGACCTTGTCCCCCGAGCTGTTGAAAGGCGTCAGCTCGATGGACAAGGAAGAGCGCCAGCGCGCGATCGAGCAGCAGCTTCTGAGCTCGACGGTGCTGCAGCGCGTCGTCCGCGAGGAAAAGATCGATCCGGACAAGCCAGTCGACGAAACCGCTGCGTGGCTACGCTCCAACGTGGCGCAGAACATCTCCGTGCCGCAGCCGATCGGAAAGCAGACCGACAATACGAAGGGGATCGACAGCTTCCTGCTTGGCTATACCGACAGCGATCCCCAACGCGCTCAGCGGATCACCAACCGGCTGGCGTACGTGTTCGCGGAGGAGAACTCCAAGCGACAGATCGAGCGCTCCGAGAACACGTCCGAGGTGCTCAGCCAGCAGGTCCAGAGCAGCCGCGCGCGGCTGAGCAGGCTCGAGGACGAGCTTCGGGAAAAGAAGCAGACCTACATGGGCCGGCTTCCCGATCAGGTCAACTCAAACGTGCAGCTGGTGAACGGCCTGCGCAGTCAGCTCGAGTCGATCTCGACACAGTTGCGCGGCGAGCAGGACCGGCTGTCGATGGTCGAATCGCAGCTCGAGCAGATGCGACAGGGCGGCGGCATCGGAGACGCCATGACGGCCTCCGGCGCGGCCGCGGTCCAGACCGTCCAGCACCGGATCAGCGAGCTGAATCAGCAACTGACTCAGGCGAGAGCGAACGGGTACACGGATAAGCACCCGGAAGTCATTTCGCTTCAAGAGGAGATCAGGCAGGCACGCGCCGACCTTGCGGTCGCGCGCAAACAGGATCCGACGGCCCGCGACGAGATGCTCCAGGCCGATCCGCTGTTCCGGCAGAAGTTGCAGGAGCGCGACGCCGCGCGGCTTCGGATCAACGAGCTGCGGCGGTCGTCGTCGCGCGCGCAGAGTCAGATCGCTCTGTACCAGAGCCGCGTCGATGCCGCGCCGATGGTCGAACAGGAGCTCGCATCCCGGACGCGTGAGTACGAGCTCGAAAAACAGCACTACACCGATCTGAACACGAGGCACCAGCAGGCGGCGGTGGCAGAAGACCTCACGCGCAAGCAAGGTGGTGAACGCTACAGCGTCCTGTATCCGGCGTCGCTGCCGACACGGCCGCAGAAGCCGGACCAGCTCCGGATCATGCTGATGGCGATCGCGGCCGGGCTCGTGCTCGGCGCGGGGAGCGCCGTCGGACGCGAGTTCCTCGATCGATCGGTGCACGACGCGCGTGCGCTGCAGAACGAGTTCGAGGTGCCGGTGCTCGGCGAGATTCCCCGTATACCTGCGTAGCGACGATCCGAATCTGTTAGCTGGGAGCTGACTTTATGAGCCGCATTCAGGACATTCTCAACAAGGCCGAGCGCGACGGCACGGTCCGCCGGACTCGCACGCCTGGAGGCGACGGAGGCGTCGCTCAGGCTGCCGCGATTGCGCCGGCGATTCCCGCGCCTCGGCCTGGCGCCGAACCGCCGCAGCCCGAGCGGCGGGAGGCGCGCCCGTGGACACCGCCGGTGCGCGAACCTGCGCCGCCACGCGAACAGGGCGCGCCGCGTGAACTGACGCTCGATCATCACCTGGTCGCCGCGCTCGCGCCGCAGTCGCTCGCCGCCGAGCAGTATCGATCGCTCCGTACGCGCATCAGCCGCGCCGAAAACGGCCGCGCGGTCCGCGCCATCATCGTCACCAGCCCGGCGAAAGGAGACGGCAAGAGCCTGACCGCCGGCAACCTCGCGCTGACGATGGCGCAGGAGTATCAGCATCGGGTGCTGCTCATCGATGCGGACCTGCGGAGGCCGTCGCTGCATCAGTTGTTCGGCATCCCTGAAGCGCCGGGGCTCACAGATGTCCTGATGGGAGGCGCGACGCTTGAAGACGCGCTCGTGCCGCTGCCCGACCATCATCTGACCATCCTCCCGTCCGGCGTGCCCGCGACTCATCCAGCGGAGCTCCTCGGATCCGCCGCGATGCGGCGCACGCTCGACACGCTGCGCACGCGTTTCGATCGTCTGATTCTCGACATGCCGCCGGTCTCTCCGCTCGCCGACGTCCACATCGTCGCCGCGATGGCCGACGGACTGCTGATGATCATTCGCGCGGGCGTCACGCCCAAACCGGCAATCGAGCGGGCGCTGGCGGGGTTGGACGCGAGCAAGGTGCTCGGGCTCGTGCTCAACGAGACCGGCACGGACGGAACGGCTGAAGGCTACGGCGGCTACGCCTACGTCGCGGGGTGAGCCCGGGTGGCGGCCATGCAGCTCTTCAACCGGTACGTCTCGACGCGCAGCCTGACGATTTTCGCGGGCGAGCTGCTGCTGATCTTTGGGTCGGTGGCGCTCGCCGCGCTCGTGCAGGATACGCCCGACCTGGCCGCCAACCTCTGGAAAATCGGACTCGTCACCGTCATCTGCCAGCTCTGTCTCTATTACAACGACTTCTACGACCTCACGATCGTCCACTCGAACCGCGAACTCGTCGTGAGGCTGCTGCAGGCCGGAGGCGCGGCGTCGATCATCCTCGCGGCTCTGTACTTCGTGCAGCCGGATTTGATGATCGGCAATGGCATTTTCGTGTCGGCGCTCTTCGTGTTCCTGATCGCGATTCTCGGATGGCGACTGGCGTTCAACCACGTGACAGGATCGCTGAAGCTCGAGGAGCGTGTCCTCTTCGTCGGCACGGGCGACACGGCGCGAAAGGTGGCGCGCCAGATTCTGGATCAGCACGACTTCGCCTATCGCGTCATCGGCTTCATCGATGACGATGCGGGCCGCGTCGGCGAGCGGATCGTTAACCCGGCGATCGTCGGGACACCCGCCGACATCGATCGTCTGATCGCGCAGCACCACATCGATCGGATTGTCGTCGGGCTGTCGGACCGGCGCGGGAAGCTGCCAGTCCAGGAGCTGCTCCGCGCGAAGATGGCCGGCGTGCGCGTCGAGGACGCCACGACGACGTATGAAAGGGTCACCGGCAAGATCCTCATCGACGATCTCCGGCCGTCGTGGCTGATTTTCTCCGAGGGTTTCCGCGTGTCGCGCGTCACGCGACTCATGAAACGGACCATCGATCTGACGCTGGCCGTCGCGATGGCTATTCTCGCGATTCCCGCGATGGTCGCCACGGCGCTGGCGATTCTTCTCGAAGACGGCGCTCCGGTGCTCTACCGGCAGGAACGGGTCGGCGAGAACGGCCGTACGTTCGTCCTATCGAAGTTTCGATCCATGCGCAAGGACGCCGAGCAGGGTGGGCGGCCGATTTGGGCGACCGACGGCGACGGCCGCATCACGAAGGTCGGCAGGATCATCCGGAAGACACGCCTCGACGAGCTGCCGCAGTTGTGGAACGTCATTCGCGGCGACATGAGCTTCGTCGGCCCGCGTCCGGAGCGTCCATTTTTCGTCGCGGAGCTGACCAAAGAGATTCCGTTCTACCAGCAGCGGCTTGCGGTGAAGCCCGGACTCACGGGGTGGGCGCAGGTGAAGTACCGCTACGGCTCCTCGCTCGAGGACGCCATGGAAAAGCTGCGATACGACCTCTACTACATCAAGCACCTCTCGATCATTTTCGATCTGACGATCGTCTTCGACACCGTGAAGGTCGTGCTGTTCAGGAAGGGGGCGGCGTGATCCGTCCCGCGGACGGACAGACGGAGGCCGATCAGATCGACACGGCCTCCTGGGCCCCTGACGAACGCCGGCAGCTCGCGACGATCGCGAGAAACGTCACGACGAGATATCTCGCGATCGCGATCGAGATGTTCATCGGCCTCGTGATGCTGCCGTTCAACCTGCATCACCTGGGCAAGGAGGCGTACTGGCTCTGGATGCTGACCGGGTCCGTCACGATCCATTTCTCGATCCTCGACATGGGGTACGGCAGCGCGCTGGTCAAGTTCATGGCGCAGTACCGCGCGTATCGCAACGCGCGCGCGCTGAACGAAATCGCGAGCACGTTGTTCTTCGTTTTCGCCGCGGTGGGGGTGTTGGCCTATCTCGCGGCGATCGGGCTCGCGTTCAACCTGGAGCACGTGTTCAAGATCGACGCGGCGCAGGCGCAAACCGGCAAGTGGATCCTCCTGATCATCGGGCTGAACGTCGCACTCAACTTTCCCTTCAGCGTCTTTGGCGGCGTCATCAGCGGTTTCCAACGCTATGACGCCAACAACCTCGTCGCGATCTGCAGCAGCATCGCGGTCGCTGCGGTGAACGTGGCCGTGCTGATGGGCGGGTTCGGGCTCATCCCGCTCGTCCTCGCGACGACCAGCGTTCGAATCCTGACGTATCTCGTCTACCGCCGGAACGCCTACCGCATTTACCCGCCGCTCAGGATCCGGTGGTCGCTGTTCAGGCGCAACCGGCTGCGCGAGGTCACCGGTTTCAGCGTGTACTCCTCGATCATCGACTGGGCGAACAAGCTCAATTACGAGCTGGACGAAGTCGTCATCGGGGTTTTCATGGGGAGCGCTCCCGTCGCTGTCTGGGCCGTCGCGGATCGGATCATCTCGGGCACGCAGCGACTCACGAATCAGCTGAACGGCGTGCTCTTTCCTGTCGTCGTGGAGTCCGACACCACCAACAAGACCGCGCGGCTGCAGCTGCTGCTGCTCGAGGGCACGCGTCTCTCGCTGGCGATGGTGGTGCCGATCGCGGTCACGCTCATGCTGCTGGCGGAACCTCTGGTTCGTGCGTGGGTGGGCCTGAAGATGATCGAGAGCGCGCCAATCATCCAGGTTCTCGCGATCGCTGTCGCACTGCGCGTCGGCAACGCCACCGGCACGACGATCCTCAAAGGATCCGGGCGCGTGCGTTATCTCGCCTTCGTCAACATCGTCACCGGCGTCGTGAACCTTGTTCTCAGCGCGTTGCTGATCCATCGGTTCGGTTTGATGGGCGTCGCCGTCGGCACGCTCGCGCCCATTGCGTTCTCGTCGATCTTCGTGCTGTTTCCTGCCGCGTGCCGGCGTGTGGACCTGTCCATCGCCCACGCGTTCCACCGCGCGGTATGGCCCGCGATTTGGCCGGCCGCAGTTGTGATGGTGCTGCTCGCGGCAACACGCATCGTCTCGTCCGGCACGCTTCTGGCTGTGCTGACTCAGGCAGTGGCGGCAACGATTCTGTATTTCGCGCTGTTCGGCATCGCCATCGGCCGGCAGGACCGCGCGCAATACATGGCGAAGCTGATGCAGCTGCTGGGACGCAAAGGACGGCTGGCACCCGCCGCATGAGCGGGGTCAAGGGGGAAAACGAGCGCATGCGGGGAATCATTCTGGCGGCGGGCAAAGGATCGCGGCTCAACGGAACGGCCGGCGACAAGCCCAAGTGTCTGGTAGAGATCGGCGGCCATACTCTCATCGAACGGCAGATCCAGACGCTCGAACGCGCCGGCATCGACGACATCGTCATTGTAGTCGGCTGTCAGCCCGATCGTGTGCGGTCGTGCTGTGGGCACCGGGTTACCTACGTTGAGAACGCCCGGTTCGCAGAAACGAACAGCATGTTTTCACTGTGGATGGCACGAGCTCTGCTTTATGAGGGCTTCGTGGTTCTCAATTGTGATGTCCTCTTCCACCCGGTCCTGCTGAGCGACCTGTTGTCGTCTCGCTATGAGGATGCACTGCTGCTCGCGTATCGCGAACCTCATCAGCCGGCGTTCGGCGACGAAGAGATGAAGGTCAAGGTGCGATGCGGACGGGTCATCGACATCTCGAAGACCATGGACCCGGCTGAAGCGGATGGCGAGAACCTCGGCATCGTGAAGTTCGGACCGAACGGCGCCGCCGCGCTCGTCGGCATCATGGATCGCCTCGTCAAAGCCGGCGAGCTCCGCGCGTGGGCCCCACGCGCGTTCTACGAGTTCGCGCGCACTCGACCGCTATATGCGATCGGCACGCGAGGCTTCCCCTGGATCGAGATCGACTTTCCTGAGGACTATCGGCGCGCGGTGCGCGATGTGCTGCCGGACATCGAGGCCGACGCCGACGTCGATCGAGAGCATCAGCACCCATCGCCCGCGCCTGATGTATCGCGTCTTTCTCCGGTGGCTGATGCGCGATGAGACCCGTCATGCTGCCGCACGCCGGCGCACAACCCGAATCTCCGCTGCCTGACGCCAATCTGTCCTTGCGGTCAGGACCGCGCATCGTGGCGATTGGCGGCGGCACAGGTCTTCCCAACGTCCTGCGCGGGCTTCGACCGATGTTGTTCGGAGTCGACACGGATGTGCCGCGCGAACGGCTCATTGCAATCGTGGCGACGTCCGACGACGGAGGAAGCTCCGGGCGGCTGCGCGCCGAGTTCAACGTCATCCCGCCGGGCGACATCAGGAACTGCCTCGCGGCGTTGTCCGACAATCAGTCGCAGATCGCCGACATCTTCCAGTACCGCTTTGGGGCCGGCGAAGGATTGAACGGCCACTCGATCGGCAACCTCGTGCTGACGGCGCTTGCCGACGTGACGAACGACTTCACAAAGGCCGTCGAGATCGCCTCGCGCGTGATTGGCGCCCGCGGCGTGGTGCTGCCGGCTACATCAGAGCTGGTGACACTCGTTGCGGAATTCGCCGACGGACGCACGCTGAGCGGAGAGACGGCAATCTCGAAAGCGCGCGGACGCATCCTGCGCTTGTCGCTGCTTCCCGAGCGCCCGCGCTGTTCTGCAAGCGTCATCGAGGCGTTGGGACGTGCCGACGTCATCGTCGCGGGACCAGGAAGTCTGTTTACCAGCATCCTGCCGCCGCTCCTCGTGCCCGATGTGACATCGGCCATCGAACGATCCCATGCGATCAGGATCCTTGTCGCGAACCTGATGACGGAGCCCGGCGAAACGGACGAACTCAGTGTCCTGGAACACCTGCTGACGATCGAGCGGCATCTCGGCCGTCAACTGTTCGACTGCGTCATTTACAACACGATGCCCATTCCGGAGGCCCTCGCTTCGAGCTACGAACAGCGTGGCGCGACGCCCATCGCCGCGAGCTCGTTCGAGCTGAACGCGTTCGAGCGTCTTGGTCTGCACGCGATCGGCGTTCCGCTCGCCTCGGAGCATCCCTCGGGGAAAGTCCGTCATCATCCGGAGCGGCTCGCTGCGGCGATCGCCGCGCTGGCGCAAGGCAAGCTTGGGGCCTGGCGCCGCCGGGCAAAGGTCGGAGGCTTGTGAGATGTACGAACGTTTCTATCAGCTCCGGGAGCGACCCTTCGCGCTGAGTCCCGATCCCGAATATCTGTATCCGAGCCGCGTCCACCAGGAAGCCCTCAGCTACCTTCGCTATGGCCTCGAGAGCCAGGCGGGCTTCGTGGTCATCACGGGGGAGATTGGATCGGGCAAGACGACGTTGCTGCAGACGCTGCTGCGTGGGCTCGACAACCAGACGACCGTCGGGCGGATCGTCAACACGATCCTCGAGCCGCGCGAACTGCTCGAGACGATCATGATCGACTTCGGTCTCGATCCCGCGGGACGCAGCAAACCGATGCTGCTCCGCGATCTCGCGCAATACCTCGTCGACCAGAGGCTCGCGGGACGGCTCGTGCTGCTCGTGATCGATGAGGCACAGAATCTGAGCCTCCCGGCGCTCGAGGAGCTGCGTATGCTCTCGAATCTCGAGACCGAGAAGTCGAAGCTGCTGCAGATCGTTCTCGTCGGTCAGCCGAATCTTCGCGAGAAGCTGTCAACGCAGGATCTCGAACAGCTGCGGCAGCGAATCACCGTCAGCTATCATCTGCCGCCGCTCGATGCCGAGGAGACGTGGCATTACGTGAACCACCGGCTGCGCCGCGCGGCAATCGGCGCACCGCTGGAGTTCCCGCGCGATGCGACCGATCTCGTGCACGCGCGGAGCCGCGGCATCCCTCGGATCATCAACGTGATCTGCGACGCGGCGCTCGTCTTTGGGTACGCCGAAGAGCGGCGTCAGATCGACCGCGGCCTCATCGATGAAGTCCTCGGAGAGCTCGAAACGACGGGCGTGCTCCCGCGCGTGCACATCGCAGCCCCCGCCGCATCGGCACCACCCGTGTCCGAGCCTCTGGTGGCCGCCGCGGCATCGGCGTCGACGTCCTCTGCGCCGGTCGCAACCGTCGCGACGCCGTCGTTGGCTGGTCGAGTTCTGGATGCGCGCCAGTGGCCACCCGTCAGCGCGCGGTCGGCCCCGGAAGACAACGCTCGATCGATCGCGCTGGACAATCGCGAGCAGGCGCTGCGGCAGCGGGAGCACGAGCTGGCCGAACAGCGACGCGTCCTGGCCGAAGAGTACCGCCTGCTCCGCGCGCAGCGCCCCGTATCCCACGCTGCTTCTCCTGTCGCCCCCGGCAGCACCAGTGTTCGCGTGCGTCAGCCGGTCCAGGGCGTCCAGGCTTCCCGATTCAGCCCGTCCCAAAGCGAGGGCTTCTGGGGACGAGTCAAGCGGGTTATGCTTGGTGTTTCCCAGCCGGTTATCGAAAAGAACTAGGAAACGACAGGAGTCCCTGGATGTCAGCGCTTGCCGATGCGCTTCGTGAAAAACTGCAGAGTCGACGCGCGCGAACCGGCGTCGTCGGACTTGGGTACGTGGGTCTGCCGCTCGCCGTGGAGCTGGCCAAGGCCGGGTTCCACGCGACGGGCATCGACCTGGACGATCGAAAGGTCCAGGCGATCAATGCAGGCCGCTCGTACATTCCCGACGTCGCTACCGAGGATGTGAAGAGTCTGCACGCCGCGGGAAAGCTGGATGCGACGACCGACTTCTCCATCGTCCGGCAGCTCGACACGATCAACATCTGCGTGCCGACGCCGCTGCGGAAGACGAAGGACCCGGACATGTCCTACATCGTGTCTGCGGTCGAGGGGATTGCGAAACATCTGCATCCCGGGATGCTGATCGTTCTCGAATCGACGACGTACCCCGGAACGACGGACGAAGTCGTGCAGCCGATGCTGGAGGCGACGGGCCTCAAGGCGGGCGTCGATTTCTTCCTGGCGTTTTCGCCCGAGCGCGTCGATCCGGGCAACCCGACGTTCCAGACGCACAACGTGCCCAAAGTCGTCGGCGGACTCACGCCCACGTGCTCGGAGCTGGCGAAGGAGCTCTATGGGACCGCGATCGAAACGATCGTTCCCGTCAGTTC
>Ga0114129_10003905_pt1 | contig 21040 bp, 20 predicted proteins | sample RhiMetdeltSRZDD1_FD_80071 | JGI IMG/M metagenome (GOLD analysis project Ga0114129, IMG submission 80071) | Populus rhizosphere microbial communities from Tennessee, USA - Rhizosphere MetaG P. deltoides SRZDD1 (version 2) (version 2) | ecosystem: Host-associated > Plants > Roots > Rhizosphere >... | reverse complement strand
GCGCCCTTGCTGTTCTCCCCGTCGTCGGCCCCCGACCGCGCCGCGCCCGCGATGTCCAGGTGGGCCCAGGGACGCCCGCCGGTGAACTCCCGCAGGAACAGGGCAGCGTCGATGGATCCGGCCCGCGCACGGTCCCCATGCGGAATGTTGGCCAGATCGGCGACCGGGGAATCGAGCGCGTCCCGGTAGTCGTCGACCAGCGGCATCCGCCAGAGGGCATCCCCGCTGACGTCCGCGGCCGCGAGCAGATCTCGCGCTATCTGCTCGTCGCTGGCATACATCGCTCCCAGCTGCGTCCCGAGCGCCACCCGTACCGCCCCGGTCAGCGTGGCGATGTCCACCACCGCGTCCGGCTGGAGCACCGCGTCGGCGTAGGCGAGCGCGTCGGCCAGAACCAGGCGGCCCTCCGCGTCGGTGTTCAGCACCTCGACCGTGCGGCCGCCGAAATGGGTGATGACATCCCCCGGCCGCAGCGCCGACCCAGACGGCATGTTCTCCGCCGCGGCCACCAGCCCGGTCACCCGCGACTGGACCCCGAGCCGGGCCAGAGCGGACATGACCGCGATCACGACCGCGCCGCCGGCCATGTCGGTCTTCATCTGCTTCATGCCGTCGAGTGGCTTGAGCGACAGCCCGCCGCTGTCGAACGTGATGCCCTTGCCGACCAGTACGACATGCCGATGCCACTGCGCAGGCCGGTAACCGAGCTCGATCAGGCGCGGCGGGCGAGCCGAACCCGATCCCACCGCCAGCAGGCCGCCGAACCCATGCGCGGCGAGCTTATCGGCCTCCCACACCCGCGCCGTGAGCCCGCAGCCGGTCGCCACCGCCACCGCCTCGTCCGCCAGCCAGGCCGGGGTCTTACGCCCCGACGGCATGTTGGTGAGGTCGCGGGCGAGTGCCACCGCACCAGCGACGGCCCTGGCCGCCGCGATCACGTCAGCATGCTCGTCCGGTGCGGCCAAGAGCAGGCGCACCTCACCCGGTGCCGTGTCGCCGTCTGCGGCGTCACCCCGGGCCTGCGTGAAGCCGTAGGAGCCGAGCAGGAGGCCGACGACGAACGCGTGCACCGCCTCGGCGGGCTTCCCATGCACGGCGGAGGTGATCAGGGTCCGGCCGGGCGCGACCCGGCGGCCCACGGCCGCACCGGCCTTGCGCATCGCGGCCGGCGACTCGTCACCAAGCCCGAGGAAAACAAACGGGCCCGGCCCGCCGCCAGGCCCGATCACCACGCTGGTGAGATCGCCGGCGTTGTTGCCCGCCTCGCAGCGGGCGATCACTTCGGCCGCGGGGCGCCGAGATACGAGTCGATCCCAGCTGACTCCGCGCCCTGGACCGGCACCACGACCGGGCCTGGCATCGGCTGAATGCCACCGTCGAGCCCGGCGAGGTGATCGGCCAGCGGCCGGGGGCCGGGTATGGCAACCGCGGTCAGTCGGGTGTCAATCGGCAAGGTTCAGCCGGTGGCGGACTTGAGCGCTTCAGAGAGCTGAGCCGCTTCGTCAGCCGACAACTCGACCACAAGCCTGCCACCGCCCTCGAGCGGTACGCGCATCACGATGCCGCGGCCTTCCTTCGTGACCTCGAGCGGGCCATCACCCGTCCGCGGCTTCATCGCCGCCATCCTGCATCCCCTTCCTGCCCGGGGCCGCATGAGAACTCACCGAGGCCCGCCACCGGCTGACCGGCGACCGCGGCGAGTACTGCCGATTCACAGCCGTTGTCGATCAGTAGATCTATTATCCAGGGTTCGGGCCCCGAATGGGAATGATCAGCGCCGCTGGCAGCAGCAATATGCGGCGAGGCCTGCCGCGGCCTAGATTTGAGGGGCGCCGACCAGCGCGTCAGGCTCGGGGTCCACAGCGGCGGCCTGGCCGCTGTCCAGCTCCTCGCACAGGCTCACGATGCGCTCGGCCGTGTCCTCCAGGTCGGTCAGCACCCGTTGCTCATAGACCCCAGTGCCAGTGCGCCACATGATCGTGTTGGGAAGGCACCACACGGTCAGGCCACGCCGCACCGAGAGCACGGAGATGCCCACGTCCGCCTCGCCCGCGCGCAGCAGGCTCGCACCGAGGCCGCGGTCGGCCAGCATGAGTTCCAGCCAGCGGGACACCTGGCAGGGGTTCGGCCTGGCGCGCTGCAGGCGGGCGGGGACGCACTTGGCATGCACCGGCTGGGAGAACCATACGGCCTTGCCCGGGACCCTCCAGTCACCCAGCCGGGAGCGGCTCAGGTGATGACCCCAGCGCCCGCCGGACAGCCCGGCCACGATCTGCAGGCCGCGGCCGCCCCCCGCGTAGGCGGGGGCCCCCTCCGGGCCGGGCGGGGATCCGCACTTCCAGCCGGCCAGCGAATCGAACACCTTGCAGACCAGTTCCCAGCGGTCGGCGGCCCGGCGCAGGTAGAGCCATAGCTCGGGGATGCCCGCCACGGGCGCCCGGGCCGCGCCCTCGAACTGGACGTTCTCCTGGGCGTACAGCGTGTTGGCGGCCAGCTCGCTGGCCATCGTGGTGCCGTCGTAGATCAGGTCATCCGGCAGCCCGAGCCCGGACGCCGCCTCACGGAACACCAGACGGGCCTCGTGAGCGCACGTGGCGTCGAGGGACAGCGGCCAGGCACAGCAGCCGTAGACAACCAGCGAGGCAACCCCCGCCCCCCGCGAGGCGACGGCCCCAGCCGCCAACGACGCGGCCCCGGCCCCAGCTGCCAACGACGCGGCCCCGGCTGCTGGTGATGCTGCCGCGGCCACCGGCGACACCGCGCCGGCTACCGGCGATCCCGTCGCCTCCCGTCCTGCCCCTGGCTCCATTTCCGCGGCGGGCCCTCCCCTCCATCGGCCCGCAGCGATCGGGTCTACCGGAGCCGTCACCATAGGTGATGCAGTACCTGGGACGAGAAATTGTAACATGCTTCTCGGCCTTCGTGACTCACAGATCTGTGAAGCAGACATTACGAGTTGTGGAGCCACCTTCGCAATGGGAACCGCCGATTACCCGCGGCAAATCGGGAGGGTGTGCCCGATCCGCGGCACGTGTACAGTCACAGGCGAGGCGGTTGACTCCGCCGGGCCTTGAGACAGGCGCATAAGAGAATCCCCCGGGTGGCGGCCCGGGGGATTCTCTTGCCACGCCGCTGGGGTCAGCCCACGTCGGCGGCCACACCAAGGTCGTAGCGGCCCGTCCGCGCGTCACCCAGGAAGGCGGCGAACGCAGCCCGGGTGACGACATGGGCACCGCCCTCCGGGCACTTGCTGTCACGGACGGCAACGACGCCGGGAAGGTTGGCCGCCACTTCCACGCAGCCGCCGTTTTGGTGGCTGCAGCGGGCCTTCCGCCAGATGGCTTGAGACAGGTCAGTCATGGATCACTCCAGTTGATCAGCAAGTTGTCTGAGATAAATCGTCGTGTCGGACGGTTCCAGCGCGCAATCGACCGCTTTTTCGAACGATTGGATGTACCTGCTTACCTGTTCCGCCTCGTTGACCTCCACGACCGCGAAGTCGGTTTCCGTGAAGGCAACCGGAGGCTCTCCCTCGGAGAAGTCGAAGATGTTGATCGCCGAAGACAGGCCCGGCGGTGGGCCGTCCGTGAACCGCTGGATGTGGAGACCGACATTCGGGCGCCGGGCCATGTCGACCAGATGCTCGATCTGGCCGCGCCGCTCCGCTCGGGAGCCCCACTGGTACTGCAACGACGCCTCGGTGATCACGGCGGTCAGCCTCGGGGCCGTGCCGCCCGGGCGGCTGAGAATCTCCTGGCGCCGGGACCGGGTGTCCAGCACCTTCCGGCGCCAGGCCGGTGGCCGCGGCCCGGTGCGGATGAAGGCCTCGGCGTAATCCTGTGTCTGCAACAACCCCGGCAGGACCAGCGGCATGAACACCCGGATCCGGCTGGCGTCGTTCTCGAAGCCCGGGAACTCGTTCTCGAAAATATCGGAGTAATCACGCCACCAGGGCCTGGCACGCGACTGGATCGCCAGATCCTCGAGCTGCTCCCGCTCGTCCTCGTCGACGCCGTAGATGCGGAGCAGGTCGCGGATATCGCTCATTTCAGGGCGTTTCCACTGATTGGCCTCGAAACGGCCCACTTTGCCCCGGCCCCAATTCAGCATGTCGCAGACGTGGTTGGCGGTGTACCCGCTCTGGACGCGCAGCTGAAGGAGACGCCTGGACAGCCGGCGCTTGGCTACGGTGGCACCGTATGCCTCGTCGGTCATTCTGGATCGCCTCCTTGACAGGACGGCTCCAACAGTATACCGCTACCTAAGTTGTGAATCACAGATTTCCTACCTTTGCCATCGTCGCTCACCAAGCTCGGTTGTCACGCCTGCTCCTCCTGCCACAGGCTGACCCTCCGCGGTGATCCCTAGGCCGGCGGGAAATGCGGCGGACGCGGGATCATCGCGCTGATCGCGGCCCGGGTGCGGGCCGCGGGCCGGGCCGATGTCATGATCATTGCCCGGCCGGATGGCCGCGAAGAGCGCCGCACGCCGTGGCGTTAGCCCAGCGCGTCGTCAAACTCGCCCTTCCGGACCCCGTCGAGGAAGCACTCCCACTCGTGGCGGTCGTACACCAGAACTCTTCCCGCCGGGTCGCCGACGACCCGCATCAGCACCCACTCACCGAGCTTGCCCGGCTGGCCGATGAAGGCGATCTCGATCGTGCCATCCCCCTCCCCCGAGCGCTGCCAGCACAGCGCGGCGACGTCGATGCCGAGGGTCTCGACGGTCGGCTTACCGGTCACGGGACCCCACCGGCTTCACGGCCGGCGCCCCACGCCGCAGTAGAGCATTCGTGATCCATCGCTGTCGGCGAGCGCCGGCACCTCAGCGCCCCACTCCCCCACGTAGCAGACGCCGGGCGGGGCCCCGGGGTAGGCAGGCACCATCTCCAGGTGCTCGAAAAAGCGGTCCACCTCGGCTCTGGGCCGTACGTAGATGTTCTCGGTCGCCTTGGCGTACACGTCCACGCCTTCCTGAACCCCGCTTGGCGGCAGACGGTCCGCCGTCACGTGCGAGAGCGCCAGATAGCTCCCGGGCGCCAGCGCGGCCAGGTACTGGGCGACGAGGCCCCACGGATCCGACGACGGCGCGACGAAGTGCATGACCGCGGTCATCAGCAGCCCGGTGGGCTCGCCCGGGTGGATCAGCGCGCGCAGGTCCGGATGGCCGAGCACGGCGGCAGGGTCGCGCAGGTCGGCGGTGATAAGTGTGGCGGTCTTGGAGTCCCTGAGCAGCTCGTCGGAGATGAGCGCCACCATCGGGTCGACGTCCACGTACACCACCCGGGCAGTGGGGGCCACCGCCTGCACCACGTCGTGGGTGTTTCCCGCCGTGGGCAGCCCCGACCCGATGTCGATGAACTGGCGGATCCCCTGCTCCGCCAGCCAGCGAGCGGCACGCTGGTGGAAACTGCGGTTCGCCCAGGCCGCGTCGGGGAGATCCGGCAACGCCGCGATGATCCTCTTCGCCGCCGCCCTGTCGGCCGGGAAGTTGTACCTGCCGCCGAGGTAGTAGTCGTACAGGCGGGCCGGGCTGGGCACGGTCGGATCCACTCCCGCCGGGACCGGTGGGTCTTCCGTCATGTCCTCATCATCCAACCGACTGCTCAACGACGTCTGGCCACTCCGAAGCAGTTCCGCCCCCGCTCACAGTTCGCATGCTACGTGTGAATCGCGGACCGGCTGGGCGCAATTCCAATAACCGAATGTTCACGAATACGCGCCCCGGCGGAAGCAGCCGGAAAGGTGGTCGTCCACCACGCCGCAGGCCTGCAGCGCAGCATAGACCGTGACCGGGCCGGTGAAGGTGAACCCGAGCCGCCGCAATTCCCCGGCGCACGCCTTGGAGGCCGGCGTCCACGCCGGAATGTCGGCCGTCGTGGCCGGCGGATGGGCCGGTGGCTCCGCGTAGTGCCACACCAGTTCAGCCAGCCCGCCGGGGATCGCCAGGGCGGCCCTGGCGTTGCGGATCACCGCCTCGATCTTCGCGCGGTTCCGCACGATGCCGGCGTCCGCGAGGAGCCGTTCCTCGTCACCGGCGCCGAACTCCGCGACCTTCTCCAGGTCGAAGCCGCGGAACGCGGCGCGGAAGTTCTCCCGCTTGCGCAAGATGGTGAGCCAGGACAGCCCGGACTGGAACGCCTCCAGTGAGAGCCGTTCGAAGATCCCCACGTCGTCCCTGACCGGCCGTCCCCATTCCTCGTCGTGGTAGCTGAGGTAATCGGCGGCCCCGAGCGCCCACGGACAGCGCGCAAGCCCGTCCGGGCCCGGCACGGGTCCCGCCCCGGCCTCAGTCATCGGCACCCCGCTCGCGTTGCCATGCCCAGAAGGGCAGCTCTTTTGCCTGGCCGGGGGGGTTGGCCTGGCCCGGCACACTGGCCTGACTGGGCTGACCGGCTGGACCGGGCACACCGGCTTGACCGGGTGGATCTGCTTGACCTGGCGTACCGGCATGACCGGGCGGATCGGCCTGGCCGGGTGCACCGGGCAGACCTGCGTCATGTGCCTGGCCGCCGGGAACCGACGTGATCGTGCTCGCGGGATCATTGTCTCCGGCAAACGGGCCCGCCTGACCTGGCAGGCCCGGGCGATATGCCGGTCCGGCCCGGCCGGGCAGGCCGACTGGGGCAGGCGAGCTTACGCGCGGTCCGCCGATCCCGGCCGCCCGCGCCCCGTCCGGGTCGCCCCGCAGTTCGGCCAGTTCCCGGCGCAGGGTTGCGATTTCCACGTCGCGCTCGGTCACCGAGCGCGCGATCACCCGTAGCGCGTCCTCGGTCGCCTGAGCGTTGTAGCCCCACAGCGACATCGGCGGCCGTAGCAGGGCGACGTCGGTGGCGCTCACTTCGTCGAGTTCCATTGGCGGGGTGTCGCTGGGAAAGTCGGCCATCTCACCGGCCCGCCCGAGGGAGGCCAGCACCACGCCAATCAGGATCACGACTGCCGCGACCAACAGAACTACTGGCACACTACGAATCGTGCCATGCTCAGGGGGTAATCAGGCACCCCGAGCACCCCAGTGAGCCCGTCCGGACGCCACTGCTGGGAGTCGCCGCCGATGCTGTCGGCCCGCAGGCTCAGCCCTCGGACATGGCCGGCGGGACGGCCGAACTGCCCGCCGCCTGGCCCATGGGCCCACCGTTGCTGTGGGCCGCCAGGATGATGCGGACCACGTCGTCGGGGTCGTCCGCGATGCTCAGCAGATCCAGGTCGGCCGCGGAGACCTTGCCCTGGGCGATGACCGTGTCGCGAATCCAGGACAGCAGGCCGGACCAGTAGGAGCTGTCGACCAGCACGATCGGGAACTTGGTGATCTTGCCGGTCTGTACCAGCGTCAGCGCCTCGAACAGCTCATCCAGGGTCCCAAACCCGCCCGGCAGCACCACGAACGCCTGCGAGTACTTGACGAACATGGTCTTGCGGACGAAGAAATAGCGGAACTCGATGCCGATCTCTACGTGATCGTTCAGGCCCTGCTCCAGCGGCAGCTCGATGCCCATGCCCACCGAAACCCCGTTCGCGGACGTGGCGCCCTTGTTGGCCGCCTCCATGATCCCGGGGCCGCCTCCGGTGATCACCGCATAGCCGGCCTTCGCCAGCGCCCCCGAGATGCGTTCCGCGAGTTCATAGTCGCGGGTGCCGGGCACGGCACGGGATGACCCGAAGACGGAGACGGCCATGCCAAGTTCCGCCAGCAGGCCGAAGCCCTCCACGAATTCCGCCTGGATCCGCAGCACCCGCCACGGATCGGTGTGCACCCAGTCGCTGGGCCCGCGCCGGTCCAGCAGCCGCTGATCGGTCGTCGTCATGGGTATGGCCTTGCCGCGAAGCATGGCCGGGCCTTGCCGGCGGATGCGGCGGCGTGACTCGGGTTGCGCATTCATGATCCTGCCACGGTAGCCCAGCCCAGCGGCCGGGCAGAACGGCCCGTACCAGCCTCGCGGGCAGCGAGCCCGGACCGACGGCAGACGGCCATCGGCCGGCAACCCCGCTGCTGTCAGCCGTTCATGCCGTGGTCGCGGAGAATGTCGTTCAGCACCGCCTTGTCGTGCCGGCTGCCCTCCGGCAGCCGCTTGAGCACAAGCACACAGGGCATGCCGAACTCACCCCCCGCGAACCTTCGCATCCGGCTGCCGCCGACGCAGACCGACCAGGCCGGCGCCTCTCCCCTCGGCAGTTCCTCGCCGGTCTCGACATCGATCACGTGGGAGCTCCTGGTCAAGATCGTTCCCGCGCCCAGGACCGCGCCGGTGCGCACCCGCGCCCCCTCCACGACCATGCATCGTGAGCTGATGAAGGCGTCGTCGTCGACGACCACCGGAACCGCGTTGGGCGGTTCCAGCACCCCGCCGATGCCCACGCCGCCGGCCAGGTGGACGTTCTTTCCGACCTGGGCGCAGGACCCGACCGTTGCCCAGGTGTCCACCATGGTGCCGGAGCCCACGTAGGCGCCGATGTTCACAAACGACGGCATAAGCACACAACCAGGGGCGACATAGGCGCCCCAGCGGGCGATCGCGCCCGGCACCACGCGCACCCCGTCCAGCCGGGTCTTCAGCGGTACCCGGTCGTGGTAGCGGAAATCGCCCGCGCCCGACGGCTCCATCGGCAGCAGCCGGAACGCCAGCAAGATCGCGCGCTTGGCACGCTCGTCCACGCTGACGCCGCCCGCCGGGTCCGGCCGGGCCACCCTGGCCTCGCCCGCGTCGAGCGCGTCCACCGCGGTGGTCACCACCGCACGTGCCTCCGCGTCGCCGGGGCCGAGTTCGTTACGCCGATCCCACAACTGGTCGATGCTCGCCGGCAGGGGGGAACCGGGCGAGCCGGACGGGCCTGACCGGCCGGCCGGGTCCTGGCCCGCCGGGTCCTGGTAGGCGCCGACACCGCTGGCCGCCTGCGAAGAACTCATGAGCCGATCGTAGTGGCCGGTAGGCGGGTCCCCGGACGCGCCAGACTCACCCGGACGTGCGCAGGATGACCGCGCTGGCCGGTACGGTCTCTTGATGTGCCGACCAACTCGCGCAGACGTGGCCTGACGCCGGCGATCATCGTCGTCGTCATCGCCCTGGCGGTGGCCGGCTTCTTCATCTTCAGGCAGGGCAAGCCGCTCCTGACCGGGAGCGGGTGCCAGGCGGGCACGGGCCGGAAGATGGTCTTGCTCGACCCCGAGCAGGCCTCGATCGCGGCGACGATCGCGGGGGTGGCCCACCAGCGGGCGATGCCACGGCGCGCCGTGGTGGTCGCGTACGCCGCCGCGCTGCAGGAGTCGAAGCTGCACAACCTCGGCTACGGTGACCGCGACTCGGTGGGGGTGTTCCAGCAGCGCCCCTCCGAGGGCTGGGGGCCGGCCTGGAAGCTGAAGGACCCGGTCTACGCGACCGGCAGGTTCTTCGAGGCCCTGGCCGGTGTGCCCGACTACCTCCACAAGCCCGTGTACCGGGCCGCCCAGGCCGTGCAGCGCAGCGCGGACGGCTCCGCCTACGTCCAGTACCAGCCGGAGGCGACCACCCTGGCGGCCGACTTCACCGGCCGCCGGGCGCACGCGGTGTGGTGCTGGTCCGCGGTCCCTGACCCGCCGAGGGCCAACCTGACGGCAGCCCGCCGGGGCCTGGCGCACGCGTTTGGCTCGATCGGCTCGCACCGGGCGGCCACGCCGGGCGACGACCCGTCCATGCTCGTCAGCGTCCCGCGCCCGGCGGTCGGGTGGGCGGTCGCCACCTGGCTGGTGACCCACGCGGCGTCCTACGGGATCCACGACGTGCGTTACGACGGGTTCCGCTGGCGGCACTCGTCGGGCAGCAGCGGCTGGACGCTGGACAAGGGGCAAACGCGGCCCGATGTGGTCCGGGCAAGCTGATAACCTGGGCGCTCCGGCCATTGACCAATACCGCCCCAAACGTCACGCCAGACGCGCAATACTAAGGCCCTAGTAGCGCGTAAGGGACCGGATCGTATGGGGAATAGTGCCGGAAAGAGGAGTTCCGAACGTGACCTACATCATCACTGAAGGCTGCATCGACCTGCTCGATAGGACATGCATCGACGAGTGCCCGGTGGACTGCATCTATGAGGGCGCGCGGATGATGTACATCCACCCTGACGAGTGCGTGGACTGCGGAGCCTGCGAGCCGGTCTGCCCGGTCGAGGCGATCTTCTACGAGGATGACTTGCCGGATCAGCTGAAGGACTTCTATCGGGTAAACGTCGAGTTCTTCTCGAGCCTGGGCTCCCCCGGCGGCGCGTCCAGAGTGGGGAAGATCCCTTACGACCATCCGATCACGGCCTCATACCCACCACAGCAGTAGGGATAACCAACTGACCCTCGCCGCACGCCTGCCCCCATTCCCGTGGGACCTGTTGGGTCCCTACCGGGAGAAGGCCAAGGCGCACCGGGACGGGATCGTGGACCTATCGATCGGCACGCCGGTCGACCCCGTCCCACCGACGGTGCGGGCAGCGCTCGCGGAAGCGGCGGACGCACCCGGCTACCCCGCGGTGCAGGGGACTCAGCGGCTGCGGGAAGTGGCGGCGGGCTGGCTGGCCCGCCGCCACTCCGTGCCGGCCGATCCCGCGAGCGTGCTGCCGCTGATCGGCAGCAAGGAATTCATCGCCTCCCTGCCGACGCTGCTCGGCTGCGGCCCCGGCGACACCGTGGTTCATCCCGAGCTGGCCTACCCGACCTACGCCATCGGCGCGCGGCTGGCCGGAGCCACCGCGGTGGCGGCCGACGGGCTGGCCACGCTCGGCCCCGGGCGGGTGTCCCTGGTCTGGGTGAACTCCCCCGGCAACCCCACCGGCCGGGTGCTGCCGGTGGCGCACCTGAGCAAGATGGTGAACTGGGCGCGCGAGCGCGGCGTGCTCATCGCCGCCGATGAGTGCTACCTGGGCCTGGGCTGGGACGCCGAGCCGGTCTCGATCCTGCACCCGGAGGTGTGCGGCGGGTCCGCGCAGGGAGTGCTCGCCGTTCACTCCCTGTCCAAGCGCTCGAACATGGCGGGCTACCGGGCGGGGTTCGTCACCGGTGACCCCGCCCTCGTCGCCGACCTGCTGGAGATCCGGCGGCACGCCGGCCTGATGATGCCCGCTCCGGTCCAGGCGGCGATGGCTGCTGCGCTCGATGACGACACCCACGCCGACGAGCAGCGCGCCCGGTACGCCGCGCGGCGGGCCCGGCTGCGGGCGGCGCTGGCGGCGGGGGGCTGGGAGGCCGAGCACTCCGAGGCCGGGCTGTACCTGTGGGTGACCAGGCCGGGCCTCGACTGCTGGGGCAGCGTGGAGCTGCTCGCCGAGGCCGGCATCCTGGTCGCGCCGGGCGAGTTCTACGGGGCGGGCGGCAAGGCGCACGTCCGGGTGGCCCTCACCGCCACCGACGAGCGCGTCGACGCGGCCGTGACCCGCCTGGCGGCCCTGGCCTGACCGGGAAACGAGCCAGGCCCAGCTGGCCGCAATAAATCACCATCTGAACGCCGGAATCTGCAACAAATCGTCTGCTGAACGCAGGATGCGCGTGCATCTCCTGGCCAGGCGTGCTCTTAGTCTTGACGGGGAGGTGGCCCGGAGTGCGGCACACCCGGAACTGAGGCGGGAATGAGGGATCTGAACGTGACCGCGAAAAGCACAACCGCGCAGCTGCGCGCGCTGGCGGACGCCCACAGCGCACACAACTACCACCCGCTGCCCGTGGTCATCGCGCACGGCGAGGGCGCCTGGGTGACCGACGTCGAGGGGCGCCGGTACCTGGACCTGCTCGCCGCGTATTCGGCCCTCAACTTCGGCCACCGCCACCCCCGGCTTGTCGCCGCCGCGCAGCGCCAGCTGGAACGGGTGACGCTGGTCAGCCGGGCGTTCGACCATGACCAGTTCGGCCCGTTCTGCGCCGAACTCGCCGCGCTGACGGGCATGGAGATGGTGCTGCCGATGAACACCGGTGCGGAGGCGGTGGAGACGGCGATCAAGACGGCCCGCAAATGGGGTTACGAGGTCAAGGGCGTGCCCGCGGACCAGGCGGTCATCGTGACCTTCGAGGGGAACTTCCACGGGCGGACCACCACCATCGTCAGCTTCTCCACCGACGAGGACGCGCGCGCCTCCTACGGTCCCTACACCCCCGGCTTCCGCGTCGTACCCTACGGCGACCCGGCAGCGCTCGCCGCGGCCATGGACTCCCGGGTTGTCGGCGTGCTGATCGAGCCGATCCAGGGCGAGGCCGGGGTGGTGGTGCCGCCGCCCAGCTACCTGAGCGCCGTCCGGGAGGCGTGCACCGCCCACGGCGCGCTGATGATCGCCGACGAGATTCAGTCCGGGCTCGGCCGGACCGGAACCACGTTCGCCTGCGAGCACGAGAACGTGACACCGGACATGTACCTGCTCGGCAAGGCGCTCGGCGGTGGCATCGTGCCGGTCTCGGCGGTGGCGTCCTCCCGCGAGGTTCTCGGCGTGTTCCGGCCCGGCCAGCACGGTTCCACGTTCGGCGGCAACGCGCTCGCGTGCGCGGTCGGCCGCGAGGTGATCGCGATGCTGGCCACCGGCGAGTTCCAGGAGCGCTCCGCCAAGCTGGGCACCCACCTGCACGACCGGCTGTCGGCGCTGCCGCGCGGAGCGGTGCGCCAGGTGCGCGGCCGCGGCCTGTGGGCCGGCGTGGAGTTCGCCACCCTCAGCGGCCGGGAGGCCTGCGAGCGCCTGGCCGCGCGCGGGGTCCTCGCCAAGGACACCCACGGCACCACCATTCGCCTCGCCCCGCCCCTGGTCATCACCGGGGAAGACCTCGACTGGGCCCTCGACCAGCTCGAGCAGGCGATCCGCTAGCTCTCGTCCAGGCGGCGGTAGTTGCGCGAGTAGTACAGCAGCGGGCCGCCTTCCGGGCTGGGCTCGGTGACGGCCAGGACCTCGCCGACGACGATGCTGTGATCGCCGCCGTCGTGGACGGCGGTGGTCCGGCACTCCATCGCGGCGAGGGCGTCGTCGAGGATGGGCGCGGCCGTCAGCGGGCCGCGGTGATGCCGGAACGCGTCGAGCTGGCCCTCCAGCGGCCGCCCGCGCATCGCCAGCCAGCGGGCGGTCTTCTCCGCATCCTCGTTCAGCACCGACACCGCCCAGGTGCCGGTCGCCAGCACCGCGTCGTGGAAGCGGGCGACCTTCTCCGCGCAGAACAGGACAAGAAGCGGCTCAAGAGACACCGCGGTGAAGGCGGTCACCGTCATCGCGTGATCCACACCGTCCGCCGTGGTGGAGACCACGACGATGCCGCTGGCGAAGCGGCCAGCGGCCCGCCGGAAATCGTCCGCGCTCACCGGGGCCATGTGCCCGCCCGCCGCGGCCAGCGGCCCGCGCGCCGCGGCCGCGTGAACGTGAGCACCACGCCCAGCCCGGCGCCGACGGCGCCCCCGTACAGGTACCACTTGCCCGCGGTGGTGTTGGTGACGATCACGCTGCCGGCCTCGGTCGGCATGGTCAGCACGAGCGAAGCGAGAAACCATCCGGCCGCCGGGGCGAGGCCGCCCAGCGGGGAGCCCATGCCCAGGCCGCCCAGCAGGCAGGTGAGGAAGATCAGCACGGAGAACGCCAGCGCCGCCACCGGCACGGCGCCGATGACGTGGCTGAACTGGAAGCAGCCGATCAGCGCTTGCATCACGCCGAGCAGGAACAGCGCCGCGTAAGTGCCACCGGTGCTGAGCCCACCCCGGTGGGCCGGGCTCGGCTCTGGCGTGCTGTCCACGCAGAGCAGGCTATATGGCGCCGGCGCCGGGACGATCGCCGTCACCTGCCGTCACAGGCCGGCGAACAGATCCTGCTCGCGCGGCCCACCCAGCCCACCCGGCCCGGCGAGCAGCGTGTAGTACTCCCGGCCGCCGATCCGCTGGCCGACCATGTCGGAAAGGGCGAAGAAGGGGCCATCCACGGCGACCTGGGTGGCGTGCGACCGGAGCGCTGCGATCTTCGCCACGAGGTAGCCGGTGCCGTCGATCTCGGTCGTGACCTGTTCATCCGGCACTCCGAACGGCAGGTCCGCCACCGAGCCGGCCTGCCTGAAGCCGGCCGGCGGGGCGTGGCCGAGCTTGATCGCCTCGGCAAGCACCGAGCGCGGCATGGCCGTCGCATAGAGCTTCGCCACCCGCCAGGGGGAGCCGCAGCCGGGCGGGACCGCGGCGGGGGGGTCGGCGGCAACCCGGATCGCCCGCCGCGTCACCCGGTGCGCCTGGATGTGATCGGGATGGCCGTAGAAGCCGTTGGCGTCGTAGGTGACGACGACCTGGGGCGCCACGTCGCGGATCACGGCGGCGAGCTCGCCCGCTGCCTCGTCCAGGTCCGCCTGCCAGAAGCAGCCCGGGTCCTGGTTGTCCGGCAGGCCCATCATCCCGGAATCGCGCCACCGGCCGGGGCCGCCGAGGAACCGGTGGTCGGTCACGCCGAGCGCGGCGCATGCGGCCGCAAGCTCGCCGGCCCGGTACTCCCCCAGCCGGCCGCCGGTGCCCAGATGCGCCAGTTCCGGCGGGATGATCTCACCCAGCTCCCCCCGGGTGCAGGTGACCAGGGTGACGCCGGCGCCCTGCGCGGCGTAGGCCGCCATGGTCGCGCCGGTGCCGATCGACTCGTCGTCGGGGTGGGCGTGGACCAGCAGCAGCCGCCGAGAGTCGCCAGCACCCACACGGGCGAGCCTATCGGCGCCGCGGCTGGCAGGATCGGGGCATGACGGACAGCTTCCCGCGGCAGCAGGCCAGAACACAGGGGTTCAGCCTCGGCGCCCCCCGCTCGTTCGAGATCTCCCCCGACGGAAGCCGGGTGGCGTTCCTGCGCAGCCAGGGCGGCGACGACCCGGTCACCTGCCTGTGGGTGCTCGACACCGGCACCGGCACCGAACGCCTGGTCGCCGACCCCGCCAAGGCGGGCACCCCGGCCGCGGCCATGACCGACGCCGAGCGGGCTATCCGGGAACGGACGCGCGAGCGGGCGGCGGGCATCACCGGATTCGCCACCGACACCGCGCTCACCGTGGCCGCGTTCGCGTTGGCCGGCCGGGTATACCTGGCCGACCTGACCGGGGACGCCGCCCCGCGGGCGATCCCGGCCCAGGTCCCCGCGTTCGACCCCCGTCCCGACCCGGCCGGGCAGCGGGTCGCCTACGTCTGCGAGGGCGCGCTGCGGGTCACCGACCTGGCGACCGGCGAGGACACCGAGATCATCGGGCCGGGCGGGGAGCCCGGGCTCAGCTACGGCCTCGCCGAGTTCATCGCCGCCGAAGAGATGGGCCGCACCCGGGGCTACTGGTGGGCGCCCGACGGCACGGCGCTGCTCGTGGCCAGGGTGGACAGCACGCCCGTCCACCGCTGGTATATCGCCGACCCCGCGAACCCCGCCCGGCCGGCCACGGAAGTCGCCTATCCCGCCGCGGGCACCCCGAACGCCGATGTGACGCTGGTGCTGGCCGGCCTTGACGGCAGCCGGGCCACGCTCGAATGGGACCGGACGGCGTTCCCGTACCTGGTGACGGTGAACTGGGACCACGACGTCCCGCTGGTCGCGGTGCAAAGCCGCGACCAGTGCCGGATGCTCCTGCTCTCCGCGGACCCGGCCAGGGCCGCCACGGCGGTGCTGCGCGCGGACAGCGACGACCGCTGGCTGGACATCGTGCCCGGGGTGCCGGCCCGGACCGGCGACGGCCGGATCGTCTGGGCGGCCGACGCCGACGGGGCGAGGCGGCTGCTGGTCGCGAGCCCGGAAGAACTCGCCGCGGGCACCGCGGCACCGGTCACGCCCGCGAGCCTCCAGGTGCGGGAGGTTCTCGACGTGGACTCCGGCACGGTGCTGTTCACCGCGTCGGAGGACGAGCCGACCGAGATCGGCCTGTGGACGTACGGCCCCGGCGGGCTGGCACAGATCACGGGCGAAGCAGGCGTGCACCATGGACGCCGGGCCGGGGGCACTACCGTGATCGCCAGCCGGACCCTGACGGAGGCTGGCGTCAGGCCGCGGGTGGTGCGCGATGGCTCGGCCGGCATGCCGATCGCCTCACTGGCCGAGCACCCCAGCCTGCCCACCCCGTGGCCGGACATCTTCGCGGCCGGGTCACGGGGCATCCGCACGGCGCTGCTGCTGCCGTCCTGGCACGAGCCCGGCTCGCGGAAGCTGCCGGTGCTGCTCGACCCCTACGGGGGGCCGCACCTTCAGCGCGTGCTGGCGGCGCAGGCGGCCTTCTTCACCTCTCAGTGGCTCGCCGACCAGGGCTTCGCCGTGGTGGTCGCGGACGGCAGGGGCACCCCCGGCCGGGGGCCGGAATGGGACAGGGCGGTCTGGCACGATCTGGCCGATCCGGTGCTCGAGGACCAGGTCGAGGCGCTGCACGCGGCCGCCGGGCGCTGCGGCGACCTGGACACCTCCCGCGTCGCGATCCGGGGCTGGTCGTTCGGCGGCTACCTGGCCGCGCTCGCGGTGCTCCGGCGCCCCGAAGTGTTCCACGCCGCGATCGTCGGCGCGCCGGTCACCGACCAGCGGCTCTACGACACCCACTACACCGAGCGCTATCTGGGGCATCCGGATGAGCATCCGGAGGTCTACGACAGGTGCTCGCCCGTCAGGGATGCCGAACGGATGGCCACGCGCGCGCGGGAATCCGGGGGCGGGGCGGCCGGAGCGGACGGCATCACGGTCCGCCCGCTGATGATCATCCACGGGCTCGCCGACGACAACGTGGTCGTCGCCCATTCCCTGCGGCTGTCGTCCGCGCTGCTCTCCGCGGGGTACCCGCACACGGTGCTCCCCCTGTCCGGGGTCACTCACCTGGCGTCGCAGGAAGAGGTGGCCGAGAACCTGCTCCTGCTCCAGGTGGACTTCCTCCGGCGAGCCCTCGGGCTGGCTGGCCAGCCAAGTGGGCAGACGATAAATAGGCAGCGGGTGTAGCCAGAGTCACATGCCTGTAACCGTCGCCCGGGTCTGCGTGGTGATATGCAGTGGAATAGGGTTCCAGCGCGGTGACCCGAGCAGAATCACAGTGCGGAGACGTCAAAGATGACGCAGGCGACAACGGCGCCGGCCAAGACCAGGGCGCAGATCCCCGAGCGCACTCTGCGCAAGGACCCGTGGTGGCGGCAGCCGGCCATCAACGCCACCGCCCTCGCCGTGGTAGTGATCTACCTCACCTGGGCGTCCCTGGTCAACGCCGACTACTTCTGGGAGCCGTACATCTCCCCGCTGTACTCGCCGTGCCTGGCGACGACCTGCACGCCCGGCGCCGGGTACGACTGGATCCCGTGGCTGACCTGGCTCTCCCCAGCGATCATCATCATCGGCGGGCCGCTGGGCTTCCGGCTCACCTGCTATTACTACCGGAAGGCCTACTACCGGGCGTTCTGGCGGTCGCCGACCGCGTGCGCAGTCCGCGAGCCACACGCGAAGTACACCGGTGAGACCAGGTTCCCGCTGATCCTGCAAAACGTGCACCGGTACTTCTTCTGGATCGCGATGGCGTTCAACGTGATCCTGTCGATCGACGCCGTGATCGCATTCCGTGACCATTCCGGAAACTGGGGCCACATGGGGCTCGGCACGCTGATCCTGCTGGTCAACGCGACCCTACTGTGGCTGTACTCACTGTCCTGTCACGCGTGCCGGCATACGGTCGGCGGCCGGCTCAAACATTTCTCCAAGCACCCGGTCAGGTACTGGATGTGGACCCAGGTCTCCCGGCTGAATGCCAGGCACATGCAGTACGCCTGGCTATCGCTGTTCTGGGTGCTGTTCACCGATCTCTATATCCGGCTGGTGGCCAGCGGCGCCATCACCGACCCGCGGTTCTTCTAGGCCGCCGCAGCAAGCTAGGCAAGAAGGTGCGCAGCGCAGATGACTGACATCGAACGGCTCTCCTACGACGTGGTGGTGATCGGGGCGGGCGGCTCCGGGCTGCGGGCGGCCATAGAGGCACGGCAGGCCGGCAAGCGGACCGCAGTCATCTCCAAGTCGCTCTTCGGCAAAGCGCACACGGTCATGGCCGAGGGTGGCTGCGCCGCCGCGATGGGCAACATGAACCCGAATGACAACTGGCAGGTCCACTTCCGGGACACGATGCGCGGCGGCAAGTTCCTCAACAGCTGGCGAATGGCCGAACTGCACGCCAAAGAGGCGCCGGACCGGGTCTGGGAGCTGGAGGCCTGGGGCGCGCTGTTCGACCGCACCGCCGACGGCAAGATCAGCCAGCGCAACTTCGGCGGCCACGAGTACCCGCGGCTCGCCCACGTCGGCGACCGGACCGGCCTGGAGATGATCCGCACGCTGCAGCAGCGGGTCGTGGCGCTGCAGCAGGAGGACGCCAGGGAGCACGGCGATCCCGAGGCGATGATCCGGGTGTTCGCCGAGACCACGATCACCCGGCTGACCACCGAGGGCGGCAGTATCGCCGGGGCGTTCGGCTACGTCCGGGACACCGGTGATTTCGTGGTGTTCGAGGCGCCCGCCGTCGTGCTCGCCACCGGCGGCATCGGCAAGTCGTACAAGGTCACCTCCAACTCGTGGGAGTACACCGGCGACGGGCACGCGCTCGCGCTGCTGGCCGGCGCCAGCCTGCTGAACATGGAGTTCGTGCAGCTGCACCCGACCGGCATGATCTGGCCGCCGTCGGTCAAGGGCATCCTGGTCACCGAGTCGGTCCGCGGCGACGGCGGGGTCCTGCTCAACTCCGAGGGCAAGCGGTTCATGTTCGGGTACGTGCCGGACGTGTTCCGCGCGCAGTACGCGGAGACAGAGGAGGAGGCCGACCGCTGGTACGAAGACCCGGACCACAACCGCCGCCCGCCGGAACTGCTGCCACGTGACGAGGTCGCTCGCTCCATCAACTCCGAGGTCAAGGCGGGCCGGGGCTCTCCGCACGGCGGCGTGTTCCTCGACATCGCCTCGCGTCGGCCGGCCGAGGAGATCCTGCGCCGGCTGCCGTCCATGTACCACCAGTTCAAGGAGCTGGCCGACGTGGACATCACCAAGGAGCCGATGGAGATCGGGCCGACCTGTCACTACGTGATGGGCGGCGTCGAGGTGGACCCGGACACCCAGGCGGCCAGCGTGCCCGGCCTGTTCGCGGCCGGTGAGGTATCCGGCGGCATGCACGGCTCCAACCGGCTTGGCGGCAACTCGCTGTCCGACCTGCTGGTGTTCGGCCGCCGCGCCGGGCGCAGCGCGGCGCGGCACGCGGACTCGGTCGCCGCCGCCGGGCGGCCGGCGGTCGGCCACGCTGCCGTGGACGCCGCCGTCACGGAGGCGCTGGCCCCGCTTGAGCGGGACGGCGGGGAGAACCCCTACGAGGTGCACGCGGCGCTGCAGGAGCTGATGACCGACCAGGTCGGGCTCATCAGGAACGAGGGCGAACTCCAGGGCGCCCTCGCCGAGCTGGACAAGCTGCGGGCCCGCGCCGCCCAGGTCAGCGCGGAAGGCGGCCGCGCCTACAACCCCGGCTGGCATCTGGCCCAGGACCTGCGCAACATGCTGCTTGTCTCCGACTGCGTGGCGCAGTCGGCGCTGGAGCGCCAGGAGTCGCGCGGCGGGCACACCCGCTCGGACTACCCGGAGATGTCACCGGAGTGGCGCAAGATCAACCTGGTCTGCGCGCTCGACGGTGACCAGGTCAAGCTGGCCCGCCAGCCGGTGGTACCGATGCGGGAGGACCTGCTCGGGCTGTTCGATCTGGCCGAGCTCAAGAAATATCTCACCGATGACGAGCTGGCAGGCCAGACGGCCGGCTCGTCCACGGCCGCGCAGGAGGAGACGCGCTGATGAGCTACAAGGCGGCGCTGCGGGTATGGCGCGGCGATCACGGGGAAGGCGATCTGGCCGACTACACCGTCGAGGTGAACGAGGGCGAGGTCGTCTTGGACGTGCTGCACCGGCTGCAGGCCACCCAAGCCAATGACCTGGCGATCCGGTGGAACTGCAAGGCCGGCAAATGCGGCTCCTGCTCCATGGAGATCAACGGCCGCCCCCGGCTGGCCTGCATGACCAGGATGTCGGTGTACGCGCCGGAGGAGGTGCTCACGATCACCCCGCTGCGCACCTTCCCGGTGATCAGGGACCTGGTCACCGACGTGTCGTTCAACTATGCCAAGGCGCGGGAGATCCCGTCGTTCACCCCGGACCCCGCGGTGGGCCTGGGTGAGTTCCGCATGCAGCAGGTGGACGTGGAGCGCTCGCAGGAGTTCCGCAAGTGCATCGAGTGCTATCTGTGCCAGAACACCTGCCACGTGATCCGCGACCACCCGGAGAACGAGCGGCCGTTCGCCGGCCCGCGGTTCCTGATGCGGATCGCGGAGCTGGAGATGCACCCGGCCGACACCGCCGACCGGCGCGAGATCGCCCAGGACGACTTCGGCCTCGGCCTGTGCAACATCACCAAGTGTTGCACCGAGGTCTGCCCAGAGAACATCAAGATCACCGATAACGCGCTGATCCCGATGAAGGAACGCGTCGTGGGCCGCAAGTACGACCCACTGGTCTGGCTCGGCGCGAAGATCGGCCGGCGCCCGCAGCATGACACGCCGGCTGTTCCCGGCGCGAAGCGCTGAACTGGACCGGGCGGCGGCGGCAAGTTTTACCGCCCGGTGGCACTAGCGAGGTCCCGCACTCCGTACCATGTGTCCAGCGCGCCCGTCCCGGACCCGCCGTGGGGGATAGCGTGCAGGGACAGGACCATCCCCGCGCGAAAGGCAGGCATGACACAACTGACCTACCTGGAGGCTGCGGTCGTTGGCCTAATCCAGGGCGTCACGGAGCTGTTCCCCATCTCCAGCCTCGGGCACAACGTCCTGCTACCCGCCCTCGTAGGTGGCAGCTGGGAGGCCGACCTCAACGTCGCCAGCTCCGAGTCCCCGTACCTGGCCTTCGTCGTCGGGCTGCACGTCGCGACCGCGATCGCGCTGCTGATCTACTTCTGGCGGGACTGGGTACGCATCGTCCGCGGGTTCTTTTCCTCGATAGGCCACGTCATCCGCCCGGCGGCGGGGACAAGCAGATGGCAGCTGCAGTCGGCCGACGAGCGGCTTGCCTGGCTGATCATCCTGGCGACGATCCCG
>Ga0114129_10003904_pt1 | contig 21041 bp, 20 predicted proteins | sample RhiMetdeltSRZDD1_FD_80071 | JGI IMG/M metagenome (GOLD analysis project Ga0114129, IMG submission 80071) | Populus rhizosphere microbial communities from Tennessee, USA - Rhizosphere MetaG P. deltoides SRZDD1 (version 2) (version 2) | ecosystem: Host-associated > Plants > Roots > Rhizosphere >... | reverse complement strand
GGCTTGGTCATGGTGGCGAGCGCCGGCAGCGTGGGCGTGAGCGGCTGGTGCACGTGCACGAGATCGAAGCGCTCGGCGCGCCAGATGGCTTCGAGGTCGTCGCGCAGCGAGGGGCTGACGACGACGTCGACGAACGCGCCCTGGAAGGGAAGGAGAAGAGAAGTTCCGATGCGGCGCACGCGCACGCGCTCGAGGCCCGGGAGCCCGGAATCGGCGTCGCCGTCCGGGTGCCCGACGTGGAACGGGTGGCCGGTGATGACGGTGACGTCGTGGCCGCGGCGGGCCAGCGCGGCGGCGGAATGCGCCACGTTCTCGCTCACGCCCCCGAAGCGCGGATAGTACGACTGCGTGAGGATGCCGATCTTCACGCGGTCCGCCACGCCGGCGCCGCGGTCGGGAGCGGCGCGGCGTCGAAGAAGCGGCGGAAGATGCACCACTCGCCGGGATGGGCGAGCAGGAGCTGCTCGAGCCAGCGCGCCATCGCCGCGTGCAGGCGGTCGACGTCGGTGACGGGCCCGATCTCGGTGCCCGCGAGCGGGCCGATGGCGGTGCGGAAACGGTCGGGCGCGACGCGGAGGCACGTGCCTCCGGTCAGCACGGCGCCCGAGAGCGCGGTCAGCCGCGCCGGTCCCGCGGGCAGGAGCACGTCATGTCCGGCCAGGCGCGCCGCAGTACCGCGCGCGAAGCCGGCGCCGTCGACCAGGAGCCCGAGGATGCCGCCGTCGCGCAGGAACCGGACGAGCGCGCGCGGGGACTCGGACGGGCTCACGACCTCCATGCCCGTGGCTCGTTTGGACCGGACGACCTCGTCGCGCCAGGCGCGCGCGTACTGGGGCTCGGCGACGATGCGAAGCGGCCGCCCGAAGCGGTGCAGGGCGCGGGCGCCCATCTCCCAGTTGCCCAGGTGCAGCGTGCACATGACCATGCCGCGCCCGCCGGCCAGCGCCTCGCGCACGCCGGGGCCGACCTCGAGCTCGTTGCGCGCCGGGTCGTCGGGATGGCCGCGGCCCAGCTCGCGCAGGTACTCGATCAAGAAGCGCGCGTAGGCGGCGCCGGCTCGTGCGCCGAGACGCTCGGCCGAGGCGTCGGGGAACAGGGCCGCGGCGTTGGCGCGGGCGCCGGCATGCCGCTCGGGAGCCAGGAGCCGAGCGATCCCGGCCGCGACGCCGGACAGGGGACCGTCGGCCCGCGCCGGCAGGACTCTCGCCAGAAGGGCGAGGGCGCGCAGGCTGGGAGTGGCGCTCATGGGGGAGGCGCTCATAAGAGGAGGCTATCTTACGGGCATTGGACAGCCGGCGATAAGTGGCTTGATTGACGCGTGGCGCTTCGCGACCGTAGAATTGTTGCGCTCGGTCGTCGAGTTTCTCAGCCTCCGGACGGCTGCATCGCTTTCGCCTTTCCCCCCATGATCCGCCCGGCCTGGCCCACCCATGTCCCGCACTCCGCCTCCGGAGCTCCCGGCCTCCGGCTCGAGCGGGTGGGAGCCGCATGTCGAACCAAAAGCTGGTGCGCTGCGCGATCGGCCGCCCCGGGTCCGCGGACGAGAGCGTGCGCTTTGTCCCGCTCGAGATCCTCGGGCTGTGGGAGCACGTCATGCGCGTGAACCACGGCTTCGAGAGCCGGCGCGTCTCGGCGTCGGTGTGGGTGGAGCTCGAGGAGGCGACGGGGGCTTCGGGCGTCCGCTCGGCGGTGGAGCGGGTCACCGAGCTGTCGCTCTATTACTTCGACTCGCGCCTGGGGATGCTGAGCCACGTGTGCCGCTACGTGCCGGAGGCCGACGCGACGCTGGTGAAGAGCGTCCTGCTCCGCCACTACGGCGGGCTCGGTACGAGCCGGCAGACGCCGTGGATGCGCGAGCGCCAGGGCGTGTGGTTCCGGCCCCGCGAGGACGCCCCGCCCCGGGCGCACGCGGCCCTCCCCGAGCCGAGCGTGGGTCCCGCCGGGAATTGACCCGGCCCGGCCATTCCCCGGCCGAGTCCCGACCGTTCTGACCAGGAAATGCGCGTCGGCAACCCTTTCGGTTCGCCGTGCGCCGCTTGCGTCCTGCACGGCGGCGCCGCCAAACGCTTGCCAATTGCGGCCATCGCAATTGTTCCCGTCCCCGGAGGTCGGGGGACGCGTTCTTGCATTGCGCGGCACGGGCTATCCCCGGCCGCATCATGGTTTTCGCCGGGGGGTGGCACGCATCGTGCAAGAAAATCGGCGGATGCCGGGGACGGGACCCATGATGGGACCCCGGCCGGACCTCTTGGAGGAGGATTCCCACCGTGGTCGTGGTCAGCTATTCGGGCAAGGAGATCAACGCCAAGCTGGTCTATTACGGCATGGGTCTCTCGGGGAAGACCACCAACCTCGAGGCGATCTACGAGACCGTGCCGGAGACCAGTCGCGGCAAGATGGTCTCCATGAAGACCCAGTCGGACCGCACCTTGTTCTTCGACCTCCTGCCGCTCGACCTGGGCGAGGTCCTCGGGTTCAAGACGCGGTTCCTCCTCTATACCGTCCCGGGCCAGGTGTTCTACAACGCGACGCGCAAGCTGGTGCTGAAGGGCGCCGACGCGATCGTGTTCGTGGCCGACTCCGAGCGCGGCAAGATGGACGAGAACAAGGAGTCGCTCTCGAACCTGCGCGCCAACCTGGCCGAGTACAAGGTGAACCTGGACGACCTTCCCTGGGTGATCCAGTACAACAAGCGCGACCTGCCCGACGTCTACACGATCGAGGAGCTGGAGCGTGAGTTGAACCCGGCGAGGGTGCCGTACAGCGAGGCGGTGGCCACGCAGGGCAAGGGCGTCATGGAGACCTTCCAGGTCGTCTCCAAGATGCTGCTCGAGCGCGTGACGCGCGACCTCAAGCGCTCGACCGGCGGACGCTCGCCTTCGCAGGCGGTTCCCGCGCCGGCACCGGCGCCCGCACCCATGCCGGCTCCGATGCCGGTGGCCGCCGCGACGGCGACCGCGGGATCGCGTCCGAGCCGCTTCGCCAAGCCGGAGGCACCGGCTCCGGCGCCCGCGCCGCGTCCGAGCGCCCCGCCGCAGGCTCCGGCGTGGAACGGCGCTCCGGCCAGCGAGCCCGCCTATGGCCGAGAGGTGGCGTTGCCGGAGAAGCCGCGGCAGTCGATCTCCCCGGCCCCCGAGCGCTTCGTCGACCCGGCTCCCGCCCCGATGGCGGCCAGCTCGTCGGACAGCATGGTGGTGCCGGTGCGCATCCCGCGCGGGCAGAAGCTGCGCGAGATCCACCTGCGGATCGTGATCGAGGACGAGGCCGCCTAGACCCGCCCGTTCTTTCCGTGTTGCATCGAGGCACGCGAGGCGCCCCGGGGAAACCCGGGGCGTTCGCGTCTGTGGCCACGGTTGACAGCCGCTCGGCGCTGCCGGAGACTGGTCTCGCCGGAGGCCGCCGGCCAGCCCTCGCGCGAACCGGCCCCAAAAGGAGCTTCTTCATGCCGAGCTTCCGCCGTTCCACCGTCGCCGCCGTCGCGCTCGTCCTCTGTCTCCAGGCCGCTCCCTTGCGCGCCGACGAGACGCAGACGCCCGCGGCTCCGACGCCGGCCGTCTCGGCCGCCGCGGTTCCGTCCGCCGCCTCCGGGAGCCCGTTGGCTCTCGGCAACTACTTCGATCCGACCCGCATGAGCTTCCGCCAGTCGCTGACCTTCGGGGCTTCCTCGGGCGGCGACTTCAAGGGCACGGCCGGCCTGTACACGGCGAGCTTCGGCTACAAGATCGCCAATCCGCTGCGCCTCGATCTCGATCTCGGCGCGGCGTACACGGGCGCCTCGCGCGTGTCCGGGTTCGGTGCTTCGTCGTACCGGCCTGGCATGAACGGCTTCTTCCTGCAGGGGCTGTCGCTCGACTGGCGGCCGAACAAGACGAGCATCATCCGCTTCACGTATCAGGATCACCGCTCGCCGCTGCAGTGGAGGTCGTACGGCGCCTATCCCGGCTACTACGACTCGCCGCCGCCGTTCGGCCTGAACGAGTACGACCCGTCCCGCAACTAAGCTAGGCTTGTCTCCACTGGAGGCCCGCCTGCGCGCGCTCCGCGAGCGCGACCAGGCGGGCCTCGTTCCGTTCGTCACCGCGGGTCACCTCGGGCTCGAGGCCACGGCCCCGCTGCTCGACGCCCTGGCCGGCGCCGGCGCGGCCGCCATCGAGGTCGGCATCCCGTTCAGCGATCCGCTCGCCGACGGCCCCGCCATCCAGCGCTCGACCGAGGTCGCGCTCTCGCACGGCGCCGGCGTGGCCCACGCGCTCGAGGCCGTGGCGCGCTTCCACGAGGGCCACGACACGCCGGTCGTGTTCATGACCTACGCCAATCCGGTCCTGGCCTACGGCGCCGAGCGCTTCGCCGAGCGCGCGCGCGCCGCCGGGGTTTCGGGCGTCATCGTCTCCGACCTGCCGCCCGAGGAGCGCCCCGACGTCTGGGCGGCGCTCGCCGCGCACGAGCTCGATGCCATCCTTCTGATCGCGCCCACGACCGCGGTGGAGCGCCGCCGCACGCTGGCCCGCCGCTCGCGCGGCTTCGTCTACTGCCTGTCACGCACCGGGATCACCGGCGACCGCCGCGCCTTCGCCGCCGAGCTCGAGGGCATCGTGGCCGCGGTGCGCGAGGAGACGGACGTGCCGGTGGGCGTGGGCTTCGGGATCACGGACGGCGAGCGGGCGGCGCGCGTGGCGCGCATGGCCGACGCGGTGATCGTGGGAGCGGCGCTGTGCGAGAGGATCGAGGGAGCGCGGGCGCGAGGGATCGAGAGCGCGCTGGGAGCGGCGAAGGATTTCGTCGGAGAGCTTGCGAGAGCGGTGGCGGGCGCGAGACGAGGCTAGCCGGCGCACGGTCGGCCGCGGCAAGGGCGGCCGCCGCCCGTTGTTCGCCCGGCGTCCTACAGCGACGCTAGTGGCGAATCCACCAGAAGATGTCGGCCACGTCGCTCCAGCTCAAGAGACGCAACATGTCTCTCATCGGAGCCATCCCCCATTTGGTGCTCGCCGGCGTACGCACCGGCGCGGGCGGGGCAGGAGGGAGTTTCGCTCCCCCTCCATTTCCGGTTATCGGCGTCCCAGCCCCGGACTTTAGACGGCCTGCAGGACCACCACGGTCATGTCGTCCACGATCCCCGTGCGATGAAAGCCTTTGGCCTCGGCGAGGAGGCGGTCGCGCAGGCGGGGGGCGCGCAGGCGGGCGGCGCGCGTCAGGCAGGAGGGGAGCTGCGCGCTGCCGAAGTCCTCGGTCCCCGAGCGCGCGTCGAGGATGCCGTCGGTGAGCAGCACGACCGACTCGCCGGGCACGAGGTGGACCGAGTGCTCGCGGTAGCGCGTCTCGGCCTCGACGCCGAGGATGAGGTCGCCTGAGGGCAGGGAGTGCACGCCGTCGCCGGGGCGCACCCACAGGGGCGGATGGAGTCCGCCGTTGGCCCAGGTCACGGTGCGTGACGGGGCGTCGACCACGGCGTAGGCCAGGCACACGAACTTCTCCGGCTGGTGATAGGCCGCGAGCTCCTGGTTGAGGGCGGCGAGCACCTGGCCCGGCCGCGCCTCGGGGGTGGCGTGGCGGCGCAGCGCCGCCTGCACGTGTGCCACGAGCAGGGCCGCGGGCACGCCCTTGCCGCACACGTCGCCCACCGCCACGCCGAGGCGCCGCGGACCCAGCGGCAGATAGTCGTAGTAGTCGCCGCCCACGCGCCCCGACGGCACCGAGGCTCCCGCGCAGGCGAGCGTGGGGAACGAGGGATCGCGCTCGGGCAGGAGATGCTCCTGGATGCCGCGCGCCACCTCGAGCTCGCGATCGACGCGCGAGTGGTCGTCGCGCTCGGCCCCCATCTCGGCGTGCTCGATGGCGAGCGAGGCGTGCGCGGCGTACTCGCGCAGGGCCGCCCGATGGCGCGGCAGCGAGAGATCGCCCGAGAGCCGCGGGCCGAGCGCCAGCGCCGCCACCAGCCGTCCGGAGGAGAACAGGGGCAGGAGCAGCTTGGTGCCGCCGCGATAGAGCTCGGCCCACGCGGCGCGCGCCGCCGAGCCCTCGATCAGAGCCCCGATCTCCTCGAGATCCGCCGGGCGCGCGAGCCGGGTGAGCGCGCGCGCGAGGTCCGCCGGCAGGGCGGACGGCAGGGGCTCGGCCGGGAGGTCGCCGAGCCACGTGGCGAGGGCGGCGCCGTTGCCGTTCTGAGCCCGGAACACGCCGCAGTGCGCGAGCCCGAGGCGCGAGTGGAGATCGGCGGCCACGCTGTCGACCACGCTGCGCGCGTCGGCGGCGGCGAACACGGGCGGGGAGGTGGGAAGCGCGTCCACCGAGGGTCCCCGGTCACGCGTGCGGCGCCACTGGAAGTCGAACACCTGGTGCACGTCGATGGCGTAGGCGAAGCCCGCGGGCACGAGCAGCACGAGGAGGGCGGCGCCGCGCAAGGCGGAGCTCGTGGCCGCGGGCGCGACGTTGGACCAGACGGTGACGGCGACGAGCGGGATGAGCCCGGCGGCCGAGCTCAGGAACAGCACCGCGAGCCGGCGGCGATGGCGCGGCGAGGAGTGGTGGAACGAGATGCCGAACGACGCCAGCGCGCCGCCGGCGCCGACGGCGAAGAGGAGCGCGCCGGCGGGCAGGAGCGCCGACTGCCAGGCCGGGAAGCGCACGGCCGCGAGTGCGGAGGCCGCGGTCCACGCCAGGCCGCCGGCATAGAGCGCGAAGGCGAGCGCCGCCCGGCGGCGCCCGCGGCCCTCCGGGAAGACGGCGAAGAAGTGGACCAGCAACGCCGGCAGGAACAGGCTCGCGGCACTCGACAGGAGGTCTTCGGCGCCGGCGCCGAGCGCGAACGGCCACGCCGGACGCGGCGCCAGCGCCAGCCCGCTCGCCACGCACCACCAGAAGAAGACGAGGGCCACGCGATCGCTGCGCCGCCGGCCCACGGCGGCGCCGAGCAGCAGGAAGCCGAGCGCGACGAGCGCCCACGCGAGACGCCAGGCGACGATGGAAGGGGAGGGGGGCTCGGCGACGAGCGTGAGCGGCGTGTCGCCGCGCGCGATGCGCACCGATTCGCCGGGGCGCAGGCGGCCGAGACGCAGGCGCAGGCTCTCGCCTTGCGCGTCGCCGGCGAGCCGCAGGATCTCGCCCCGCGTCAAGCCGGCGCGCGCCGCGGGGCTCGCGGGCTCGACCGCGCCCACGCTCTCGCCGCGCAGGAGCAGGCCGACGTCGCCGCGATACGGCGCGTCCGCGAGACCCCAGGCCGCGAGCAGGAAGACGACCGTCCAGGCCGACCAGGAGGCGCGCCAGGAACGATCCAGGGGACCGCCTTTCCGCGGAGGCGGACGGAGCGTAACCGCCGTCGTGCGAAGCGTCAATCGCGGCCGCGGCCCCCGCGGCCCGGATTTCCCCTCAAGATCCCGTCCCGGGCTGCCGATTCCCCTAGTCGAAGGGCAACGCCAAGAAGGCGGTTCCATGGCCAGGGAGGTCGGCTCATGCTGGTCCTGACAAGGAAGTTGGGAGAAATGATCCGCATCGGCGACCAGATCAAGGTCACGGTGCTGGAAGTGCGCTCGGGTCAGGTCAAGCTGGGCATCGACGCGCCGACGGAGGTCAAGGTTCACCGGGAAGAGGTGTACGCGCGGATCCAGGCGGAGAACCGCCGCGCGGGTCGCGCCACCCCGGAGGCCCTCCGCGAGCCGGCCCAGGAGCTGCGCGAGCGTCGTCTCCCCACGGACGGGAAGGATGACAAGGGTCCGGCCTAGGCGTGGGAACTCGCCCCCGCCCGGGCGGCGAGGATGACGTGAAACGAATCCGCGAAACCGTCAAGCCGTCGGAAAGGAAGGTCACCCGCGTCATGCGTCCCAAGCTGCAGCTCATTCGCGGCGGGGCGGAGGACGGAAAGGGTGCGATCGGTGCGCCGGGTGTGCGCAAGCTCGTGATCGAGCGCGCGCGCGGACGCATGGCTCGCGGCTACTACGAGCGCGCCTCGGTCAAGCGCCGGCTCGTGGACACGCTGTGGGAGGAGCTGTTCGCCGAGGTCTGAGGACACGGCGTCACGCCACCATCAGGGCCCGCTTCCGCACCGGGAGCGGGCCCTTTGCTATACTGCGGCCCGGTCCACGCCACCGATCCGTGGGACCGTCTCTGAAACTCGTTCCGCGGCGTGCCCTCCCGCATGCCCGCCGCCGGAGGTCAGCCTCCGCGTGAGCCCCGCCGCCGAGCCCATCGCCCGCTCCGCCGGCCGTCGCCGCGCCGTATCGCGGCGTCCGCGCGCCGCCGCCCCCGCGCGCTTCGATCTGCCGCCGGCCGTGCTCGACCGGCTCTCCGACGGCGTCGTGGTCGTCTCGGCCGACGGGCGGCTCCGGCTCACGAACCGCGCCGCCCGCGAGATGCTGGCGCTGGGCAGCCGCGCCCGCGCCGGCGTCGACGCCCGCACCGTCCTGCGCTCCGTCATCCCGGCCGAGGACCTGGTGTCGGCCGCCCTCGCCGGCCGCCGCCTCGAAACCGAGACCCTCCTGCTCAACGCGCGCGGCGAGGAGATCCCGGTGCGCGCCGCTTTCCTGCCGCTCGAGGGGACGGGGGGCGCGGTGGCGCTGCTCACCGACCTCACGAAGACGCGTCGCCTCGAGCATGAACTCCGGCGCCGCGAGCGCCTGTCGCTCGTCGGCCAGCTCTCGGCGGGCGTGGCCCACGAGGTGCGCAATCCGCTGGCCGGCATCTCGTCGTCGGCGCAGGTCCTGCTCGGCCGCTTCGAGCCGCGCGACGAGCGCACGCGCTTCGTCAAGGCGATCCTCGACGAGGTCGGCCGCCTCGACCGCATCGTGAGCCAGATGCTCCAGTTCACGCGCCCGGGCGAGCCGCGGTTGAGCCGCGGCTCGCTCGCCGACGCGGTGCGCCGCCTGCTCGAGTCGAGCGGCCCGTGGCTCACCGAGTCGGGTGTCGAGGTCGAGACCGTGTACGGCGCGCGCCTGCCCGAGGCGTGGTTCGATCCCGACCTCGTGCACCAGGTGCTGCTCAACCTCGTGGCCAACGCCGTGCAGGCGATGCCCAAGGGCGGCCGGCTGCGCGTCGAGGTGCGCGCGCTGGCGCGGCGCGGCGTGGCGCGCGGCACCGGGCGGCGAACCAGTGACGCCCGCAAGGGCGCGCGCGCCGGGCGCGGCCCCGGGCAGCGCGTCGTGCAGGTGCGCGTCGGCGACTCCGGCGAGGGCATCGCCCGCGAGCATCTGTCGCGGCTCTTCGATCCGTTCTTCACCACCAAGCCGACCGGCACCGGGCTCGGGCTCTCGATCTGCCAGAGCATCGTCCAGGAGCACGGCGGCAGCATCCACGTGGCCAGCCGGCGGGGACATGGCACCACCGTCATCGTCGAGCTGCCCATCGAAAAACGACAGGGAGAGAGGCGCCATCGATGAAAACGCTCATCCGGGGAGCCCGCGTCGTCGTGGTGGAGGATCACAAGACGACGCGCGAGATGCTGGTCGAGGATCTCGGCGGGCACGGCTACGACGTGCAGGGCACGGAGACCCTCGAGGACGGCTGGCGGCTCGTCGCCGGCCAGCAGACCGACGCCGTGGTGCTCGACCTGCGGCTGGGCAGCCAGAGCGGCATGGATCTCCTGCGCCGCCTGCGCGCCGAATATCCGGACGTGGGCGTCATCATGATCACCGGGCACGGCGGCGTGGAGGATGCGGAGCAGGCCGGGCAGCTCGGCTGCTACAACTTCTTCCTCAAGCCGTTCAACATGGCGGCCCTGCGCGCCTGCCTCGCCGGCATGCTGGCCGAGCGCAAGCGGCAGGAGGGGCTGGAGAGCGAGCTCGAGAACCTGCGCCGGGTGCGCGAGACGTACTCGGGCCAGCCGCTCATCGGCAACAGCGCGGCCCTCAAGCGCGTGCTCGAGACCGTGGCCCGCGTGGCGCGCTCGCCGTCGGCCACCGTGCTCCTGCGCGGCGAAACCGGCGCCGGCAAGGAGCTCATCGCGCGCCAGATCCACGCCCAGAGCGCGCGCGCCCAGGGCCCGTTCGTCGAGCTCAACTGCAGCGCCATCCCCGACAACCTGCTCGAGAGCGAGCTGTTCGGCTACGAGAAGGGCGCGTTCACCGACGCCAAGCGCTCGAAGAAGGGCATGTTCCAGATGGCGTCGGGCGGCACGGTGTTCCTCGACGAGATCGGGGAGATGAGCACGGGGCTGCAGGCGAAGCTGCTCAAGGTCATCGACGAGAAGTGCTTCCGGCGCCTCGGCGCCGAGTCCGAGATCCGCGTCGACACCCGGGTCATCGCCGCCACGCACCGTGACCTGGCGCAGCTCGTCCAGGACGGCAAGTTCCGCGAGGACCTCTACCACCGGCTCAACGTCGTGCCGATGCTCGTCCCGCCGCTGCGCGACCGCGTCGAGGACGTCATGCTCCTCGTGCGCCACTTCACCGAGCGCTTCGCCCGCGAGCTGGGCAAGCCGGTGCCGGTGATCACACCTGAGGCCGAGGAGAGGCTGCGCGCCTATCCCTGGCCGGGCAACGTGCGCGAGCTGCGCAACGTCATGGAGCGCATCCTGCTGCTCGAGGAGGACGACTCCCTGCGCGTCGAGCACCTGCCGGCCGAGATCCTGTCCCCGGGCTCCGGCACCGCGGGCGCGGTCGACCTGATGCCGCCGGGCGATCGCACGCTCACGCTCGCCGACTACGAGCGCCATCACATCCTGGTGGCGCTGGAGCGCACGAACGGCAACAAGACGCGCGCCGCCGCGCAGCTCGGCATCTCCCGCCAGACGCTGCGCACCAAGCTCAAGGAGTACGCGCTCGAGTCGGGCGAGGAGGACGAGGCCGACGAGTAGCGGCTGCTTTCCCCCCATCGCCTCAACGGAATTGGCCGGGCGCCGACCGCCCGGCCTTTTCGTGGGCGGCAACGTGCAACGGCAGCCGACCGGACGACGGGCGGCGCGCGCAAGCTGCAATGTTCCCGGCGAGCGTCATCGATGGCACGGATGCTGCAATTTCGGGGCGCGAATCGAGGACGGGGGACCCATGCCGAAGCTCCTGATCGTGGACGACGAGAACGCCACCGCCTGGGCGATCGCCGAGGGACTGAAGGACGACGGTTTCGACACCGCCACGTGCGGCTCGGCCGAAGATGCCCTGCCGCTCCTGCGTGCCGAGGACCCCGACCTCGTGATCACCGATCTGCGCCTGCCCGGCATGAGCGGCCTTGCCCTGGCGCGCCGCCTGCGCTCGGGGCGGCGCCCGCTCCCCGTCATCGTGGTGACCGCGTTCGAGGACCCCGAGATCCGTGCCGAGCTCGACGAGTGCGGCGTCCACGCTGTCTTCTCCAAGCCGTTTCGCGTCGACCAGCTGCGTCGCAGCGTGCGCGAGGCGCTGGCGCAGGGCGCGGGGAGGACGTCGTGACGCGCCGCCGCCTGCGCCAGGCCTTCGAGACCCTCGACGCGCGGGCGCGCACCCTGCTCTCGCTGTCGCGCCTCGAGGGTCTCGAGGTGCGCGAGATCGCGAGCCTCGTGGCCGCCACGCCCGAGCGCGTGGCCCGCGAGATCGCGGCCGCCGAGCGCTCGCTGCGCCACGCCGCCGCCCTCACGGAGCGCCGCCGCCGAGCCTAGACCCCGTCGCGCCCGTTCCCCGACCGCGGCTCGCCCGCGGTCATTTTCTTTCCGGGCTCCGGCGAGAGCCCAATCGGCACAATGCAACGGGCCCCGCATTCACGCATCGCGACCCCCTCTAACTGGCGTCTCCGCAGGTCATTGACTGCCCCTCCGCACACCCACCCCCTGGCACAGTCTTTGCGGCTGGGTGTGCCCGGCCCGCTCGACAACCCGAGCGGCCGGAGGACTCGTGAACCACCTGAAGCTCGTGCCCCAGAAGCGAACCCGCGCCTCGCGCGCCGCGGCCCACCGGCCCCAGCGCACGGTGGTCGGCCTTCCCCGGCCGGCGGTGCGGACGCTCGCCGTGGTCAGCGGCAAGGGCGGCGTGGGCAAGAGCAACGTGGTCGCCAACCTCGCCGTGGCCATGGGCGAGATGGGCGCCTCGGTGCTCGTGCTCGACGCCGATCTGGGCCAGGCCAACCAGGACGTGCTGCTCGGCGTGCATCCGCGCGTCGACCTCCTTTCGGTGCTGCGCGGCGAGTGCGCGCTCGAGGACATCCTCATCGACGGCCCGACGGGCGTGAAGCTCGTGCCCGCGGGCTCCGGCGATCCGCTGCTCGCCGATGTCGACGACGTGCGGCGCGAGCGCCTGTTCCGCGAGATCGGCGCGCTCGCCGCCGAGAGCGACATCGTGCTCATCGACAACGCCTCGGGCGCGTCGCGCCAGGCGGCGGGCTTCGCGCTCGCGGCCCGCGAGCTGCTCGTCGTCACCACGCCCGAGCCCACCGCCTACGCCGACTCGTACGGCCTTCTGAAGGTGCTCGCGCGTCAGGGCCTGGCCACGCAGCCGGGCGTGCTCGTGAACCTCTCGAGCTCCGTCGAGGACGCGGAGGAAGTGGCGCACCGGCTGGCTTCGGTGTGCCGCCGCTTCCTGCGCGTCCAGGTTCACATGCTCGGACACGTGCCCCTCGACCCGGCTCTGCCGACGGCGGTCCGCCGCCAGGAGCCCGTGGTCGTCTCTCATCCCAATAGTCCCTCCGCCCGTGCGCTCATCGCGCTCGCGGAGAGGCTGCTCTCGCACGCTCCCGACGGGACGCCGTTCGGCTTCCCCGCCTGGGAGGGCGAGTGCGCGTGAGGCCCGACGTGCCCCGTACGACGAAGGTTCGCAAGCGCGCCGTTCGCAAGCCCGCCCCTCCCATCCGGCGCAAGCCCGTCGCCAAGCGCGTGGGCTTCACCGCCGCGCCGCGCTCGCTCGCCGCGCCGACGCCAAGGCCGGCGCTCGTGCCCGGTATCGCGACGCGCGAGGAGTGCCTCAAGCGCTACCTGCCGCTCGTGCGCTACGTCGTCGAGCGCGTGGCTTCGGGGCTGCCGCACTACGTCGACCACGAGGACCTGCACTCGGCCGGCGTGCTGGGGCTCCTGCACGCCTACGACAAGTTCGACGCCAAGAAGGGCAACAAGTTCGAGACCTACGCGGTGTGGCGCATCAAGGGCGCGGTGCTCGACCAGCTGCGCTCGCTCGACTGGGCGTCGCGCTCGACGCGCCGTCTCGGCCGCGAGGCCGAGGCCTGCGCGCGGCGGCTCGACCAGAAGCTCGGACGCACGGCCACCGACCGCGAGATCGCCCGCGCCATGAAGATCGCGCTGACCGACTACCACCGGCTCATGGACCGCGTGCGCGGCTCCGTGCTCCTGTCGCTCGACGAGACGCGGGAGAACGAGGACGGCGACACGCTCGGCCTGGCCGAGGTGCTCGAGGACCCGCGCGCCCAGGAGGCGCTCGGCCACCTCGAGGAGGAAGAGACCAAGGGACTCCTGCGCGCCACGCTCAACCGCCTGCCCGAGCAGGAGCGCCTGGTGATTGCGCTCTACTACTACGAGCAGATGACGCTGCGCGAGATCGGCGAGGCGCTCGGCATTTCCGAGTCGCGTGTCTCGCAGGTCCACACCCGCGCCGTCGAGCGGCTGCGCGGCCGCGTCGAGCGGGCGCTGGCGAGCTAGAGGGACGAGGAGTGGATTCCGAGACGCGCCCGGCCCGGCCGAGCGGGGAAGCCACCGCCCTGGCCGAGTGGCTCGAGGGTCACGGGAACGCGGAGGGAGCGGAGCGCGCGCGCGTGCTGGCCGACCGCCTCCTGGTCTGGGAGGCCGAAGTCACGAGGCGCACCGGCGAAGCGCTCGCCGTCCATCACGAAATCCGCAACGCGCTCACCGGTGTTCTCGGCAACGCCCAGCTCGTGCTCATGGGGGCGGCTGCCGAGGTGCCGGGGGTGCGCCGCCGCCTCGAAGTCCTGATCCAGGAAGCGGAGCGCATCAAGGAGATCACGGACCGCCTGCACAAGGCGCGCGCCGCCCTCATCGCCGAGGACGGCCGGATGGGGGAGCGAGCGGCATGAGCGTGCCCATGGACGGGAAGAACGCGACCGCGGAGCGGGAGATCGCGCGCCGCCTCGAGCGCTGGATGCCGCGCGCCGCGGCCGAGCTCGCCTGGAAGGCCGCCGACCGGACGAAACGCCAGGAGCGGATGCTCGCGGCACTGGCGGCGGGGGGAGCGCGCGCCGAGAAGGTGGCGGCCGAGCTCGAGCGCCTGGCCGGCAAGCTCAAGGCGGCGAGCGCGCGCGAGGCGCGGCGCATCGCCGGCCTGGCGCGGGTGAAGAGCCGTGCGGAAACACCGGCCGACGTGCGCGAGGTGGTGCGCGCGCTGGTCGAGGCCCTGGCGCCGGCGCTCGCCTTCGAGAGCGCGACCGCGTTCGTCTACGAGCGCGAGGGCGGGCGGCTCACGCCCGTGTTCGCCGCCGGCTCGCACGTCGACCTCATCCCCGACATCCACTTCGACTCGGGCGCCGGTTTCTCGTCGTGGGTCGCCAAGACGCGGCGGCCAGTGCTCCTGTCCGCCTTCCGCGAGGATCCCATCGGTGTTCCGGTGGAGCGTCCGGCGTCGTTCCTGAGCGTGCCCATCCTGGTCGAGGACGACCTCGTGGCGGTGCTCAACTTCGCCCATCGCCGCCCCGGCACGTTCACGGTGAGCGACCGCGACCTGGTGCTGCTCGCCGGCCGCCTCGCCGCGCCCGGCCTCGTCTCCTCCGAGCTCGAATCGAGGATCGCGTGACCGCCGGGCCCGAGATCGACGCCCGCATCCTCGTCGTCGACGACGAGCCCGCGGTGGTGGAGATCGTGGTCGACTTCCTCACCGACCAGGGCTACGTCGTGCGCGCCGAGACCAGTGCGGAGGCCGGCCTGTCGGCGTTCGCCTCGTGGCGTCCGGACGCCGTGCTCACCGACATCAACCTTCCCGGCCAGAGTGGAATCGATCTCATCCGCTCGGTGAAGGACCAGGACCCCGAGGCCTGCGTGGTCGTCATGACCGGCCAGGCCACGGCGCGCACCGCCATCGAAGCACTGCGCCACGGCGCTTACGACTACATCCAGAAGCCGTTCGACCTCGTCGAGCTCAAGCAGACGCTGCAGCGCGGCGTTCGCACCAAGCGCCTCTCGGAGTCGAACCGCCGGCTGGTCGAGGAGCTGCGCACGGCGAACGAGGCCCTGCAGCGCCACGAGCAGGAGCTGTCGCGCAAGGTCCAGATCGCCACCTGGCAGATGAGCACGCTGTTCGAGCTGTCGAAGCGCATGGCCCACGACCTGAGCCTGGTGTTCCGCCTGCACTTCATCGCCGACAAGGCGGCCGAGCTCACGGGCGCGCCCAAGAGCGTGGTCTTCCTGCGTGCGGAGGAGGGGAGCGAGTACATCGCGCGCTACGGGCACGGCCTCGAGGGCTCGATGGTGGCCGGGGTGTCGTACCGCGCCGGCGAGGGCCTGAACGGCATCGCCGTGCGCAACCAGGCGGCGGTGCGCCGCGTCGGCCGCCCGAGTCTGTGGAACGGCGACGAGAGCACCGACGCGCTGGGCACCCTGGCGAAGGAGAGCGTGCTCGTCGTCCCGCTCGCCGCCGACAAGGAGGTCCTGGGAACGCTGTGCGTGCTCGACAAGCCGGGCGGGTTCACCGAGGCCGACGAGCACTTCCTCACGCTCTTCGCGGGCTCGGCCGCCATCGCCCTCTCGAACGCCATCCTGCACGAGCGCACGCTCGAGCTGGACCGTCTGAAGTCCGAGTTCGTGGCCGTCGTGTCGCACGAGATCCGCACGCCGCTCACCGTGATCAAGGGCGTGCTCGAGCTGCTCACCGACGATCGCCACTGGCAGGTCGACGACAAGCAGGGCGAGCTCCTGCGCATGGCCACCGCCAACTCGGAGCGGCTCCTGCACCTCATCAACGACATCCTGGACTTCTCCAAGCTGCAGTCGGCGTCCCTGCCCATGAGCTTCGCCCCGGGCGTGCTGCCCCAGGTGGTGCGCTCGTCGGCCGGGAACCTGTCGCACCTGGCGGGGGAGCGTGGCATCCAGCTCGTGCTCGAGATGCCGGGCGATCTGCCCATGGTGATCATGGACGAGCAGCGCATCGGCCAGGTGATCACAAATCTGTTGTCCAACGCGCTCAAGTTCTCGCCCCGGGGATCGACGGTCACGGTCTCGGCGAAGACCGCGGATCAGGGCGTGAGCGTGAGCGTGCGCGACGAGGGCGAGGGCATCGCGCCCAAGGACATGTCTCGCCTGTTCCAGAAGTTCTCCCAGCTCGACACCTCGACCACGCGCAAGGCCGGCGGCACCGGCCTCGGCCTCGTGATCACGAAGGGCATCGTCGAGGGGCACGGCGGCAAGATCTGGGTCGAGAGCGAGGTGGGCCAGGGCTCGGTGTTCTGGTTCACGCTGCCGCTCTCGGGGCCGGGGATCACCGAGGAGGACGCCGAGTCGCCGGTGCGCGCGGCGGCGTAGGTTGACCATCGGCTGCGGCTACCGTCTGCTCCAACTTCTGGGATGAGTCGCGCGAAAGGTTCTAGCCAACCTAGGGCCGCTTCGAGAGCAGTCGGCTCGAGCTCGTGATCGTCACCGGCCCTGTCATGGTGCCCTCCAAGGGCCCGCCGCCCGACGCCCACGCGCCCTTGAATACCGCCTGCCCTCGAAAGAAGTTCTCCCGCTCGACGCCGGTCTCGAGCGAACGCAGGATGCGTCCTTCCCCGGTCAGCGAGCCGGACATGAAGCTGCCTTCCCGCGTCATCTCCACCTTGGCCTGCAGGGTGAATCCGATCACCGCGCAGGAGTCGCCTTCGACGACCGAGACCTCGCGAAACGTCAAGTCCCCACGACCGTTCTTCACCTCCATCTCCGCTCCGAACAGGGCCTGGAGCGTGTTCGGGCCCATGGTCCAGGAATACCCGATCGGCACTCGATCGAGAGGATAGGCGAGACTGTCGGGTCCTGGCTCGGTGATGTTCTCCATCGCCGACAGCTCGGCCGCGGACGGCTTGTGGTCCACAAGGGTCTTGTCCCAGTGGCTACCCCGCTTGGAGAGACGAACGGTCATTCCCTCGATGGGGCTCCGTTCCATGGTGAGCTCGGGCTCGGCGGAGCCGGTCTCGATGAGGGTCGACGTCGCGTCGAGGAGCATCTGCTGCTCGAACTCCTTCCATTCGCCTCTGGTTTCGTGGAGGAGCTTGTAGTTGCTGAACTTCGACTGCTCGACGTGCATCTGGACGCGAGCGCTCGCTCCCTGTGACCTGAACGTCGCCTCCATCGGGCCGAAGAGGAACGAGGAGTATTCCTGGACGACGTATCCGGGCGACATCAGCGGGCCGATCAAGTCGTAGGTCGGAGCTTCCGAGCCCGAGGCGGCTTCGGCGAGTGACGAGAGGGACAGCAGCACGGCAATCCAGAGTGCGGTCGGGCGCACGGGGCCTCCTGCGGTGGGATGGCAGCCCGAGATCCTACTTCCGGCAAGAGGGCGATTCAACGGACTCGGTGTCTGGGCTATCTTCCGCACTCACGCGGGGGAAGTGCACCGAAAGGGGAGAGCATGCGCATCCTGGTGACGGGGGGAGCCGGGTTCATCGGATCGAACGTGGTCGATCGCTTCCTCGCCGACGGCCACGAGGTGGCCGTGCTCGACAACCTGTCGAGCGGCCCGCGTGCCAACGTCTCGGCGCGGGCGCGCTTCTTCGAGGCCGACGTGCGCGACGCCGCGGCCGTGCGCCGCGCGTTCGAGTCCTTCCGGCCGGAGATCATCGACCATCACGCGGCCCAGATCGACGTGCGCAAGTCGGTCGAGAACCCCGAGTTCGACGCCGAGGTCAACATCCTCGGGTCGCTGAACCTGTTCCAGGCGGCGGTGGCCGCGGGCACGCGCAAGGTCATCTACGCCTCGACGGGCGGGGCCTTGTACGGCGAGGGCCGCACGTTGCCGGCGGACGAGGACCATCCGATCAACCCCGAGTCGCCCTACGGCGCCTCGAAGCACGCCGTCGAGCACTATCTCTATCTCTACAAGCTCACGCACGGGCTCGACTACACGGTGCTCCGCTACCCCAACGTCTACGGCCCGCGCCAGAACCCGCACGGCGAAGCCGGCGTGAACGCCATCTTCATCGGCCTCCTGTGCGATGGAAAGAAGCCGACGATCTTCGGCGACGGCGAGCAGGTGCGCGACTATCTCTATGTCGGCGACGTGGTCGAGGCCAACGCGCTGGCGCTCGACAAGGGCGGCGGCGAGACCGTGAACCTCGGGTGGGGCAAGGGCGTGTCGGTGAACGACATCTTCCGCGCCCTGGCGCGCATCCTTTCCTATGCCGACGAGCCCCTCTACGCCGAGCGCCGGCCCGGCGAGGTGCAGCGCATCTATCTCGACGCGAGCCGCGCGCGGCGCGTGCTGGGATGGACGCCCAAGGTCGAGTTCGAGGAGGGCCTGCGCCGCACGGTGGAGTGGTACCGGGCGACGAACCGCGGCTCCTAGTGCCTCAGCTCGAGCGCGGCGCGGCCGTACCATCCCTCCGCGTCGGCGCCGGCCACGTGCGCGGCGTCCTCCCGCCACTCGTAGCCCCAGCGCAGCTCGGCCGCCACGCCGTCGCGCGGCGTCCAGCGCGCGCCGCTCTCCACGAAGCGCCGCTTCTCCACGACGCCGGCGAACACGCTGCCCTGGGCCGGCGGTCCCGCGGGATCGAAGAACTCGCCGAGAAAGCCCTCGCCGTGATCGAGCCGTCCGGCGGCGGCGGTGAGCCGCCAGTCCGCGTTCCAGTCCCACGCGCCGCGCACGATCAGGCTGCGCGAGTCCGGACCGTCGGGATAGCCGATCGGGCGCCCCTGATGAATGAAGTTGCGATCGTAGAAGACCGCGTACACGTAGCGATGCACGCGCGTGAACTCGCCGCGCCACGAGAGCCTGCGTCCCAGGAACGGGGCCGACCCCAGCCATCCGGCCTGGTAGCCGATGCGTGTCGGCGTGCCCGCCTTGCGGAACGTCAGGTCGTCGAACAGCACCTCGCCGTAGAGTGTCGTGCCTCGCACCGGCCGCCAGCGCGCGTCGGCGCCGATCATGACGTTGTTGCGCACGGTGTCGGGCGCGCCGGGCAGATGATCCTGCGCCTGCATGCGCTGCACGAGCGAGAACGGGATGATCGACAGCACGTACAGCGGCTCCCACTGGCTGGCGTCGTAGCGCGCCGCCTCCGAGAGCCCGACGTGCAGGCTCGGCGTGACCTCGACGTCGAGCCGGTGCGCGGCGATGCGCGCTTGCGACCCCGCGTCCACGTCGCCCGAAAGCGCCGTGCCGCGCACGCGTCCGTCGAACAGGCTCTTCGACCAGATCAGGCTCGTGACCGGCGGCGCGGTGGCGCTCCACAGGAGCGATCCTTCGTGTCCCGGCCCCCAGCCGCTGCGCACGCGCCCGAGCGATAGATCGAGCCACGGCGTCGCCACGGAGAGGTAGGTGTCCTCCGTGTAGTGGATGAAGTCCGTGTGCTCGATCAGCGGATCGGCGAACGTGCGCCCGCCGTCGACGCGCCCGGCGAACAGATCCTGATAGAGCAGCAAGTTTCCCACCTCGATGCCGAGGCGCAGGCCGGCGCGCGAGTGATCCGCCAGGCGCGCGAACCCGTCCGGCCGGCGCTCGAAGGCGCCGTCCACATAGGGAATGACGCGAAATGCCTGCGGCGGCTCGCCCTCCTTGTCCCGGCGGCGCTCGAACAGGGGCGGCGTGTAGCGCGGCGCGGCCTCGAATCCCATGCGCACGAGCTCGCGCGAGAACTCGCGGTGCAGGCGCACGAGCCCCGGATCGTCGGCGCGATCGGCATGGTGCGCGAGCGCGTAGGCCACGAGCTGCGCGACTTCGATGCGCGCCATCGGGCGCGTCTCGAGGCTCGCGGTCGTGTCGAGCAGGCCCTCCGTGCGGAGGATCTCGAGCTCCTCGTAGAACGGGCTCTGCACCGGCAGCCACTCGAGCGGGGCGGCGTGAGCCAGTTCCGCGCCGCACAGAGCCATGAAAAGGAAGACCGCAGACGCCCGGCGAAGCATGGCGTGCAATCTAAGGGTCCGTGCGTTGCGCGTCTATGCCACGGCGATCGCTCCTCTCTGGACTCCTTTCGGCCACAGGAACTGGAGCGCGGCTTTCATGAATTCCTCCAGCGTGGTGGCGGGCTGTCGTTTCGCATGTTCCAGCGCCCTTTGGGCGATGTCGGCGCGGACACCCAGCTGGCGCAGGCCGGCGAGAGTGTCGCGGTCGAACCGGCCTTGCGCCGGCGCCTCCGTTTTCCTCGCCTTCGCCTGTTCACGCTTCCGTCGCATGAACTCGCGGCCGAACGCCTGCTCCGCCTCGTATTGATTGTGGGCGTGGCAACGCAGCCGCATCGATTCCATGGTCGCTCGTCCACCTCTCGCTACGGGCACAATGTGGTCGAGCTCAACCTTCCAGCGCTCTCCGCATCGGTAACCGTCCCGCCCCCGGTTCTCGCACTGCCCGCCGTCGCGCTTCCACACGGCCCGGCAGACTTGAGCGGGGACGTGGCGTTCCGAATTGGAGGGTCTCCGCTGACTTTGAGGACGCGTAGTCGCGTGGAACTTTCTCATCTCCGATTGCGCGATCAAGGCATCGAGGGCGCGTTCCAAGAGTTGCGCCACGTCGCCGGTGGGCACGGAGTGGCTGAGCAACTCCTGCGCGTAACGCAACTTGTCGTGCGTACTTCGATCGACCACGATCTCGATCCGGAAGCGGTCGCTCGAAACGGGATCGACCTTCAATCGGCCGACCGAGGACTTCGGGCCAACAGGGTTTGAACCCTGTTGATCCTGGGCGAGAGAGCCAACAGGGTTTGAACCCTGTTGATCAGGCCCGCGAGCAGGGTTTGAACCCTGTTGGGCCGGCTCGGGGATCGGCGAAATGGCCGGAACGACTTCCGGCAGCATCTCCGGCAAAGGGAATCGGGCGGCGATGAGCTCCTTGATCTCGGCGACGGACCGACGAGTGCTCGCGGCCACGAACTCGTCGACGTTGCCCGCCGTCAGGTAAGGGGCGAGAACGTCCACCGCGGTCAGATGAAGCTGTCCGTCAGCCAGCGCATGGAAGAGAGTTGGAAGGGCGCGGGCTGCGCGAGCCACGTGGATGCGCAGGTAAGCCTCATCCCGGGTG
>Ga0114129_10003903_pt1 | contig 21043 bp, 20 predicted proteins | sample RhiMetdeltSRZDD1_FD_80071 | JGI IMG/M metagenome (GOLD analysis project Ga0114129, IMG submission 80071) | Populus rhizosphere microbial communities from Tennessee, USA - Rhizosphere MetaG P. deltoides SRZDD1 (version 2) (version 2) | ecosystem: Host-associated > Plants > Roots > Rhizosphere >... | reverse complement strand
GAAAAAGCCTTCCGATCGGGTGTCTTCTCCGCGCATCCCACCCCCCAGCCAACCGGAATCAATCTCATCCACAGAATCACACCCAAACATCCTCGTGAACCCACTTCTTCAGCAGCCTGCTAGCGGGATCGAGCCAGCTCTATCGGGCGGCAAGGGCCCGCGAACGTTTGGCGCGCGTAATCCTTCCCGAGACCAAACTGCCTTTACCCTCGTTGGCAGGATTCCAATAGGACTCGGCAAGGCCGGAGGCCATTTTTTCGCAACTCACCGGCAAACGAACCCGGTCATCCAGTCGGTTCGAATAAGAGTCATCCAGAAGTCTCTTGGCTCCGCTGACGCTCAACATTAGACCAGACCATCAACAGCGTGCTGCCTTCTATTTAAACGTTTGTTATTCAGAATAATGAACTGAAAGTTGCGAGACGGGGATTTTTGGCAAAACGAACCCAATTTTGTGTAGGTTATGTCGATACTTAGGTTTTCGCGCCCCCAATTTGCGGCAGAGTCAGCGGGGTGTGTTTGAGGCGTAAACTGAGGTCGCTGGCTATGGAGGCGATGCCTGCGAGCTCAAGGCTTGCGGTCGTTCAGGCCCGCTCGCGATCGTCTTGCTCCCCCGCACCGTGCTATCGACGGTCAGGCCTCGGCGAGCGGCGTGCCGATCTCGACTTCGCCAAGGGCCCGCCTCGCGCAAGCTCGAGCCACTCGGCGGTAGTGCCCCCGGCGGAAACGCCGCGGGATTTTTCTGTATGCCGAGCAGAGTGGATCCGGTTATCGGCGCGCTTCAACGCGTCGTTCGGCGATGGACGCTCTGCTTTGTACCGGCTGATGACCTTGGGTATGGTCGTTCCTTTAAAATGACTTCCAGTATCGGATCTTCGGCTTGAAGTTCCGCGCAGGGGGCTTGCGACTGTGATGGGTTACACCACCGATCTTGCGTTCACGGATGCGTTCTTCCGCGACGTGCTGACGGCTGCGCAAGCGAACCCAGATCCGTCGTCTTGGTCGCCGATCACATCCGGGCCGCCGAGTGCACAGGATGCGATGCTGCTTGCGGCCGATGGCTTGCAGAGGCTGCATTTTGATGAGAACGGCGCGGTCACGGGTGGCGGCCTGAGCCAGGAGCCCTCGCCGAGTGGCGCCTTGACGTCCGGCACGGCGAGCCCGCCCGTGCTCACGCTGGACACCGGCGCTGGTGCGGGTGCGGTTCCCGCGCTCCCACTGGAAACCGGCACTGGTGCGGCTCCCGGGATTCCGGTGGGGGGACTACCGTCCGGGGGTGGATCGCCAACGCTGCCTTCGGGTGGTGCGCCCCGTGGCGTCTACACCTCCGACGCTGGTGCAGGTGCGGCTCCGGGGATTCCGGTGGGGGGACTACCGTCTGCGGGTGCGGTTCGAGCGCTCCCACTGGGAACCGGAGCTGGTGCAGGTGCGGCTCCCGGGATTCCGGTGGCGGGACTACCATCCGAGGGTGGATCACCAACGCCGCCTTCGGGTGGTGCGCCCGGCGGCGTCTACACCTCCGACGCTGGTGCAGGTGCGGCTCCCGGGATTCCGGTGGGGGGACTACTGTCCGGGGGTGGATCGCCAGCGCCGCCTTCGGGTGGTGCGCCCGGCGGCGTTTCCGGCCTGCATATCGACGATCAAGGCGATGCAACGCCGTCTCCCTTGGAGGGGTTCGGATCGCCTATCGATCTCGGCATCCCGGGGGCAAATATTAGCGATCACGGCGCATCCGGATCCGGATGGCTGTTGGATATCTGAGTTTGCCCCGCCAATAACGACGGTTTCGCGCCATCAGGGGCATGAGTCGCTTCACAGTCGGGAACCCGGCGTAAGCGCATCGAGCATCGCAGCCGGTTCGCCGATTTCGCGGATTTCGCCGCATAGCCGGCAGCCGCCGCTGCTGCAGCAGGATTGATCGAGTACCCGAGCGAGCTTGACCCCGGGCCGGCTCAGCGAATCTTGGTGCCGCGCAGATCAGCCTCGATGGTGAGGCCGGCGCTGCCGAAGCGGGCGCGATAGACCTGCATGTTCTCCATCACCCGCTGCACGTAGTTGCGCGTCTCGGAGAACGGGATGCGCTCGACCCAGTCGACTGGGTCGACGTCGGGGCTGCGCGGGTCGCCGTAACGGGCGACCCATTCCTTCACGCGGCCGCGGCCGGCATTGTATCCGACGAACACCAGGATGTAGTTGCCGTCATAGGCCTGGATCAGGTCGCCCAACTCGGCGGCGCCCATCTGAGCGTTGTAGCCGGGATCGCTCAGCAGTCGCCGTTGGTCGAAGCCGACGCCGTTCTTCTTCGCGATCAGCCGTCCGGTACCGGGCGTGACCTGCATCAGCCCCATCGCTTTGGCGGTGGAAACCGCGCGCGAATTGAACATGCTCTCCTGCCGCGCGATCGCATAGACCACGCTGCGGTCGGCGTCCTGGCTCAGCCCCGCGTACTTCGGAATCCCGATTCCCGGAAAGGCGAAGTGGTCGAAGGTGAAGCCGCGCGCCTGCGCCGCCTTGCCGATATGCAGCGTCGCCCGCGCATCTCCACTGCGGGAGGCAATCTCCGCGATTATGACCAGCGCCCCGATGTCGCTCGCCTTCTCGGCCAGATCGGTCACGAACGGAATTACCAGGTCGCGCTCGCCGACCGCGTAGAGCAGCTCGACCGCGCGCACGACGTCGACATTGCGCAAGGCCGCCCGCTGCGCATCGCTCATCTCGGGCGGTCGCCGCACCGCAATGTCGGTACGCCCAAGCCGGGCGCGGGCAAGCTGACCGTAATACGCCGTCGGATAACGGGCGGCCGTCTCGTACTGCTGACGCGCCTCGTGGGTGCGGCCCGCGGTCTCGAACGCGCGTCCCTGCCAATAGGCGCCGCGCGCAAGCGAGATCGGATTGACGGTGGCGGCCGCAATCTGAGCGAAATGGCGCTGCGCGGTGATCGGATCGTTGAGGAAGCGCAACGCGATCCAGCCGGCGGTGAATTGATGCTCGACCCGCGAGTTCTCTTTCGACGGCGTCGCGGCGTCGCGCGCGACGCGATAGGCGGCCTGCGGGTTGTCGGCATCGAGCAGCTTGCGGGCGATCAGCCGGCGCTCGACCCACCACTCGTTGGTGTCGTGGACGACCGCCGGATCGTTGGGAGCCGACAGCATCAGTTGGGCAGCCTCGCCGATGCGGTCGTTGCGACGCAGCCATTGCGCCCGGCTGAAGATGTAGCCGGCGTCGGTGCGCGCCTCGTTGGGAACGGCCTCGAGCAGCGCGCCCGCATTGCCGGCCTTGTTGATCACCGCCACGCGTGCGCGTGCGATCACAAGGTCGTTGCCACCAAGCCGCTGTGCTGCCCGCAGGCCGTCGTCGGTATCCTCGTCGTACAGCCTGCGGTCCATGCGGGCTTTATGGTCGGCCCGATTGATGAGTTCGCCGAAGCCTTCCAGCACCTGCGCTTCCAGCTCCGCCGACATCGAATCTTGCCGCCAGACTTCGCGGACATAGTGCTGCGCGCGGGCGCGGTCGCCTTGTGCCAGCAGGGCGCGCGCCAACACCAGCCGCCCTTTGGTGGAGGCCGGTTGCGTGCTCGCGAAGAAAGCAAGGACGGTCGCCGGATCGCGCTTCTCGTGCCAGAGCTGGCTCTCGGCGCGGCGGCGGAGCATGCCGAGGCTCGGCCATCCTGGATTGGCCTGGATGAACTTGGCATAGCGATGGAACGTCGCCTCTGCATCGTCCGAGCGCAGGATCACCCATTCGGTCAGCTTTTGCGCGGTGGTGTCGCGGACGCTCGCCGCCCGTTCCAGGGCAGCCTCCGCCTTTCCCTTGCGGGCGAGAGCGAGCGCCTCCCTGAGCGCGTCGACATCCTCCCCGCTAGGCGCAGCATTTGGCGCATAGGTAAGCGCGTTCGATCCCCGCGGCTGGGCGTCCGCTGCCGGAAACGCCGCGCCGCCGGCTGACGCCGTGGCCAGGACCATGGTCGGCCGTGGTCCCGCGGCCGCCTGGGCGGCCGGCATCTGCGGCGCGGCGGGGGGCTTGGCGCGCGGCATCGGCACCGGCTTGGCGTGCTTCGCTGCGGTAGGCGCGGCCTCTTTGGGGTGCTTGCCTTTCGCGCCGGGAGTTGCGCCCGCCTTGGGTGCCGCCTGCCCCTTGGCCGCGGCGCGTTCCGGCGGCTTTTCTTTGAGCGCTACGGCCGGCTTGGCCTGCGCAGCTGCCGCCGGCTTGGCTGGCTTCTGCGTGGCCTCTGCCGGGGCCTTGTCCGGCTTGGACGTGGCCGGTGCTGGCGAGGCCAGGCCGACCATCACCGTCATGGCGACGGTCGCGACGGGGGCGAAATGGACACGGCTCATCGGGTCTCAGGCGTCCTCGTGCTGATCGGTCGGGAGCGATTGTTCTGGAGGCTCTGGCTCCCCAGCCCCGGTTTTCCGCCGAATTCCCTTGACGAAACGCTAATCGCAACAAGATTTCCGAACCATAAGGCGAAGACCACGGCAAAAGCTGGGCAGCCGGGTCAGGACCAATGCGGACCCTGCACACCGTCACCAGCCTTCCGCGCGCAGGTTGCCGTGATTTGTTGTCGACGCGGTGCAGGCGGGGCTTTCGCCGCTGGTACCGACTAATGTAACAATGGCGGACAGCGCCGCTCGCCCGCCCGGCGGCCGACAAGAGAAGGAGGTCGTGCCATGACCGCAAAGACGACCTTCCGGGGTTCGTTTACCGCGCTCGTCACGCCGTTCGATAACGGCTCGCTCGACGAGGCTGCGTTCCGCGGGCTTGTCGACTGGCAGATCGCGGAGGGGACGAGCGGCCTCGTCCCGGTCGGCACGACCGGCGAAAGCCCGACGCTCTCGCACGATGAGCACGGCAAGGTGGTCGAGTGGTGCATCGAGCAGGCGAATGGGCGGGTTCCGGTGGTTGCGGGCGCCGGCTCGAACTCGACCGCAGAGGCGATCGAGCGCGCGCGCCACGCCGACGCGGCGGGGGCCGACGCGGTGCTGGTGGTCACGCCCTACTACAACAAGCCGACACAGGAGGGGCTCTACCAGCACTTCAAGGCGATCAACGACGCCATCGGCATCCCGATCATCATCTACAATATCCCGGGGCGCTCGGTGATCGACATGTCGGTCGAGACCATGGCGCGGCTTTTCGAGCTGCCAAACATCGCCGGCGTGAAGGATGCAACTGCCAACGTCGTGCGCGTGTCGCAGCAGCGCGCGGCCATGGGCGAGGGCTTCAACCAGCTTTCCGGTGAGGATGCGACCGCCCTGGGGTTCATGGCGCACGGCGGCCACGGATGCATTTCGGTGACCGCGAACGTCGCGCCGCGCCTGTGTGCCGAGTTCCAGGGCGCCTGCCTGCGCGGCGACTACCGGGAGGCGCTGCGGCTGCAGGACAAACTGATGCCGCTGCACACGGCGCTGTTCATCGAGACCAACCCGGCGCCCGCCAAATACGCCCTTTCTGTGCTCGGCAAGTGCGCCGACACCGTGCGCCTGCCGATGGTGCGGCTCGCCGACAAAACGCGTACCGCGGTGCGCGAGGCGATGGTGCATGCGGGCTTGATCAACTAAGGCGGCAATGGCCGCCAAGCCCGAGCGCAAGCTCAAGATCGTCGCCGACAATCGCAAGGCACGCTTCAACTACGCCATCGGCGAGGTGCTCGAAGCCGGCATTGCGCTCACCGGCACCGAGGTCAAATCGCTGCGCGACGGCAAGGCGGCGATCGCCGAATCCTACGCCGCCTCACGTGACGGCGAGCTCTGGCTCTACAACGCCAACATCCCGGAATACCTGCAGGCCAATCGCTTCAATCACGCGCCCAAGCGCCCGCGCAAGCTGCTGTTGCACCGGCGGCAGATCAACAAGCTGATCGGCGCGGTCGAGCGCGAGGGCATGACGCTGGTGCCGCTCAAGCTCTATTTCAACGAGCGCGGCCGGGCCAAGGTCGAGATTGCGCTCGCGCGCGGCAAGAAGCTGCACGACAAGCGGGAAAGCGAGCGCAAGCGGTCGTGGGAGCGCGACCGTGCCCGGCTGCTGCGCGAACGCGGCTGAGCGTACGCGGCTCAGTTCTGGCCGGCGAAGTCAGCGACTCGGGCTGCCGCGCGAAGCTGCGGCGTGTTCCGACGGAGCTCGTTCGATGGGGCGCGTCCGCTCTCACGTGGACGTGATCTAACGCCTGCAACCCGCGCACCCCGCCACCGTAGCTCGTCCCGTGATCGCTGGAGCGCGACCCGCGTTCCGGCTCGAGCAAAAATAGACGGGAGACTTCTCATGCGCAGTTACCTGACAACCGCCGCGCTTGCGGGCGCGGTGGCCGCCTCCTGCCTTGCCGCAACCTCCGCGCAAGCCGGCTGGATCATCGGGCTCGTCGACGGCAAGTCGATCGTCACCATCGATCCGGCCACCCGCAAGGTCACCAACAAGGCCGACATCAAGGGTGCCGGCCCCATTCACGGGATCGACGTGCGTCCGGCCGACGGCATGATCTACGGCCTTACCGGCGACGGAAGCATCGTGACCCTCAACCCGAAGACCGGTCAGGCCACCGTCAAGAGCAAGCTGAGCGAGCCGTGGAAAGCGAGCGCGACCACCACCTTCGACTTCAACCCGGCCGCCGACCGGCTGCGGCTGATGAGCTCCGACGGCGTCAGCTGGCGCATCAACATCGATGACGGCAAGGCGACGGTCGATGGGGCGCATAAGTTCAAGGACGGCGACGTCAACGCCGGCAAGACGCCGAAGGTGGTCGCCGGCGCGTATTCCAATTCGTTGAAGGACAAGCCGAAGGCGACGACGCTCTACAACATCGACGCCGCCACCGGCTCGCTGGTCACGCAGGTTCCGCCCAACGACGGCGTGCTCAACACCATCGGCGCGCTCGGCATGGCGGTCACCGCGCCGATCGCGTTCAACATCGTCGCGACCGCGGAGGACAAGAACGACGCCTGGCTTGCGACCGGCGGCGCGCTCTACACGGTCGACCTCAAGACCGGCAAGGCCACGAAGGTCGGCAAGATCGAGGGTCTCTCGGGCACGCTGACCGATATCGCCTGGCTCGACTGACGCCGGTGTCGGGTTGCGACCCGGTCGGTCGCAACAGCGGAGGCGTCCGTCCGCGGTTGTCCCCCCGCCGGACGGACGCTTCTTTTTTGTTTGACGCCGGGCCGCGGCTCGGGCACCGCCCACGGGGTCGATCGAGGAGGGGATCCATGGCGCTGCCGGTGAGGCTCGATCACTGCGTGATCCACGTATCGCAGTGGGAGCGATCGAACGTCTTCTACCGCGATGTGCTCGGAGCCGAGCTGGTGCGGCGGCCGGTCGGCTGGGCATATCGGTTTGGTGACGTCCAGCTCAACGCGCATGGGCCGGGGGTAGCTCCGGCCGAGGTCGCGCGTCTGCCGGTTGCGCCCGGCAACAGCGACCTCTGCTTCGAATGGAAGGGCCCGATCGCCGACGCCGTTGCGCATCTCGGCCGCCACGGCATCGCGCTCGAGCGCGAGCCGATGCAACGCTTCGGCGCCAAGGGCGAGGGCACGAGCGTCTATTTCCGCGATCCCGACGGGTCGCTGATGGAGTTCATCTCGTACGCGCCGGCGCCATAATTCGCTGGACTGCGGCCCCGCGCCGGTGTGCGATGGCGAAGCGTTCGCTGGCGTGAGGTTGAGCCATGGCCATGCCGCACAATCCGATGGTGCTTCCGGCCGACCTTCCGGCCCCTTCCGACGACGGCGCCGCGCGCCATCTCGAGGGCTGCAGGCTTCCGGATCTCGCCTTGCCGGCGACCGATGGGAGCAGCGTCGATCTGGCACGGCTCCCCGGGCGCATGGTTGTGTACATCTATCCGCGCACCGGCGAGCCCGGCAAGCCGCCCCCCGACGGCTGGGACGCGATTCCGGGCGCGCGCGGCTGCACGCCGCAATCGTGCGCGTTCCGCGACCATTTCGCCGAGCTCAAGGCGCTCGGGGTGGCGCGGCTCTACGGCCTTTCGACCCAGGACACCGCCTACCAGCGCGAGGCCGTCGACCGGCTGCACTTGCCGTTCGCGATTCTGTCGGACGCCGCGCTCGAGCTGGCGCGGGAGCTGAACCTGCCGACGTTTGAGGTCGCCGGCATGACGCTGCTCAAGCGGATGGCGTGGGTGATCGACGACGGCATGATCACGAAGGTGTTCTATCCGGTGTTCCCACCGGACAGGAATGCCGAGGAGGTGATCGCCTATCTGCGCGCGGTGAGGTAGTCGCGAACCACGGCGAACACGGCGCGAAACATCTCCGCGGTCAGGATGCCGGTGTTCGTGTTCAAGCGCGAGCAATGGTAGCTGTCGAACAGTCTCGTCCCGGCGACCTCGTGCACCGCGCCGTGCGCAAAGCGGGCTTGTGCTGCCCGCGCACCGAACGCCGCCAGCACCGTGTCGTGCGAGATGCGGCCAAGCGCCACGATCGCCCGCAGGTTCGGCATGGTCTTGATCGTCGCCGCCAGAAACGCGCGACAGGCGACGATCTCGCTCGCGGTCGGCTTGTTCTCCGGCGGCACGCATCGGACCGCGTTGGTGATGCGGCAGTTGACCAGCTCCAGGCCGTCGTCGGGCCGGGCCTGGAACCGGCCGCGCGCGAACCCGAGTTCGAGCAGGGTGCCGTACAGCAGGTCGCCGGCGTAGTCGCCGGTGAACGGCCTGCCGGTGCGGTTGGCGCCGCGTAGCCCGGGCGCCAGCCCGACGATCAAGAGCTCGGCATCGCTTGGCCCGAACGACGGGACCGGTGCATTGAACCAGGCGGGCTCGCGCGCCCGCCAAGTCTCACGAAATGCCGCCAGCCGAGGACAAAGCGGGCAGTTGCGCCCCGGCTCGGCGCCCGCGGCCCGCTCCCTCATCGCCGATCAATCTTCGTCGTATTCGTCGGCTGCCGGCCCACCTGCTCCGGCGCGTTGCGGCGCTGTGCTGCGCTGCAGGAACTGCGGCGTATGCCGCTGCTCGCGCTCGCCGCGCGGCGCGCGCTCTCCCCGTTCGGCCGGGTCGCGCCCGATCTTCGGCTGCAGCTCGACGATGTCCTGAAACACGTCGGCCTGCCGTCGCAGCTCGTCGGCCACCATCGGCGGCTGGGTCGAGATCGTGGAGACCACCGTCACACGCACACCGCGGCGCTGCATCGCCTCGACCAGCGAGCGGAAATCCCCGTCGCCGGAGAACAGCACCATCTGGTCGATGTGCTCGGCGATCTCCATGGCATCGACCGCAAGCTCGATGTCCATATTGCCCTTGACCTTGCGGCGCCCGGCCTGGTCGACGAACTCCTTGGTTGCCTTGGTGACGACCGTGTAGCCGTTGTAGTCGAGCCAATCGATCAGCGGTCGAATCGAGGAGTATTCCTGATCCTCGATCACCGCGGTGTAATAGAACGCCCGCAGCAGGTAGCCGCGGGATTGGAACTCACGCAACAGACGCTTGTAGTCGATGTCGAAACCCAACGACTTGGCGGTGGCGTAGAGATTTGCGCCGTCGATGAACAGGGCGATCTTTTCCGGCTGTGAAGACATCCTTGAGTTCTCGCGTGATTGAAACCGGATTGATTCTCAGGCTCCCGGCTTCCGGGGATCAAATCGAGCCGCAGAATCAACTGGTCGACCAAATACCGGGCGGCTGGCGCCGCGGGAATCAAACCCAAGCCATTAAGATCGCGGCCGGGCGCTTGCTCCCGTTCGTTGCCTAACAGAGGCCCGGCGGGGCGCCAAGCCAAAATTTTGGCTTGCGCTTTTGCGTCGCGGCCTATACCTGAGCCCCGGTTTCCGAAAACCATATTGCCAAGGAGTGGGCGGCATGGCCCGTGTCACCGTCGAAGATTGCATCGACAAGGTCGAGAACCGGTTCGAGCTGGTGCTGCTGGCAAGCCATCGGGCGCGCATGGTGTCGTCCGGCGCCGCGATCACCGTCGACCGCGACAATGACAAGAACCCGGTCGTGGCCTTGCGCGAGATCGCCGAAGAGACCGTGTCCCCCGGCGACCTCAAGGAGGACCTTATCCATTCGCTGCAGAAATACGTCGAGGTCGACGAGCCGGAGCCCGAGACCGTCCCCTTGATCGGGGGCGCCGGCGGCAGCGTCGACGCCGACGACACCGAGGTGGTGTTGGAGCGGATGACGGAGGAGGAGCTCCTCAAAGGGCTCGAGGGGCTGACGCCACCGGAGGAGCAGCCCGAAGAGGAAGAATAGTCGCTGCTGCCGCGAACCAGTGCACGACGGCCCGGATCGCTCCGGGCCGTTCGCATTTCTGCAACCTGTTCCGTGCTTTAGCCTTGCGACGCTGTGGCGTGAACGTGATATCCTGCGCGCGGCGCCCGCCCCGCCGAACCCGGGTAATGGAACCAGCCGATGGCTCTTGCACGTAGCGAGCCGCGTGTCGTCGCGCATCCCCAGATGTCGCCGGCGACCCCGGATGCCGCTCGTGAGCAGGGCCAAGAACTTGAAAAGAAACATAAATCTCGCCCGCAGTTTCTCCGGCAGTACGAGCTGGTGGAGCAGGTGCGCCGCTACAATCCGAACGCCAACGAGGCTCTGCTGGACCGCGCCTACGTCTATGCCATGAAGGCGCATGGGGAGCAGAAGCGGGCGTCGGGCGACCTTTACTTCTCCCATCCGCTCGAAGTCGCGGCCATCCTGACCGACCTCAAGGTCGACGATGCCACGATCGCGGCGGCGCTGCTGCACGACACCATCGAGGATACCGCCACCACCCGGACCGAGATCGACCAGCTGTTCGGCGCCGACATCGGCAACCTGGTCGACGGGCTTACCAAGCTCAAGAAGCTCGACCTGGTCTCCAAGCAAGCGGCGCAGGCCGAAAATCTGCGCAAGTTGCTGCTGGCGATCGCCTCCGACGTGCGCGTCCTGTTGGTCAAGCTCGCTGACCGCCTGCACAACATGCGAACACTCGGCGTGATGCAGCCGGAGACCCGCCGGCGCATCTCGCAGGAGACGCTCGACATCTATGCTCCGCTCGCCGGCCGCATGGGCATGCATGAGATGCGCGAGGAGCTCGAGGATCTCGCCTTCCGCGAGCTCAATCCCGAGGCCTACGAGGTGATGGCCGGGCGGCTCAGCGAGATCGCGCGCCGCAATCGCGATCTGATCTCGGAGATCGAGCGACAGCTCACCGGCAAGCTCGCCGATCGCGGCATCAAGGCCGAGGTCAGAGGCCGGCAGAAACGGCCCTATTCGATTTGGCGCAAGATGGAGCGCAAGTCGGTCGGCTTCGAGCAGCTGTCGGACATCTTCGGTTTCCGCGTCCTGGTCGGCTCGGCCGAGGAGTGCTACCGCGCGCTGGGGATCGTCCACACCACTTGGCCGGTCGTTCCCGGGCGTTTCAAGGATTACATTTCAACCCCGAAGCAGAATGACTATCGCTCGCTGCACACGACCGTGATCGGACCCGGCCAGCAGCGCGTCGAGCTGCAGATCCGCACCCACGGCATGCACCAGATCGCCGAATACGGCATCGCCGCCCACGCGCTCTACAAGGACGCGCACGGCTCGCCGTCGGAGGTGCTGTCGCGGGAATCGAGTGCCTACGCTTGGCTGCGGCGCACCATTGAGCTGCTTGCCGAGGGCTCGAACCCCGAGGAGTTTCTCGAGCACACCAAGCTCGAGCTGTTCCACGATCAGGTGTTCTGCTTCACCCCCAAGGGCAAGCTGATCGCGCTGCCGCGCAAGGCCACCCCGATCGACTTTGCGTATGCGGTGCACACCGACGTCGGCAACACCGCGGTCGGCTGCAAGATCAACGGCAAGGTGAGCCCGCTGGTCTCCGAGCTGCAGAACGGCGACGAGGTCGACATCGTGACCTCGAAGGCGCAAACGGCGCCGCCCGCTGCCTGGGAGTCCGTCGTCGTCACCGGCAAGGCGCGGGCCGCGATCCGCCGCGCGACCAGGGCCGCGGTTCGGGCGCAATATGCCGGCCTCGGCCGGCGCATCGTCGAGCGTTTGTTCGAGCGCGCCAAGAAGGAGTATTCCGACGAAAAGCTGCAGGGCGCGCTGCCGCGGCTGGCGCGCGCTTCGGTCGAGGACGTGATGGCGGCGGTCGGACGCGGCGAGATGAAGGTATCCGACGTCGCCCGCGCCATGTATCCGGACTACAAGGAGGAACGCTCGACCGCGCGCGTCGCGCCCAAGAAGGTGGAGAGCGGCTGGTTCGGGCTGCGCCGCAGCAAGGCGGTCAAATTCAAGGTGCCGAGCTATCGCGACGACGGGCCGGCGCTGCCGATCCGCGGCATCAACAGCGACTTGCCGGTGCGGTTTGCCCCCGACGGCGGCGCCGTGCCGGGCGACCGGATCGTCGGCATCCTCACGCCGGGCGAGGGCATCACCATCTACCCGATCCAGTCGCAAGCCCTGCGCGAATTCGAGGATCAGCCGGATCGCTGGCTCGATGTCCGCTGGGACGACGGCGAGGACCGGCCGCAGCGGTTTCCCGCCCGCGTCGCGGTCCAGTCGGTCAACGAGCCCGGGACGCTTGCGCAGATCGCGCAGGTGATTGCCGAGCACGACGGCAACATCGACAACGTGCGCATGACGCGCAACTCGCCGGATTTCACCGAGATGCTGATCGACCTCGAAGTCTACGACCTCAAGCACCTCAACGGCATCATCGCGCAGCTGCGCGCCAAGTCGGTGGTGGCCAATGCCGAGCGGGTGAGCGGCTGACGGCGCGATGGCAGCGGCGCTCTCTCATATCCGGCTCGGCGTCAACATCGACCACGTGGCAACGTTGCGCCAGGCGCGCGGGACGCCGTACCCCGATCCGGTACGCGCCGCGCATCTGGCGATTGCCGCGGGCGCCGACAGCATCACCGCGCATCTGCGCGAGGATCGCCGGCATATCGGCGACGACGACATTGCTCGCATCAAGGCGGAGATCGTTCAGCCGTTCAATTTCGAGATGGCCGCGACCGACGAGATGGTGGCGATCGCGGCCAAGACCCGGCCGCATGCCGCCTGCCTGGTGCCGGAGCGGCGCGAGGAACGCACCACCGAAGGCGGCCTCGACGTCGCCGGCCAGCACAACGTGCTCGCCCCCGTCGTCGCCCGGCTGTCGGATGCGGGCATCCGCGTTTCGCTGTTCATCGCCGCCGATCCGCGCCAGATCGAAGCAGCAGCGCGCGTCCGCGCCCCGGTGATCGAGATTCACACCGGCGGCTGGTGCGATGCGCTGATCGAGCAGCGCGCAACGGATGCCGAAGCCGAATGGCAGCGCATCCGTGAGGGTGCGCGCCTGGCCAAGGCGGCGGGTCTCGAAGTGCATGCCGGGCACGGGCTCAACTACGCGACCGCCGAGACGATCTCGGAGCTGCCGCAGATCGTCGAGCTCAACATCGGGCATTTCCTGGTGAGCGAGGCGGTGTTTGACGGCCTTGCCGCGGTGGTCAAGAGCATGCGGGCCGCGATGCAGCTTGGGCGAGGGCGTGCGAGCGCTGCGGCATGATCCTCGGCACCGGATCCGATATCATCGACATCCGCCGCATCGAGCGAACGATCGCACGCCACGGCGAGCGGTTCCTCGCCCGCATCTTCACCGAGACCGAGCGCCGGCGCGCCACCCGCAAGGCCGACGCCGCCGCCACCTTCGCCAAGCGCTTCGCCGCCAAGGAGGCCTGCGCCAAGGCGCTCGGCACCGGCATGCGACAGGGCGTGTTCTGGCGGGACATCGGCGTCGTCAACCTGCCGACCGGCCGTCCGACCGTGCGGCTGACGGGCGGGGCGCTCCGTCACCTTGAAACTTTGGTCCCGGAAGGCTGCGAGCCGCGCATTGACCTGACGATCACCGACGAATGGCCGCTGGCGCACGCCTTCGTGATCATTTCGGCGATGCCGCGATCGCGTTGACTCCCGGTCCGGTCGCGACCCATGCAGGCGAGTGCCGACAACTCTTCGCCGCGCAAGGGCGCCGTTCGCGAGATCCTGGACGTCGTTGTTCCGGCCCTTGTGATCGCGTTGACGTTCCAGACGCTGCTGTTCCAGCCGTTCAGGATCCCCTCGGAGTCGATGAAACCGACGCTCTTGGTCGGCGACTACCTGTTCGTGTCGAAGTTCAGCTACGGCTACAGCCGCTATTCGATACCGCTCTCGCTGCCGCTGTTTTCCGGCCGCGTCCTTGCCACGGCCCCCGCGCGCGGCGACATCGCAGTGTTCCGGCTGCCCGCCGCCGACTCCGAGGATTACATCAAGCGCGTCGTCGGGTTGCCGGGCGACCGTATCGAGATGCGCGGCGGCGTGCTTCACATCAACGGCGAGGCGGTCAAACGTGAGCGCATCGAGGATTATGTCGACCGGGAGCAGGACGCGCCGGCTCGAATCGAGCGCTGGCGCGAGACGCTCCCGAACGGCGTCAGCTACGTCACGCTCAATCTGATCGAGAACGGGCCGCTCGACGACACGCCGGTCTACCATGTGCCCGCCGGTCACTATTTCATGATGGGAGACAATCGGGACGATTCGACCGACAGCCGGGTGCTGACGCAGGTCGGCTACGTTCCATTCGACAACTTGGTGGGCCGGGCCGAGGTCATCTTCTTCTCGGTGCGGGGCGGTGCGGGCGCCTGGCAGTTCTGGCTGTGGCCATGGACGGTGCGCTGGCACCGGCTGTTTCAGCCGGTCCGTTGAGCGCGGAAGCTGCGCGTGGGCGGGCGCGACGGGATTTTCGCCGCGGAATCGTCGGCAGCGCGTTGCGCAGGCCCTCGACCGAGGCTAAAAGGCGGTCGACGCGGCCACTATGTTGCATTGCGGCAAGACGGCGTTCATTGACCGACGGCCGTTTCCACGACAGTTCTGCACATGGATGACGAGGACCCAATGAGCGTGTCCACCGAGCAAAAGCGCAAGGAGGGCGGGTTTGCCGAGACCGTCCGCGTCATTATCCACGCGCTCATCATCGCGGCGGTCATCCGCACGTTTCTGTTTCAGCCGTTCAACATTCCGTCCGGCTCAATGAAGTCGACGTTGCTGATCGGCGACTACCTGTTCGTGTCGAAATACACCTACGGCTACAGTCACTACTCGCTGCCCTATTCGCCGCCGTTGTTCTCCGGCCGGATCTTCGGCGCCTCGCCCGCGCGCGGCGACGTGGTGGTTTTCCGGCTGCCCAAGGATGATTCGGTCGACTACATCAAGCGGGTGGTCGGCTTGCCGGGCGACCGTGTCCAGATGATTCAGGGCGTGCTGCACATCAACGGGCAGCCGGTGAAGCGCGAGCGCATCGAGGACTACGTCGAGACCGAGGAGGGTGCGCGGACCCAGCGCGTGAAGCGCTGGCGCGAAACGCTGCCGAACGGCGTGAGCTACACGACGCTCGACCTGGTCGACAACGGGTTCTACGACAACACCCAGGTCTACACCGTGCCGCCCGGCCACTTCTTCATGATGGGCGACAACCGCGACAACTCGACCGACAGCCGCGTGCTGAGCCAGGTCGGCTATATTCCATTCGAGAACCTGATCGGCCGAGCCGAGATCATCTTCTTCTCAGTCGGTGAAGGCGAGCGCGCCTGGCAGGTTTGGCGCTGGCCGTGGGCGGTGCGCTGGGACCGGTTGTTCACAATCGTGCGATGAGGCGCAAGAGCGCCGCCGAGCGCGCGCTGCAGGACCGGCTCGGTTATCAGTTTGCCGACAAGAGCCTGCTTGCGCGTGCGCTGACGCATTCGTCGGCGCTGTCCGGCTCCAACCGCGCGATGAGCTACCAACGCCTCGAGTTTCTGGGCGATCGGGTGCTCGGCCTCGCCATCGCCGATCTGCTGCTGCGGGAGTTCCCCAAGGCCAGCGAAGGCGAGCTGTCGCGACGGCTTGCGGACCTGGTGCGCGCGGATGCCTGCGCGACGGTCGCGCGCGCCATGGAGCTCGATGCCGCGATCTACCTCGGCGCCACCAAGGGAGCCAAGGCCAACCTCACTCCCGCCATTCTGGCGGATGCCTGCGAAGCGGTTGTCGGCGCGGTATTCCTGGATGGCGGCTATGCGCCGGCCGCCGCGCTGGTGCAGCGCTTCTGGAAGGAGCGCATGCTCGCGCCGGCGCGGCCGCTGCGCGATCCCAAGACCATGCTGCAGGAATGGGCGCAGGGGCGCGGCCTGCCGACGCCGGCCTATCGCGAAATCGAGCGCAGCGGCCCCCACCACGATCCGGAATTCCGCATCTCGGTCGAGCTCCCCGACCGCGAGCCCGCCGAGGGTGTCGGGCGCACCAAGCGCGCCGCCGAGCAGGCCGCCGCTGCCGCCATGCTGGAGCGCGAGGGGGTTGCGTCGGACGAAGGATGAGCCAGGAAAGCACCGCACAGGCGGCCGCAGGCGCGACGCGCTGCGGTTTCGTGGCGTTAATCGGAGCGCCCAACGTCGGCAAGTCGACGCTGACCAACGCGCTCACCGGCTCCAAAGTGTCGATCGTCACGCCCAAGGTACAGACGACCCGCGCGCTCGTCCGCGGTATCGCGATCGAAGGGTCGTCGCAGCTCATCTTTGTCGACACGCCGGGCGTGTTCCGGCCGCGACGCCGGCTCGACCGCGCCATGGTGACGACCGCCTGGGGCGGCGCGCACGACGCCGATCTGATCGGATTGCTGATCGACGCCAAGCGCGGGCTCGACCAGGAATCGGCGGGTATCCTGGCGCGGCTCGCCGGCCTGCGTCAGCCGCAGGCACTGATCCTCAACAAGGTCGATATGGTGGAGAAGGGCACCCTGCTGGGGCTGGCCGAGAGCACGAACGCGCGGGCGTCTTTTGCGGCGACGTTCATGGTCTCGGCTCTCAACGGCGACGGCGTCGGCGATCTCAGGCAATGGTTCGCGGCCCATGTCCCGCAAGGGCCATGGCTCTATCCGGAAGACCAGATGTCGGACGCCCCTTTGCGCCAGCTCGCGGCTGAGATCACCAGGGAGAAGCTTTACCTGCGTCTGCACGAGGAGCTGCCCTACCAGTCGACGGTCGAGACCGACGCGTGGAAGGAGCAGAAGGACGGCTCCGCGCGCATCGAGCAGACGATTTACGTCGAACGCGCGAGCCAGCGAAAGATCGTGCTCGGCAAGGGTGGGCAGACGATCAAGGCGATCGGTGCCGACGCGCGGCGCGAGCTTGCCGAGATCATCGACAAGCCGGTTCACCTGTTCCTATTCGTGAAGGTGCGCGAGCGCTGGGGCGACGATCCCGAGCGCTACCGCGAGATGGGATTGGAGTTTCCGTCCGAGTAGACTCTGATCGGCAACAGCGGAAACGCGGCATGGAATGGACCGACGACGGGATCGTACTGGGCGTGCGTCGCCACGGGGAGGCGAATGCCATCCTGGAACTGATGACGCGCGAGCACGGCCGCCACCTCGGCTTGGTGCGGGGAGGGGCCGGCTCGCGCCTGCGCCCGATCCTGCAGCCCGGCAATACGGTCCGCGTGGTCTGGCGGGCGCGACTCGACGAGCACCTCGGGCACTATGCGGTAGAAGCGTTGCGGTTGCGCGCGGCAGGGTTCCTGCCGGTTCCGTACGCCCTTTACGGCCTCACGCATCTGTGCGCGCTGACGCGGCTCTTGCCCGAACGCGACCCGCACCACGCGCTGCTCGCCAGGCTGGAGGGCATTCTCGACGGCTTCGAGAGCCCTGAACGCGCGGCCATCGACGTCGCGCGCTTCGAGCTGGAGCTTCTTGCCGAGCTCGGATTCGGCCTCGACCTCGCCGAGTGCGCGGCGACCGGCACGCGCGATGACCTCGTCTATGTATCGCCGAAGTCCGGCCGGGCGGTATCGCGCGCGGCCGGCGATCCTTGGCGGGACAGGCTGCTGCGGCTGCCGGCATTTCTTGCCGCCGCCTCGAGCTCGAGCGCGGTGTCGGCGGATGAGCTTATGGACGCGTTCGCGCTGACGGCCTTCTTTCTCGACCGGCACGTGCTCGAGCCGCGCGGACTGGGGCTGCCGGACGCGCGCGGCAGCTTCATCGCCGCGGTTGCGCGCGCCCTGACGGCGCCCGCCGCGCTCGCCTGAAAAGCGGGCAGCCGGCCGCAGGGGCGGCCGGCTGCAGGAAATTCAGTCTGCGCGGGCAGACTTAGTAGTAGGGGCAGGCAACTCGGAGGCTGGTCACGGGATAATGGCAGAAGCCGGGCGCGATCCACGGGTACCACACCCCGCCGCGCATGATGCCGCGGCCACGTCCGCCGCGCCCGCCGCGGACTACGCCCCCGCGCCCACCGCGGACCACGCCGCCACCACCGCGAACCACGCCGCCGCCGCGAACCGCGCCACCGCCGCGAACCGCGCCGCCGCCGCGAACCGCGCCGCCGCCGCGACCACCGCCGCCGCGACCACCCCCATTACCGCGGGCTTGGGCCTGGTTGACGGCCGTGCCCATGACGAATCCCGACACCGCGAAGGTCGCGGCGACGTAGACGGCGAGCATAGCAACGACCCTCAGGCAGCGCCTTATCAAGGTCATGTCGTCACCTCCAAAATTTCTTGAGTTTCCAGACGGCTAGCGCGAGTGACATAGGATCGACGTGAGCCTACGACGCCGCCGTGGCAGCGGTCAAGCCGAGGCCGGGAGACAACGTGCGCACCGGGCCGGCGGGAGCCGTCGTGTCGTCGTCATGGTTACTGGCGGACCAATTCGGCCGACCAAAGACAAGGTCGCGACCTTGACGGCGTAACCGAGCGGGTGCGATCAAGCACGATGGTCGCCGCCTGCGCGCCCTCGATCCAAGCGGTCGCTCCGTCGACGCTCGGATGCTCCGATCCGCTCCACCAGAACAAGCCTTATGGCGAACCGGCATAGCTACATTCTCGGCATCAACGCGTACGACCACGACGTAAGCGCCTGCCTGCTGCGCGACGGCGAGATCGCGTTCGCGATCGCCAAGGAGCGCATAACGCGTGAGAAGCACGCCAGCGGTTTTTATCAAGAGGTCGTCGACTATTGCCTCGAGGCCGAAGGCATCACGCTCGACGATATCGATCTGGTGGTGCGCAATTGCTACATCCTGCCGGTCGAAGACATGGAGAGACGTCTTCTATTTCAGGACATGCCGCATTTTTTGCCGGAGGAAGAGCGCGCTCAAGCGCAGCAGCATCCGCTCTTCCGTTCAAGCTCCAACAAGCTGGTCACGATTTCTCATCATCTGGCCCACGCCCACAGCGCGTTTGCCACCTGTCCGTTCGACCGCGGCGTGGTGATGGTGGTGGACGGTGTGGGCAGCTACGCCGCGGATGTGTCCGAGGACTATCCGGCCGCCGACAGGACCACCCCATTAGCGCGTGAGTCGGAGAGCTATTACCGATTTGACGGGTCCAAGCTCGAAGCCCTGAAAAAGGTCTGGATCGAACCAAGTCGCGGGTTCCTCAGTGACGAATTCTTCAACATGCCGGGGCTCGGTGCGCTCTACAGCCGGGCCTCGACCTACATTTTCGGAGACTGGAACAAGTGCGGCGAGTTGATGGGGCTCGCTCCCTACGGCCGCCCCGACCAAATGAAGCCGCTGATGGAGCTCAACGGCGGCCACCTGAAAGTCCCGGATTGGTCGGACGAGTTCACGCAACCCTGGCTGTTCGACAGCGTCGGGAAATGGGAAGAGAGCCCAGCCATGCGCCATTGGGAGGATCTCGCCTGGCGCGTTCAGGATGATACCGAGAGAGTCCTGCTCGCGCGCGCGAAGTGGTTGCGCGAGACCACCGGTGCCAAGAACCTTTGCATTGCCGGGGGCGTCGCGCTGAATTGCGTCGCCAACGGGCGCATCGTGCGTGAGGCCGGCTTCGAGAACGTCTGGATCCAGCCGGCGGCGGGCGACGATGGCATCGCCATCGGGTGTGCGTGCTACGGCCACCTTGCCATCCAGAAGAAACCACGTTCATTCGTGATGAAGGACGCCTATCTGGGGGTGGAGTACAAGGACGAGGACGTGCACGCGGCGATGCGTCGGCGGCTGGTGCGTCTGGTGACGCGCCGCACCGCTAGCGCAAACATTTGCGCCGACACCGCGAAGGTCTTGTCCGAGGGCCAGGTGGTCGGCTGGTTTCAGGGCCGCTCCGAATTCGGGCCGCGCGCGCTCGGCCATCGCAGCATCCTGGCGGACCCGCGCACGGCCGGGATGAAGGATCACCTCAACGCCCGGGTCAAGCATCGGCAGCCGTTCCGGCCGTTCGCGCCCATCGTTCTCGCCGAAAGGGCCAGCGAAATTTTCGAGGGCGACGAAGAATCGCCGTTCATGCTGCTTGCCAAGCGCGTGCGTCCGGAGTGGCGCGACAAGATTCCGGCGGTCGTGCATGTGGACGGAACGGCCAGGGTGCAGACCGTGCCGTCGACCAATGATGCGCTCTATCGCCTGCTCAAGGAGTTCGACGCGATAACGGGGGTGCCGGTCCTGCTCAATACCTCCTTCAACATAAAGGGCGAGCCGATCGTTGAGACCCCGGCCGACGCCGTGCATTGCTTTCTCGGCACCGGTATCGACTACCTGGCGATCAAGGACACCCTGGTGAGCAAGACCGTGTTCCACCGGCTGCTGACGCCGTTCGTGCAGGCGTTCGGAGACGTGCGAATGATCGTCCGGATGGGCATGCAGTCGGATTAGGCAAGCGCTGCATCGTCGCGATTCCGCGTCGGCGTCGTGCTGGCGTAGCGGGCGGGTGCCCGGGTCAACGCCGCGGGCGCTCGGGGATCGCGTCGTAGAGATTGACCGGGGCAAAATCGTCGGTCATGACCTGCGCTTTCGGCTGCGGGGTATTGTCCAGCCGCCGCCGCGCGATCGTGGATAGATCAAATCGGAACTTGTAGCGCTGTTGGAGCTCCTGCGCCCGGCGCGCCAGCGTTTCGCTGTCCATCGGCGGGGCCGAGGTGGCGATCATGATCGTCTCGCCCGTCCCCGACGGATAGAGGTCGACGGTTGGAAATACCGCCCGCAGCGTCACCAGCGTTGCGGTATAGAGCTTGGTCCCGTCGTGCACGTTGAACGCTGCGGCGCCGCCCGGCGTCAGCCGCTGCTTCAACAGCTGGAAGAATTCCCTGGTCAAGAGGTGAAACGGCACCGTGCCGTTGAGATAGGCGTCAAGGTAGAT
>Ga0114129_10003902_pt1 | contig 21045 bp, 10 predicted proteins | sample RhiMetdeltSRZDD1_FD_80071 | JGI IMG/M metagenome (GOLD analysis project Ga0114129, IMG submission 80071) | Populus rhizosphere microbial communities from Tennessee, USA - Rhizosphere MetaG P. deltoides SRZDD1 (version 2) (version 2) | ecosystem: Host-associated > Plants > Roots > Rhizosphere >... | reverse complement strand
TTATTTTATTGAAGATATTCTTAATGTCGTTGTCGGTATACGCTTCGGCATAGATCTGTTCAAGACCGTGGTCCGAAACAGAACAACCCATGGTAGCAAAGAAGTCGTGTTGCTTTTTTAATGCGGCGAGGAAATCGCTGAAATTACCTACCGATACATTGGCGGCTGCTTCGAGCTTTGCCACATAGGCATTAAAAGTAGCGGCATCATCAACATTCATGGCCTTGTCGGGCCGGTATGCAGGTAATACTTTTACTTCGAAGCCGTCGGCTTTTATTTTTTTATGATACTCCAGGTTGTCTATGGGATCATCGGTAGTGCACACCACTTTTACATTCATCTTACGCAGAAGGCTACGCACAGAGTATTCTTTTGTTTGCAGCTTTGCCGTGCATTCATCGTACACCTTTTTAGCAGTTGATGCATCTATAATATCGTATACATTAAAATAACGCTGCAGTTCAAGGTGCGTCCAATGGTACAGCGGATTACGCAGTGTATAGGGCACTGTTGCAGCCCATTTTTCGAACTTCTCGTAATCGCTTTTATTACCGGTGATAAATTCTTCGGGTACGCCGTTGGTACGCATGGCGCGCCACTTGTAGTGATCGCCGTACAACCATACCTGGGTTAGATTTTCAAACTGAACATCATTGGCTATCTGGTCGGGAGGCAAATGGCAATGATAATCGATAATAGGCATTGTTTTGGCAAACTCATGATACAACTTCTGAGCAGTAGGCGTTTGCAATAAAAAATGCTCGTCAAGAAATTTTTTCATTTGGCCGAGTTGTGGTAAGGGCGAGTGGTAAGTGGCGAGTGGTGAGTAGGTACACCTCAGTCACTGCTCCCCTTTTTTATTTTTATTTAAAATGATGCTTTTAATTGTTACGTCCCTACGGGACGACATTAACATGTATAACTTTTTTCTACCGATATATTGTGCCTAACGGCACGCTGAATTGCCATTAGAAATTCAACTATAAAGAAACCCCGCGTTTCCACGGAATAAAATCATCCTGGCCGTGGCGCACTGCACTGATCTGAATTTCACCACTGGCTACTTTAATCACATAATCGAGTATGCGCTCACCGGCCTGTTCAATAGTTTCTTCCCCTTCAATGATGGTACCGGTATTGAGATCAATGATATCGCGCATTTTATTATACAAAGTAGTATTGCTGGCTAATTTTACAACCGGCGCTATGGGATTGCCGGTAGGCGTTCCCAGGCCCGTGGTAAATAAAACGATGTTGGCGCCACTGGCTACTTCGGCCGTGGTGCTTTCCACATCATTACCGGGGGTGCATAACAGGTTCAAACCCGGTTTGGTAACTTTTTCGGGATAATCCAATACATCGGCTACAGGTGATGTGCCTCCCTTTTTGGCAGCACCGGCCGATTTGATCGCATCGGTGATCAATCCGTCTTTGATATTACCGGGCGAAGGGTTCATATCAAAACCACTGCCTGCGGCAACTGCTCTTGCATTATAGGTTTTCATCAGGTGCGAAAACCGGTTTGCCGTATCAACCTGCACGCAACGGTCGCTTAAGTCCTGTTCAACACCGCATAATTCGGGAAACTCAGCAAGTATTACAGCACCACCCAGCGCCACCAGTAAATCGGATGTATAACCGATAGCGGGATTGGCCGAAATACCCGAGAAGCCATCGCTGCCGCCACATTCAAGTCCTATGCACAGCTGGCTCAGCGGGGCCGGTTCACGTTTGTTCTTATTGGCTAATACAAGTCCTGCGAAAGTATGTTTAATGGCAGCAGCCAGCAGGTCGCTTTCCATACCGATCTTCTGCTGCTCCAGAATAAACATGGGTTTGCTGAAGCCGGCGTCGCGTTTGCGGATCTCTTCTTCGAGAATGCTCACCTGTGCATTCTGGCAACCCAAACTTAATACCGTAGCTCCGGCCACGTTAGGATGGGTGATATAACCGGCCAGCAATCCGCACAATGCCTGTGCATCCTGCCGGGTTCCGCCGCATCCGCCATCGTGCGTGAGAAACTTTATGCCATCTACATTGGGAAATAAGCGTTTCGATTCATCGAGGGCCGCATCTGCCTGCAGATCGGCCTGCAAAATATCTTCAACGCTTTTGCCTGTTTGATATAATTCAATTAACTGTTGTGCCTGATAACGGTATTTTCTGTTTCTGCCATAACCCAGGTCGCGTACGAGGGCTTCCTGTAATACTTCGAGGTTACGGTTCTCACAAAATACCATCGGTATCACCAGCCAGTAATTGGCGGTGCCTACGCGGCCATCGGGGCGATGGTAACCCATAAAAGTACGGCCGGCGAATTTCGATACATCGGGTTGCTTCCATTCAACATCGCGCTCGTCGCGAATTACAAAATCGTTGGCCGCATGTTTTACATTGGAAGTGGAAATTAAACCGCCTTTTTTAATGGGAAATTGGGCTTTGCCCACCAAAACCCCATACATCATGACCGGATCGCCGGTTTGCAGATCGGCAGTTACAAACTTGTGTTTGGCAGGAATATCTTCCCGCAGCTGCCATTCCTGGCCATTCAATGATACTGTTTCATTTTTTGATAAGTTGGTCAATGCTACCACTACATTATCATCTTCATGAACTTTAAGGACCCTTTTCTTCATTACGCCAATACTTTTTTGGTCTGATGTATTTGAATTGTTTTAGTAATACCTGTTTCGATCAGGGAAGCCAGATTATCTTTTACAGCCTGTACAAAACCTGGAATGCCGCTTAAATCGGCGCCCCACAATACCGTGTCGGCCATTACTTCATCGGCAACCTGGGCGGGCGTCAACCGGCTCCACTTTTCTTCGAAATACGCTGCAAAATCATCCTGTATCACATATTCCTTACCCTGCCATTCGCCGTAAAATTTATCCTGTTTCTTTTTTATGGGTTTCAAAAATAGCAGATAAGCGGCAAATCCGAGAGCAATATTCTCAGGAACTGATTTCATTCTTTCGGCATACTTCAAAATCACCGGCACATTACGCATCTTCATTTTCGAAGTATACTGCATGGTAATATTGATCCAGTAATGCTCAATATTCGGATTGGCGAACCTGTCTAACACCTTATTGCCAAAAGTATGAGCTACCTCGTGGTCTACGTCGTAAGGTATGCCTGTTGCTATTTCATTTAACATCAGGCGGGCTATAAAGGTTTGCATATTGCTGTCGTCCATAGCCTGTTTTACCGTACCAAAACCAGCCAGATAAGCCAATCCGCACGATAATGTATGCGTTCCGTTCAACATGCGTAGTTTCAGTTCTCTGAACAGGTTAATGTCGGGAGCAATTACCACGCCTTCATCTACCGACGCAAAGGTAAGCACGGATTTAATGTGTTCGCCACCTTCTATTGCCCACAGGCAATAAACTTCCGACATCGTTAACAGTTCATCTTTATAGCCAAACTGTTTTTCGAGCTGCTCGCGTATGGCGCTATCGGGTTTACCGGGTACTATACGGTCGACCAGCGAGCTGCAAAAGTAGTTACAGTTCTCAAGCCATGCTATAAAAGTGTCATCCAGACCATTTAAATGGGCCAGTTCCAATACAATGGATTCCAGCTTTTTACCATTATCGGGGATCAGTTCGGTGGGAACGATCACCATACCGCTCTGGCGGCTGCCGTCGAAAGCTTTGTAGCGTTCGAGCAAAAATGCCAGCAACTTGCCGGGGAAAGAAACCGGCGGGAGGCGATGCACATCGTCCTGCACCAGCTGAATACCTACTTCGGTAGTGTTTGAAATGATGATCTGCATATTCGGGTTGTGCGCGCACTTCAATATTTCGCTCCATTCGTCTTTGGCGCTTAACACCCGGCTTATAGATGAATTGATGATATTTTCTTCAACCTTTTTGCCATTGTCTAATCCGCGAACGCATTGCGTATACAATCCATCCTGTTTATCAAATGCCGACGAATCGCTGTCGGTTGATTTTACCACTACCACACGGCCGTTGAATACTCCCTGGCGGTTGGCCTTATCGATAAAATAGTCGGGCAAACCGCGCAACAATACGCCGGTACCAAACTGTAATACTTTTTCAGGAAGATCAAATACAGAATCTGCAGGGGTTTCAATATCCTGCGCACTAATGTTTTTCAGGTTGTACCTCGAAAGGATCATACACTACGCGTTTAGAATTTATAAAATCACTTTATTTTATAGTTTGATGGCCTGATTGTTTTGCTAAGATCATATGTATTACAATATTTTCTATCCTGCACTGACCTTGTTGGATGATTGATGGCTAAACCGCAACAGGTCAACCATCTAACCATAGAACAATTCAACCATCTAAATTATTATTTCTTTGTGCCCTGCAATAAAAGCCATTTGGCCAGTTCATAAGCAGCTTTGGCATTTTGATATTCTGCCGGTATTTTACGACCATCGGTATACTCATTGTACAACCATGGATCGCCTACGGCAAACACAGTTCCTTTACCATATTTCGCCACAGCCATTATAATATCGCCGTCCTGTGTAACCAGTGCTTCGGCAGGGGCCTTTGTTTCAATAATGCTTATTTCTTTCAGGTAAACTTTTTTCGTTTGTTTAAACACCTCGTTGGCGGCTGGTATTGGTACAGCGCCTGTTTCGTAATGATCGCCCTGTACAAAGTTGCGTCCTTTATAACTGAAAGTGATGCCAAATGCCTTTGTGAGTTTGTTGAAATGCTCCAAATCGCAATTGGCGCTGTCGTTGGCCATGAGTAATAACGATCCGCCTTTTTGCACCCAGCTGCTGATGGCTTTTACATGGCTGTCTTCAACATAATTGGGATTTTTATTGTCTTTCAATCCATCGGGATCAACAACTATGTACACATCAGTTTTTGCGAGATTAGCGGCTGTTGGCGCTGCTTCGAGGGTATTGAGCTTTGCGCCGTAGCTGCTGAAGATATCGCCGAGGTAACTGAAACCGCCATAGCTCATTTCGTTCCAGGTATAATGAGTGGGCACCTGTACACCGCCGAGGCTCTTTTTAGCTTCGTGGTTAAAGTAATAATCAACGGTAACCGTTTTTCCTTTACCGGGTAATGTAGCAGGCAGGTTTTCCATTTCGGCGCCGGCCAGTAAAAAAGCGCCGATACCCTTCCAGTCGTTTACGATCACGGGTTCGCTCATGTAATAGTCAAAACTGCCATCACGATAAGGGTTGCCGCCGAGGCCCGAAACTTTTACGGTACCTTTTAACTGTACCTGGCCATTTGCATTTTTATCGACAAATGTTTTTAAAATGCCTTCATATCCTTTTTTGGCGTTTGGCCAGTAGGTAACAGGCAGGTATCCTTTGCGAACGCCTTTCGATAAAGTATATACCAGCATGCCTGAAGCCGATGCTTCGAGGTAATTTTTAGGGGTGGTGGGCTTATCAACTATATCGTACCATAGGCCACTTTTAGCATCCTGCACTTTTACAACGGCTTTGGCAAAGCGGTTCAATATGCCAATGATGGTATCACGGCCCGGGTGATTGGCCGGAAAATAATCCAGCGCATCAACCATTGCCATGCCATACCATCCCAATGCACGCGCCCAGAACAAAGGCGATGTGCCGGTTTGTTTGCTGGCCCATTTTTGCTCTTTCAATTCATCCCAGCCGTGATACAACAAACCTGTTTTAGGATCTCTTGCATGCCGTTCGATGGCTGCAAACTGGCGGGCTATATCATTAAAAACAGTGTCTTCCTGAAACTGCATGGCGTATTCGGCATAAAAGGGCTGGGCCATGTATAAGCCATCGAGCCATACCTGCCAGGGATATACTTTTTTATGCCAGAAGCTGCCTTCATGGGTGCGCGGATGATTTTGTAACTGGCTGCGCAATATGTCGGCGGCTTTTTTGTATTTGGGTTTTTCTGTTACACGATACAACAACAGGCACAGCTTGCCATTATTTACGTGGTCGATATTAAACTCTTCGGGATTATATCCTTTTATGCTGCCATCTTCCTGTACCCAGGCATCGATGCTTTTTTGAATGTACCTGAAATAGGTGGCGTCGCCGGTAGCATACCACAGGGCCTGCATACCTTTCAGCACAACGCCCATATCGTAGCTCCATTTCGAGGGCTGTATCTTTAACGAATCGTCCCACCAGCTCATAACGGAGGCCGCCATTCCCTGCGACCAGTTTTCCTTACCGGGCACAACGCCGGCAGTCACTGAAGTAGCACTTTGTTGTGCATTGGCAATTGAGGCAGATGCAATTCCTATGGCAATCAATACACGGGATAACTTCATTTGAATATTTTATTTTCAATGGTCAATTGTCTTTACTTTATCGTTACATTCTGCTCTGAAGCACCAAACTCGTAGAGTATCTTTTGCTTCGCTTTACCGGCGTCGGTGTTTATTATGTTAATGCCCTGCACACGATCGCCGCCTACTCTGAACAATAACTCTGCGTCGGGCTTATACTGCAGCTTATCGAAAGTAAGGTGATCGCTGTTGATAATATCCACCACCGGATTGGTTTGCTTACTTAGTATAGTTATGTTCTTAAATGTAATGCCCGATGCTTCCTGTATGTCGATACCCTTATCGGCCTGCAATACCATATTTTCGAGCTTAACATCTTTTACATGCATTTCGGGTATACCGCGCACAAAAATACCTTTGGCGGCGCCGTTACAAACTACATTCTTTATAACAAAATTCCTGAACTGCGGCGTAGCTTCAGTTACCGGCAGGGTTTCAACTTTGGGCAGCTCGCGTTTTTCACCAGCCAGCGCCACCGGATCAACGGCCATGTAGTACATATCGAACAGGATGGCCTCGCCGGGTATATCTTTCATCTGGATGTTGTTCACAAAAATATTCTCAACCACTCCGCCACGACCGCGGGTGGTTTTAAAACGAAGGCCGATATCGGTGCCGATGAAGGTGCAATTGCTTACCCACATATTGCGGGCGCCGCCACTCATTTCGCTGCCAATTACAAAACCGCCATGGGCATGGTATACTTTACAATCGCGGATGATCACATTTTCAACGGGTATGCCTCTTTTACGGCCGGCCTCATCGCGACCGCTTTTCATACATAGGCCATCATCGCCCACATCAAATACCGAGTTTTCGATGAGCACATTTTTACAGCTTTCCACATCAATGCCATCGCCGTTTTGTGCGTACCAGGGATTCTTTACCATCACATTTCTTACGGTAAGATGCTCACACATGAGCGGATGCAAACACCAGGCGGCTGAGTTTTGAAAGGTCACCCCTTCGAGCAACACCTTTTTGCATTGGGTGAACACGACTAAATTCGGACGAAGAAAATCTTTTATGCTATTGTAAAACTCCGGCGTTTTTTCGGGACTGATAGCGCCGGGATTTTTCATTTTGGAGGCTTTCATCCACTTTTCGGTGGGGTACCACGACTTGCCATCTTCGCTAACAATACCGCCTGAAGCTACCAGTTTTTTCCATTGTGTTTCGTTCAGTTTGTCTTTGCGAACCTGGCGCCAGGCATCGCCGTTGCCATCGATAATACCATAACCGGTAACAGCTATGTTGGTGGCATTATTGGCCGATAAGGGGCTTTGGTTGCGCATTTGCGCAAGGCCTTCCCAGTTACCTTCTACAAGGGGATATTGATCAAAATCTTTTGTAAACTGTAATAATGCGCCTTTTTGCAGGTGCAGGTTCACATTGCTTTTAAGCACCACCGGGCCGGTGAGCCATAATCCTGCCGGTACTACCACAATACCGCCGCCTTTTTTGTTACAGGCATCAATGGCTGTATTAATGGCTTTGGTATTTAAGGTAACGCCATCGGCTACAGCGCCGAAGCGGGTTATGTAAAAAGAATCTTTTTTAAACGCTGTTTGCTGAATTACGGGTAAGCTGTTTTGTGCTGCTATACTTAATGGCGACATTAACACTAAAACTGCTGCTGCTTTAAACCATTTGTTCATTACACGTTGTTTACATCAAGAAATTTAGTTATCCGGGAAAACATATTGATCATCCCGCCAAACGGCGTTGCAAAGCCGTATGGTTTAACGATATGCGCGTATGCCTGCAGTAGTTTTGGTAAATGTAAAATTATGCAATCTATGCATAGCGAGGCAATCGTTAAATATAAGTTACAGGTTACATGTTTCAGATAACAGGGAATATTACAGGGAATACCCCCCTTGAAACCTGAAACTTGTAACCTGTAACTTTTTTAATACCTGTTTTTCACGACAAGTGTACACAGATATTTATACCCACCGAAACGAATATGGAATTTTATTTACGCAAACGTTACCGGCAACGTTCACAGGAGAGAGATCAAATAAAATGCTGGCAATCAACGTAGAATTACCGAAGAACCATACTCCTTTACGCGACTGCCAGCAATTATATAAATGCCTGTGGCATATACATAGTTATGGCTACGGCTTAGTGTATATTAAAAGGGGGCCTGTTTAATTGCCTGATTGCTTTACTTTTCCTGTTTCTAATTTCTTTATAGTAAGAATATCCTGTCCTGTTGCATCCCCCTGTTCCTGCAGCTTGCCAAATGCGGCAGCCGTGGCATAATCCAATATTTCCTGGGGCGCCTGCTGATGGTAAATTCCATATATCAGTCCGGCCATAAAACAATCGCCACTGCCGCTTCTGTCGCGCACACCTTCACAGGCAAACTCGGTCGATGTGTATTGCTTGCCGCCGGTTGATAAAGCAGTATAGTATTTTATATTATTATTTTCTCCGTCGAACCGGAATGTATTCGCTACCGTTTTGCATTTAGGAAATCTTTGCATCATCTCAAGCGACGTGGCTTGTGCATGATCAAGATAAGCCTGCTTGCTTTTTTTATCATGAATATGCTCATCAAGCGCTGTTCCCAGCAGGGAATGTGCGCTCCAGATGTTTCCCATTAACACATCGCAATGCGCTGCCAAAGCCGGCATTACTTCCGTTGGTTGTTTACCATATTTCCATAAGCGCGAGCGGTAGTTAAGGTCCATGGAAATAATTATATTCTTACGGGAAGCGGCTTCAACAGCTTCGAGGCATACATCTGCCACATGTTCATTTAATGCCGGGTTGATGGCTGTAAAATTGAACCATTCCACATCCCTTAATACCTTATCCCAGTCTACCATTCCCCGTTTTAGTTCTGAAAAAGAAGAATGATCCCGGTCATATGCCATGCTTCCTTTTAAATCGGCCCCTCTTTCGAGGTAATAAATACCGATGCGGTTGCCCGAGAATAAAATAGACGATGTATATATTCCTTTATATTCCAGGTAATCTATCACATGATGGCTCATAAAATTGTCGGGCAATACAGTAAAGTATTTTACCGGAACGTTCCATCCCGCCAAAGCTGTTGCCACATTGGCTTCAGCTCCTCCAACATATAAAAGCATCGGATTTTTATTTGTCATTTCTTCATTAGAGGCGGGCGATATGCGCAATAGTAATTCTCCGAAACAAAGTACTTTTTTCTTATGCATATAGGTACATGGGATATTTAGGAGCGAACAAAAGCCAAATATCGCATTTTTTATAACCGCCTGCAATGATTTTAAACAGTAACGGCACAACCTGCTTTTAAAATGTTGAATTACATCGTTCGTCACTTTTACTTAAACATATTAAAGGTGAGCCGCTCTTTGCAGGGCAGCCCACCTTCCATAACCTGAAAATATTTATTGGTACCCCTGATTTTGTGTAAACTCGGTCTTATTAGTTACTGCGTCAATTTGTGTTTGCGGAATCGGTCGCACGGTTTGGTACGATTGAACGTATTTCGCCGCATCGGGATTCAGTGCTTTTATACGATCAACCAGCTTATTGGTTCTTTTTAAATCGAACCATCGCAATTGCTCGCCGCACAGTTCACGGGCACGTTCATCTAATATAAAATCAAGGGTTACGTCGGTTGAACTGATCTGCATGGCCGCTTCATGGCCCGGTATGGCCGCCCGCTTACGAATGAGGTTCAGGTAATAAGCCGCAGAATCGAGCTTGCCGATCTTAAATTCGGCCTCGGCAGCGATCAGGTACATTTCGGCCAGTCGCATTACAAATACATCCCGGGCGCTTTGCGCTTCAGCAGCTGATGCACGGGTTGAATCTTTGAACTTCTTCAGCGATACATAAAACTTTCTTTGGGTTGGAATGCCATTGGAACCGTATACCCGCGAAATATCGTAGGTAGTATATCGTTTGGCATTCATATCGGCAGCATTCAGCGTATTTTTTGAAGCATAGCAAACCGTATCGCCCACCTTATAATCAAATGAATCCTTTATAAATGTATTCCCTACTGCCCGTGCCGCTTTATTGCAATACCATACGGTTTGAAAAGAAGACTGGTACCGTGAATCGTCGCTTTCGTTAAACATGTTCAGGAGCGACAACGCAGGCATGTACCGGTTAAAGGGCCGGCCATTGTTAATGTCGCGGGTGAGTATCGACGTATTCACCTGGTCGTATACCTGCAGAAACATCAGGTGCCCGTTATTGGAACCGCGGCTATGGCCGGTAGGATATGCCGAAGAGGTCAGGTCGTTATTGGTTAAATTGGTTGAATAATCAATAGCCCAGATCACTTCTTTGTTTTTGATATTACCCATGTTCCACAGATCGCCGAATTTGGCCAGCAGGGTATACCCGTAATTGCTGATCACATCATTGGCCATTGCAATAGCTTGTTCATTCATGCCACGCGTTAAATACATACGGGCCAGAAAAGCCTTTGCCACGGGAATGGTGGCACGGCCATAATCGGAAGTTTTATCAGGTAAATTTTTTATCGCAAACTGCAGGTCTTCGAATATCTGTTTGTAAAAAGTGTCTACCGGAGTTCTGTTGGCGGTGGTTTCAACGCCATCTGCCGGTTTGGTTGTAAAATGAACACCGCCCCAGGTTTCAACAATATGCCAGTAATAAAAAGCGCGCAGGTACCGAAGCTCGCCTTCGCGTGTGGCTTTTTGCGCAGCTGTATAATCGGGTATACCGGCAATTTTCGAAATACCGGTATTGCATAAAAACACACCGGCGTAAAAATTATCCCATAACAGGTTCAATGCCGAGGTGTTGCTTCCCTGCAGGTTATCGTACCTTGTTAATTGCGTATATACATCACCGCTCCCGTTCGTCCATATGTCGGTACCCATTTCCGAAACACTGTAACCTTCTTCTTTTCCGTACCAGAAACGGGTGTAAGTATAGGCTGCATTTACCAGCGTTTCGAACCCTTTGGCATTTGAATAGGCTACATCAGACGTTAATCCGCTGGGGTTTATTTCGTTTAGTTTTTTGTTGCATGAGGCACCTGCCACTACTACAGTCAGCAACCAAAGCAATATTGCATGTACATGTATGTTCCTTTTCATATTGCAGTAATTAATTCAATTAATAAGTTTTGTTAGAATTCAAGATTCAATCCGGTTACGATCAGTTTGGTCAATGGTCTTTCGAAAGAGCCCTCTCCTTCCGGATCATAATCTTTCACTTTTGAGAACGTGAAATAGTTTTTGGCACTTACGTACCAGCGCAAACTGCTGATATGAATTTTTTGGGTAAGTGTTTTAGGAAGCGTATAACCCAGCGTAATGTTTCTGATCTTTACAAATGATCCGTCTTTATATCCCAACGTAGTAGCAAAAGGCAATGAAGCTCTTGACACGTTGATATTCGGACGCGGATAATCGTTCGATGGATTTTCGGGCGTCCAGTAATTTACAGCCGCTCCGTTTTCGATAGCATTAGGCTCAAACTTGTTCGCATAATCCGATACAAAGGTTTGTCCAATTCTTGCAAATACATATACATTCAGATCGAAGTTCCCGAAGGTAACATCGTTGCTGAAGCCTATGGTATATTTAGGCACAGCCGATCCTACAATGGTACGGTCGTAGTTGGCGTCGATCTTTCCATCGGGCTCGCCTTTGCTACCGCTTAAATCGGCTACGCGAATATCGCCGGGTTTATAGCCAAAACTTTTTGCAGCAGTAGAATCTGCGGTTTGCCATATACCACGCTTTTGAAAATCGTAGAACGATTTAACCGGAGAACCGATGAACAAGCCGCTGGCGATATCGTTTATGCCGTTTACGAGGTCGGTGATCCGTTCTTTATTGCGGGTATAGGTCAGCCCGGTTGTCCATGTAAGTTGTTTGGTTTGAATGTTCACGCTGCGCAATGACACTTCAATACCATTATTGCGTGTTTTACCAACATTCTCTACTACCCTCGCGTGGCCCGAAGAAGTGGGCACGGGACGCAGCAGCAACAGATCATGTGTTTTTGAATCGTAATAATCAACACTACCCGATATTCTGTTCTTCAGCAAACCGAAGTCGATACCTATATTTTGTGTTCCTGTTAATTCCCATTTCAGGTTGCGGTTACCATTTTGCGGATCAAAACCATAAGCCTGCATGGTCTGGTCGTTCCATGAAAAAGGAATGAGTATTAAACCGGTGTTGGTTGAATAGGGTTTAACAGCCGCATTACCCGCGATACCATAGCTGGCGCGTATTTTTAAATCGCTGAGCAAATGCTGCGAGGCCATAAAGTCTTCATCGATCACCCGCCATGCTACAGCAGCAGAGGGGAAGAACGACCAGCGGTTATCTTTGGTAAGCACCGAAGAACCATCGGCCCGGCCGGTTACTGTTAACAGGTATTTTCCTTTATAGCCATAGTTTATTCTAAAGGCGCCCGATAACAGGTTGCTGCCTATATAATTGCTCCATATGGCCAGGTTCGAGGGGTTGTTCAGCAAAGCGTAGAACGATTGTCCCGGTACCAGCTGTCCTGTTCCCTGTGCGTAGGAACTATCCTGTTTGTTCGAAATATAACTGGTAACTGCTGTTACATCTACACTATGATCGGCTAACTTTTTTTGCCAGGTGATAATGTTTTCCCAGATCAGATCGGTTTGGGTAGCATTGGTAACTTTTGCCGATGAACCGGTTGATGTAGAGCGGTTAATTGAATTTTCGCCGTTGAACAATCCGTTTCTCGAGCTGCCATTGGTGATACCTAAATTCGAGCGGAGTGTAAGACTGCTGAAAGGTTTCCATTCGGCATAGGCCGATGATAAAATACGGGTGGTATTTGTTTTGTTAACAAAAGTCCCCGGCAATTCTTCCAACAAGGGGTTTATCTGGTTGGCATTGCCGGGAAACTTAATAAGCGAACCGTCCGTAGCATAAGGTGTATAATAAGGAATAACTTTGTTGGCAACGGTCAATACATTATCAGTTCTTCTGTTTTCATCGTACCAGGTTAACTGGCTTTGCAATCCCACTTTAAAGGTGCCGACAATGGTTTGGTCGATATTGAGACGCAACGTATAACGGCTGCTGTAATCATTGGCCAGCAATCCTTTTTCCTTGAAATAATCGAATGAGAAGAACACTTTTGTTTTTTCACTGCCGGCGGCTACGTTCACACCATAATCCTGTTGCGAACCTTTCTTTAATAATAAACCGGGCCAGTAGGTCGAAACGCCGTTTTGAACAGCCGCAAGATCCGCTTTAAATATGCCTGCATCATCGGCACTCGACTTCCAGGTGCCGGCGGTGCGATTGGCTTCTCTTTTTAAATTAGCATACTGCTGGCCATTCATGGGCACAGGATAACCGGTATCATCGGTAACGCCATAGTACGCATTGGCCCCTACCCGTATTTTACCCGAAGCGCCTCTTTTGGTAGTAATGATAATTACGCCATTGGCGCCGCGTGAACCATATATTGCGGTTGATGCAGCATCTTTCAATACTTCCATCGACTGAATATCGTTGGGATTGATATCCTGAAAGTTTGAATATTGTATACCGTCTACAATAAACAACGGAGTGTTTTGTGCAATGATCGACCGGTTACCTCTCACAGTTACATTCACACTACTGCCGGCGCCTCCGCTGGTACGTGTGATATCTACTCCGGCTACTTTACCCTGAACGCTTTCCATCACGTTTCCGGCCGGTACTTTTTTTACTTCATCGCCTTTTAACGAAACCACAGCCCCTGTCAGATCTCTTTTCTTTACGGTGCCATAACCAATTACGACAACGTTTTCGAGATTAGCCGCAGCTGATACGAGCGAAATGCTGATCTGTGTGTTATCGCCCACTTTTAATTCCTGCGGTTCAAAACCCACGTAGGAAAATACCAGTATATCGTCGTTCTCAACAGATATATTGAAAACACCCTGTTCGTTAGTGATGGTTGCTTTTGCTGTGCCTTTCACGGTTACCGTAACTCCCGACAACGGCGACCCGTTTTGATCGGTTACCTTTCCCGTTACTTTTTTTTCGACAGCCTGGCGGTTTATATCTTCATTAATAACGATCAGGCCATTGGCCATGAACCTGTAGGTAAGTTCGGTTTGGGCAAACAAATAGTCGAGTGCTTCGCGTATACCTGCATTCTCAACATGAATAGATACCTTACGTTTGATGCCACGCAACTGATCGTTATACAAAAAACGGTAATGTGTTTGTTTCTCAATGTTTATTAAAATGCCGGAAATCTCGGCATTTTTAAAACTGAGGTTCAGCTTGTCTTGCCCAAAACCACGGGCCGACACCTGCAATACACCAATGAGTAAAAAGAAAGTAGTTATTTTCATAACAAGCAGCGCTTTGGAAAGCAACGGGTTTTTAACCCCCGTTCTAAAACTTTTCATACTTTAGTATTATTATGGGTTAAAAGAAATCTGTTCCCGGCCTGTTAACCGCCTTACGAGTTACGACCGGGGAAGAAGAAACACAAAAACTTAACCTGTAATGCACGGGGAATGCCGCAAACATTCTCCGTTTTTTATAGGCTATGTAGGATGCATACTACTTCGATGATTTAATGAATATTTCATTGTTTTGAATTGTTGCGTTAAACGGAACCGCCGCATTTAAAGCCGCAAATGCCTGTTCCACCGTTTCGTTTTCGAGCGACCCGTTGAAAACAAGTTGCCGAACGGCATCGTCTTCAAAATAGATCCTGATGTTATACCATCTTTCGAGCTTGCGGGCCAGCTGCTCAAAATTCTCGCCCCTGAACTCAAGCCGGTTATACACCCAGGCGGTTTCGATATGTTGATTTTCTTTTAGTGTGCTGTCGATATGAATGATACGCTGTACCGCATTTTTATTCCCTGCACCGGAAGTGATATTTTCTTTTACTGATTCATCATTGTGTTTACCTGCAGGCAATACAATTTTTTCGTTAGGATGTAAATAAACAGGCGGCGCCTGTTTATCATCTTTGCGCGTGATTTGCACCAGGCCCCTCATGAGGGTTGTTTCAATTGTTTTTTCATCGGGATATGATTTTACATTGAAAGCCGTTCCCAGCACTTTGATATCAATTTTACCGGCGTGAACGATGAACGGTTTCTTTTGATGCGTTTGGGGCGAAACCGAATGAACCACATCAAAAAAAGCTTCTCCTTCGAGCGTTACTTCCCGGGCCGGACCGCTGAAATCGGCATATACAATGCGCGATCCGGCATTGAGCCATACGGTAGAACCATCGGGTAATATGGTCCTTGTTTTACTGCCTTTTGGGGCAATAATTTCGTTGGCAGCCAGCGTATGTTCCTTCCGGTTCCATTCCATATAAAACCATACACACAGTCCCAGGCCGGTTAATACAGCTGCCCATGCCGCTACTTTATGCCATTTTATGATTTTAAAGATCGTTGCCTGTTCAGTACTGCCGGCTGCTTTTTCGGCGGCCGACAATTGTAAAATGCGGCTGATTTTGTCGTTTTCTATTGGTTCTTCATTCTTCGGGGTGTTCGCCGGCCATAGCTGGTGTAGCATTTCGTACTGCTGCATCAGTTCGGGGTGCTGTTGAAGCAGGCGACTCAACTCCTCTTTATCGGCTTCCGTTGCATCACCACTCAAACTGCGTGACAATAAAAACCAGATTCGTTCAGGTGTATCCATGCTATCGTTTGTACGTTTACCATGGAAGGACAGGGAAATTGAAAAAGACCATTAAAGGAAAAGAAATTTTTTTTGGGTTAAGCGCATTATACCCTCTTAGCCATGGCTTTAGCGGTTCTATCCACCTGCAATTCAGTGCATATCTTTTTAATGGCGATGGCCATTTGCACATCTACGGTATTAATGGAAATATTGAGGATTTCGGCTACTTCGCGGTGTTTGAGGCCGTCTTCGCGAACGAGCTTGAAGATCATTTTGCAGCGGGCGGGCAGGTTTTCAACAGCCTGTTGCATGCGCTTCATCATTTCGGCGGTTACGAGTTGATTATAAGGATCGGTAACCAGATGACCGGTTTCGATATCAAGGTCATCGAAGGGAGCCCTGATCAGCTCACTGGCTTTTTGTGAAATGGCGTTTAACGACCTATTCTTTACAGCAACATATAGGTATACGGTTAAATTATCTACTTCGGTTATGCGGTGCCGGTTACTCCACAATTTCACAAATACATCTTCCACAATTTCTTCGGCCATTTCAGATGAGCGGGTAATTACGCGGGAAAAATGATGCAGTCGCTTATTGAATAACCGGTACAATTCTGCCAGGCATTGTTCATTTCCGGCATGTATACCATGTTGAATATGTAGCAGGCTGGTAGTCATATTTTTTCAATAGGCAATGTCCCGGCGATAAATGTAATCATTTTATTTTAAGTTTCGGTCTACTCTATCCGAAACCAATCCACATCGGCGAAACCCGAATCATTTGTTTTTGTAGTGCGCGAACAAAACAACCCCAGTTTGGCGCCGATCCACCGCCCTGTTTGGGCCGTGAACGGATCACCTGCACTGGTGAAATTTTTTCCATCTTCACTCCAGGCAAAACTGCATTTTGCATCTTTGCTCACCTGCACACGGAGATATATAGTTGCTGATGTTATTTTCCCCAGCGATTTTTCATCTTCCGCTTTTCCCAGGTCGGCCTGCTTGCAGGTAACATAGGAAAGATAAATTCCATCGGCCTTTTTAACAGGGCCGATCCAGGCATAATCGGAACCCATTACCACCAGCCCTGTTTTTTCGCCTTCGAGCCTTGGTTTAAAATCGAGTTTGGTGATTGCGGTAAATTCCTCTGCCGGAAATTTCTGCATTAACAAATTCGGTACAAACCAAAGGTTTTTAGCGGTATCGGCTATCTGCCACGAAAACAACCGCAGGTATCCATTACCGGGAAAAGCCCAGTAGGGTTTTGGATTGGCCTGCCACTGCCATTGCAATCCCATTTTCGGTTCGTTAAACTCGTCTGATTCCTGCGGGGTTTGAACCGGGTATATTTTACCAACATTTGGTTTTTTATACGTCAGCACCGGCTCACCTTTTCCATCGCCGTCTTTATCAACTCCAATTACGGGCCAGTTGTTTACCCATTTCATCGGTTGCAAATGAACGATACGCCCGTAGGCGCCCTTATCCTGAAAATGCAGGAACCAGTCTTCACCGGTTTTTGTATCAACCCAGGCGCCCTGGTGCGGGCCATTTACCGGTGAACCGCCCTGGTCCATCACCACTTTCCGTTCGTAAGGGCCATAAATATTTTTTGAACGCATTACCAGTTGCCATCCGGTGCCAACGCCGCCGGCCGGTGCAAAAATGTAATAATAGCCATTGCGTTTATACAGTTTCGGTCCTTCGAGGGTTGGGTCCTGGTCGTGGCCGTCGAAAACCAGCACGCCGTTATCGGTAACTTTTGTGCCGGTGGCATCGAGCGTTTTTATGACCACAATGCTTTTTATGCCGGCGCGGCTGCCCGCATAGGCATGTGCGAGATATACCTTGCCGTTATCATCCCAAAGCGGACAGGGATCGATCAACCCTTTTCCTCCTTCAACGAGTATAGGCTCCGTCCACGGACCGGTAATGTTCTTTGCTTTTACCACATAAATACCAAAATCGGGATCGGGATAGTAAATATAGAACTCGCCGTTGTGATAGCGAATGGCAGGCGCCCATACGCCATTGCCGTGTTGTACCTGTGAAAAATGATCGAAAGGCGGCTGGCGTTTTAATGCATGGCCGATGATCGTCCAGTTAACGAGGTCTTTCGAATGCAGAATGGGCAATCCCGGAATGCCGTCGAAGCTGGACGCTACGAGATAATAATCATCCCCTACCCTGCAGGCATCGGGGTCGCTATAATCGGCAAACAGCACGGGGTTTTTATAGGTGCCGTTTTTGTTATCGGCCACCCATACTTTTGAAACATAGGGTTGCTGAGCGGTTGCATACAAAGCGGTCAATAAAGCACCAAATACAAATAATTTCTTCATTATGTTTTATTTCGTCAATCGTCAATGGCGAATCGTCAATCGTGAATAGTGGCCGAAGTTATAACAAGTTCATTTTATTCGGCCTGCCTGTTTTAAAAAAACGGGCCAACGTTTGCATTGGTAATGCGCCCGGTGGAATGCAAAAGTGAGCCAGCTCGAAAAAGGTGACTCACTTTGCCGTTTCATCCCGCCACAAGGCGGGACTGATTGACGATTGCCGATATTTATTGCTTTATAAATCTCAGCAATACCCTGTCATTTAATCTTTTCACTTCCACAAAATACATTCCGTTGGGCAGGTTGCTGATATTGATACTGGTATAATTGGTGGCGCGTTTACTGCGATAAGAACCTACTACACGACCATTCATATTATATATAGTAATGTTTGCCTGCGTATACAATCTGGCATGATAAATATTCACGTAATCGCGCGCCGGGTTGGGATTGATGGTGTATTCGGGATAGGCCGTACCTGTAACAGTTGTATTCACTACTGTTGTTCCATTTACCTGCACCACGATGTTGCCATCGAAAGTACCGGCGGCATTGGCATTTAACCGTATCATCAGGTTCTTTGTTACAGTTGATCCGGGCGTTGGGGTAAGCGAATGCGGCGAGGTATTCGTAATCCATGTTTTACCAGTATCAACCGATATTTCGTAATTGGCCGGCGGTGTAATGATAATGGTGCCGGGCACATTTGCAATGGTTAAAGTGGCAGTTTGCACATCAGATGGCTTACCTAGTGTTTGCGAAAAGCTAAACAGCGTATTAACAAACGTTGTTGCAACGGGGTTTAATGTTTGTCCGGTTACGGCAACATTCACCGTAGTAGCGCCTGCAGAAGCGTTTGTAATATTGCCTGCATATGTACCGGCGGCAGATGCATTTAACCGCACGCTGATGGTAGTAGGCACAATGGTATCTATATTACGGGCAACCACCAGTGCAGCACTGCTGTTGTACCAGGTAGCGCCATCGGCGGATACTTCAAACCCTGCCGGCGGTGTAATGGTTACATCGGCAGTAAGGTGAGCGGCTGTAAGCGTATAGGTTTTAACAGGCGATGGAGCCCCTGTTGTTTGCATAAATTTATCAAAGCTGCCGGTAACAGTAATAACCGGGGGCAATACTGCGGTACCTGTTACAGCCACATTTTGCGTAGTAACTCCTGTAGCCGTATGGGAAATAGATCCGGCATATGTACCGGGCGTTGTTGCATTCAGTCGCACCCTGATGGTAGTGGTTGGTACCGTTCCACCGGTTGGCGTAAGCACCAGCGGTATAGTATTGGTGAACCAGTTTGTTCCATTAATTGAAACCTCGTATCCTGCGGGCGGTGTAACTGTAATGTTACCAGTCAGGTTGCTGCCCGATACAGTATAGGTTTGCACGGCCGCAGGGCTACCAATAGTTTGTGCAAACGAAGTAAGCGTACCTGTTGTGGTAACACCCGGCGTTAGCGGCACACTGCTTACTACAAAAGCACCGAAGTTTGTTAAGTTAGATCCGGCCGCTGTATATGGAGCAGCTATGGTGCCACTGCCGCCTGTTGTTGTGATAATGGGCAACCATGCAGTATTCTGATAATTGTACAGAGCTGCATTGGCCGGTGTAAATGCCGATCCCTGATCACCTGTTAACCAGCCAAGCGTTACACCTACATTGGCAGCACCCGAAGCATTATCGGGTGTTATGGTCCATTGTTTACGTACCACTTTCGTAGTGTCGCTGATGACGTAGCCGGCAGTGTCTTTTACGTTCACACTGAAATTATCAGCCATGCCGCTGTTGGTCAATGTAGCCGGCGTATATGATGAAACAGACGAACCTACCGGGAATAACACATTACCCAGTGTGCTGTTTACTGTTTGCTTCAACGTACCGGTTCCGTTTGTTACAATATAATTGGCCGGCACATTGCCTATAATGGTTGTATCGATGAGGGTGTTGTTACCCAGCAATAATTTTCCGGCTGTTAAATTCACGATGCCGGCAGTTAATACAGCAGATAAGCTAACATTATTGCTGTTGTTGATGGTGAGGGTGTGCACACCGGCGGGCAAGGTAGCGCCTGTGGTTTGTGCAGCCGATCCGTTAAAGGTATAATTACCATTGGTGCTGTATTGTTTGGCACCGCTATTGGCAAAGTTGCCATCGATACCCGTTGCAGCACCAAAGCTTACCGTAGCGCCATCGGCAACTGTGGTAGTTCCTGCACCGCTTACCACGCTGGCGCCTGTGATCAGTGTTCCGTTCACCACCAAACCAAAATTAGCTGTTGGCATGGTAAGGTTGGCCCCCAGTGTGTAATAGCCGTTCACCAATACATAGGTATTATTGAGGTTACCTAAATGTGAAAAGATTTTATTGGAGCCGTTTAATTTAAGATATAAAGGATCGGTGTTCTTCATGTTGGCGCCAAAGGTTCCGCCGGTCACTTTAAAGTCGCCTGCTACTACCATGGAGTCGGTTATACCTGAAGCGGTTTCATTAAAGTATACGCTGCCGCCGGTTTGAAAATAATTGCCGCCGATACGGAAAGTAGCGGTAGACTGCGACAAAGCAACATAGGTTGAGCCGGTGCTTTGAACGGTAAAGTTGCCTGTTACGGCAACCAGCGTATTACGCAACGCAAAATAATTCTGTTGCGCCGTACAGTTCCACACGATGTTGCTTACGGTAGTGGGCGTTATAAACAAATTGGTTTGCGCTGTTTTTATACCGGTTACCAGTAAGGTACTTCCCGAAGCAAACGAAACGCGTGCAGGCAAACCG
>Ga0114129_10003900_pt1 | contig 21047 bp, 23 predicted proteins | sample RhiMetdeltSRZDD1_FD_80071 | JGI IMG/M metagenome (GOLD analysis project Ga0114129, IMG submission 80071) | Populus rhizosphere microbial communities from Tennessee, USA - Rhizosphere MetaG P. deltoides SRZDD1 (version 2) (version 2) | ecosystem: Host-associated > Plants > Roots > Rhizosphere >... | reverse complement strand
GTGGGTTAGGATCGAGAAACGACGCCGCAAACATCGCGAGCATTCCGTCGTCAATCGTGACTTCCCAGGGATGATGATAGACGTCGCCAACACGGAAGTCGTCAAGCAATCGGCCGTACGTGGGTTTGATGATTCTTGGACTCGAAGAATTCATTTGGTGATCGTCAATTGTGAATCCGAAGAGTCGCGGAGTAAAGCTGTTCGTGAATTACTTAGCCTCAGTAACTCCCAGATGGGACTTCATAAAATCAATCGCGGCCCGAATAATCTCGCGAGACCTTTCGTCGTCCGTCTGATTGTCAAACCCGTGAACTCCCTGCGGATGGTTGGCAACGATGATCGAGGCGTTCCTGGAGATTGCTTCACGGATGAAACGGTCAATCGAATCGTTCATAGTAGGTATTTCGTCCAGACCGGCGCGCGCGATAAACAGCGGCGCAATCCTGCCGGCGTCGTTTGCCAGATAAGTGATAGGTGAAAAGCTCTTCACCATCTCCGGCGTTTCATTGTTTCGATGGGGCTCAGATTGCTGAATGTCCAGGAAGGCGTAAAAGGCCACGAGGCAGCGGACGTATTCAGGCTTGTCACGCATGGCGAGGCTCAACATCGGACCGCCCGCAGAATACGCCGCCAGACAGAGCCGGTCTTTATCAATGTTGAGCGAATCGGCGTTAGCGCGGATGTAATTGATGGCCGCGTTGACATCGCTTGCCGCTTCCGCGAGCAGTGGTTTCGGATAACCGAGTCGGTGCGTGAAGGTGACGCCTACCATGCTTGAGGCTGCTACGAGTCGCCCCCAGGATTTGTAGACGCCCCAATCTTTCGGCTTGAGAAACGACCCTGCGCCTCCGTGAATGAAGACGACGGCGGGACGGCGCTCGCTCTTTGCGAGACCTGGAGGAATGTAAACGTCCATCAGGAGATTCGGATCGTTGGCGGTGGTGTATTTCAAATCCGATTTGACGATGACCTTGTCCATACCGGGAACGCGGTACACGACGGGCATCATCACTATCTCGCGCATGGTTCGGCGAGGAGGTTGCGTTATGGGAGGCTTGGCTTGCTGGGATGGCTGCTGTGCTAATGACTGGTTCGAGGGTGCGATGAGAAGTATGAGACAAATCAGGCTAGCAATTCCGTGCGTTTCTCTGGTGATACGCAATTTCATATTGTGGAGAACCAATCTTGGTCTACGCCGACTTGCTCAACTTCTACCTTCTCCGTATGTACGCCAAGTGAGAGTTCTTTCAACTTCTCAACAAGCTGATCACCATCTATGAGGTCTATTGCCGGTGCGCCATCTCTGGTTGCCTCACGAATTGCGTCTTTCGTGAAACTCCCGGTCGTAATAAAGAGTCCCTTGTCAGCTCGACCGACCATCGCCCCGCGAAAGTCGCGAACCTGATTAGGACTGACCGATCCTCGATAGCGCTTACACTGAAAGATGACATGAAAACTGAGGAGGCCCGCCAAGCGCATAATTCCTTTGCCGTCAACGCCTCCGTCGCCGCTCCTTCCCGTTACCTCGACCTGAATGAATCCAGACTCGCGAAGTAATCGCTGAACTAGACGCTCGAATGCCGATGGGTCCATTCCCAGAACGGCGTTCAACGCCTTTTCCTTCCAGGATAACTCTGCTTCGCCTATCTCCTCGAAGTCATCCTCTTGGGTGGGTTGTCTTTCCCGGCGTTGTTGACCGCGAACGAATTGCTTGACTTCAACGGGATCGACTTGATCGAGTTCTCTACCGGTTGCGGTCAGGGCCCAGACGCCGCGGCTAGAATTATCGATTACGCCGAATTTCTTCAGAAACGTTCGCGCCCAGTGTAACCGATATTCGACTTCGGTTTGCGTGCCTCTTGCAGGATTGTGAAGGATCTCCACTAACGAATCCGGCAGACCCATTATTTCTAACACTCGGCTGTTTATCTCTTCATTCGTCCCGGATCCCCCCAAGGACTTTAGGGCTTGAATTACCGGATTCATGAAGAGATCAAATGTGGGTATTACAGGCTGCATAATCCGTACTCTTCTTCAAAGCTTATCCGATTCAACTTCTCCGCTGGATGACCAGCGCTTCAAGCAATACCAGTCAGCCTACGCGGCGGATTGGCTCAAGCCGTGCAGTTCGCCTCACGTTGTAGCGCCTCACTTCAATTCGGCCTCCGCAGTATCCCATTGCAACCAGCCGGCCTGTTTGCGATCTCCACCGGCTGCCTTCAATTGGAGCATCGCCTCCTTCGCTATCTCCATATCTTCGAGTGTCTCGATCCACTCGATCAGAGCTTCCCAGTCGTCAGCGTTCACAAGAGCGAAACGTTTGTCTTTTACGGTTACGAACTGAACAGATTGCAAAGCTTCCAGTCCAGTCATAAAACTTCCTCCATCGGACGTCTTAGCGAAACCACCTCAGCAATCGCGTCTCTGGTGATGCTGTTATGACATTGCTCGATGATCGTTTCCCAAGCCATTCCATCGGCCAGCATCTCCAGCACTTGCCAGACCATGATGCGCGTGCCTCGAAACGTCGGCTTGCCATGGCAGACTTTAGGATCGGCGACAATATAACGACCTAACAGTTTTGCCTGTGTCTTCTTTCGCATCGAGACCTCTTTGCAGTCAGTTAGATGTCGATTATACAACTAAGAATCCTGGTGAACCATCGCGGATCTGCGACAGCGAAGCGTCAACGCGATATGCCATGCTTTCGCCGAAGCTCCTCTAATGCCTTCCTCGCTGGGCGAGACTCACCACGCTCAAACTCTTCGATGCCTTTCCGAAGGGCGGCCACTGTTTCAGCTCGCTCAACTCGGTCGAGCATCTCCTGATAAGCTTTCGCGTCTTGCACAACAAGCTCAGCCCTCCCGTTGACTGTGAGCACGACGGGGCTTCTGCTCTTCTTCATCTTCTTCAGATACTTCGTGGTGTTACGTTTGAAATCAGTCAAAGACTGGATATCGTCTAGATTGATCATGCTAGCCTCCAAACACACAATTGGATGCTAATTGAGTGCGGGCCCTCTTACAAGTAGTTTTGGCCGGACGGCGAACCCGCGAGCAAGACAAATCAGCGTCGAACTAGAGTTGTTTACTTCCGCACAAACACGTTCTCGGCCGATGAGTCTCTGCAATTGATCGCCTTGACCTAACCGTTCTTAACTACGAACTCAGACACAACATCCACGAAGTCCTCACGCGAGACTTGCGGCCTTCTCCTCACTTGCGGTCCATTTGTTTAATATCCGCGATCGACTGTTTGATCAGTTGCTTGAGCGTCGGCAAATGGATGTCTTCGAGCTTCTTGATGTACAAGCAGCCCCCTCCGGTCTTGTGCTTTCCCAGCTTTTCCAACAGCGCACCGTGACGCTTGAGTCCCGACATTAAGTACAAGGTCAGCCTATCCTTCCTCGGAGAAAAGCCTGCTAGGAACCAGTCGCCCTCGCGCCCGGTTTTGTACTTGTATCGATAACTTCCAAACCCGACGACGCTCGTGCCCCACATTACCGGCTCGGTTTTCGTCGCCGCTTTCATGATTTTCAAAACGCGGAAGCAATCCTGTCGTCTCGTTTCATCTGCGATGCCGTTAAGGAACTTCTCGACGCTTTCCGTGGTTGCTTTTGTTTTCAGTTCAGCCATAGTCAACTCGCTCTCTCAAGTGATCCGTCAGCGTGCTGCCGTCTTCTGAGCCAGCAGGCTTGCCATGGTTTCGTGATGATAATTCTTCGCCAAATCCAGAGCAGTCATGCCATCCTTGTTCTTCGCCTTCAGGTCGGCCCCCGCGGCGATTAGCTTTTCAACCACGGCCGTATCGCCGAAGTCGATCGAGGCCGCGTACAGCAGAGGAGTCATGCCGTTCTTGTCAACGTGGTTCACTTGCGCGCCTCGCGCGAGGAGCACCTGGACCAGCCCTGTGCGGTTACTGATCGTTGCCCAACCCAGCAGCGAGATTTTGTCATCATCCAATTCATTTGGATCAGCGCCTCTGCTGATCAGATACTCGACGATCGCAGCATCACCGAGGTTGGTCGCGTAGTTCGTCGGGCTGTTGTAAAAGGTGCCAAGGATTTTCATCCGGTCCCCAAGTCTCGCCCCCGCATCGACTAATGCCGACGCCGTTTGAACATCCCCGGCCATTACGGCGAAGAATAGAGCGGTAGCTTCGTTACGGACTTCGACTCCTTTGTCGGTGTTCGGCTTCGCCCCTTTCTTCAGCAACAGCCGGACGACTTCCAAGTTTCCGCGGTACCGGGCTGCGACCATTAGCGGTGTTATCCCCGTCGCGGCGCGAGCGTTCGGATCGGCGCCGCGTTCGATCAACAGTTTCACCTTCTCGAGGTCGCGCGCCACTACCATGAGCGCCGTAGTCCCTTCCGCAGTTTTAGCTTCGGGCTTCAGGCCACCGTCGAGAAGCTTCTTCAGGTCGGCAGCACTGCCGCTCAACGCGACGCGTACCCACTCGGGTTGCTCGGCGGGCGCATCTGTGAGCGACGATGTGTTCGGCTTTTCTCCTGCTTGCGAAGGAATTGCGTGCAGCAGCGCGCTGGTGGCCCATGTGGTTGCTAAGATCGAAACAAACTGATCGTGCTGAAAAGGCGGGAAGTCCGTGTTCACATAGGGCGGACTCACCGGCGCGGGCGGGTGAAGACGCGACTTGACTCGCCAGGAGCCATCCGCGTCCTGGGTCTTGAGAAGGAAGCGCACTCCCCGCTGATAAGCCGGATCGGTGGTTGCGACTCCGGCTCCTTCGTGCAACGCGACCAGCACCTCACCGGTCGCGTAAGGGTCGCTCGCCAAGCCCGGCAACTGCGACCACCCGCCGTCCTCACGCTGCTGGCCGAGGAGCTGGCGCGCCGCCGTCTTGCGAGCGCTCTCATCGGCGCCGGTCCAATAAAGCCCGAAGAGTTGAAAGGTTCGGTCCTCAGTTGTCTGCGGCTGCGCTTTGAGAAGCCACTCCCGCGCCAGTCGCATCCGAGTTGCTTTCTCGCTCTTGAACTGTTCGGGGAGGTATTGCCGCAGCGCCTCGGCACAAACCGCGGTGGTCGTGAAGCGGCTATAGGATTGTGGCGGGCGGTCGTCAATCGTGGGCCAACTGCCGTCGGGAAGCTGGCGAGACGAGATGAACTGGGCTTCAACGGTGGTAGTCAGGTTTGGGCGGACACCAGCTACTTTGGCTGCCGTCAGCGCCCAGCCGTCGAACGTGACGTCGATGTAATCGTAACCCTGAACTGCGCTGTCGAAGTCTTTCAGAAACGCGAAGGCGTTGGCCGTCGTCTCTCGCGCAATCTTTTCGTCTAGCGGGACGCCCCGCTCGCGAGCCAGCTTGAAGGGGATTTCAGGAAGCAGTTGATGATGGCAGGATGTGCAAGTCTGCTTTTGGTACCAGACGACCTGCGAATGCTGAATGAGCTTGATCGCTCTTGCGGAAGCAGCGCGAAGCTCCTGTACCTCGACAGGACTACCGGTCTCCGCCGAGGTGAAGGTGTCAGGACGCGAGTCCGTAGCCTGAACAGTCTGTTGATGTTGGAACCCGAAGATAACTGCTACCGCCAAGACGCCAAGCAGCGCCAATGTTTTCATGAGAGACCCTCCGCATCGTTGTCTATTAGCCGGAATACCCAGCAGTCGGTTGTCGAGGCTGGGCCTCCGCAAAGGAGTGATTGTAGAAGCTGATCGTCAGCAAGGCCAGCCGGAGTTTTGGACAGCGTTCGGATATAACGCGCGAGGAACTCTTCCCAATACTCTGCGGCTCATCATAGATTCCTCGAAGGGCGGGCCCCAACTAGTGGAGTGTAACAACTGAAGTGCAGCACTTCTTCTCTACTAGCGAAACGTATGTTACAGCCCATCTAGATCACGCCCAACTCCCTCGCTAAAGCTTCGCCAAGCCGGCCCATCGCGTAAGCCTTCTTCAGCGTGTTTCGATTCAATCGATCAGTCGCGCGGTCGGCCATCTTCCCGCTAATCATCATGGCCCCGCGGCCCGAGGCTTCGGCTTCGAGGAACTGCTTTGCTTCGTTGATCGCGCGTTCGATGTCTTCATCAGGCGTCTGAAAAATCTCGACCGCCATTGCCGTTTGATCGGGTATTCCGGTCCACTTGCCCGCGAATCCGAAATCGCGAGCGAGCAGCGCGTCGCTGTGAAACTCCTCCATCGCCGCGCGACGTTCTTCGTAGCTTTTGTCGCGAGTCGGGTAGTTGGTAGTCATCTCCGCTATCGCCGGAACGCCCACCGAAGCCGCTGCTTTTACGATTCGCCCGCGAGCTTGTGCGATCAACGGATGGTCCGCGCGATAGCTCGAAGCTCCCATTCCCAGACTCGCCCAGTAGTCATACGAACCAAACACAAGCCCGACGAGTCGTTTCGAAGAGCGAACGATTTCAAAGACGTTCTCTTCTGCTGAAGCTGACTCGATAAGCGGCTCGATTCGAATCCCGCCGCGCGCGAGACCGAGAGCTTTTTCCAGCGCCGTCAGCGTCTCGTCAATCGACCGAACCTCATCGGCGTCTTCAATCTTGGGATAGATCAAGCCATCGAGCTTCGAGCCGGCGGCTTCGACTATCACGGCGATGTCTTCATGCGCCGGATCGAGTTCCAAGCCTCGCGGGCGGAAGAAACGCAATCGCGTTCCCCAATCCAGTTCATTGAACGCCCGGATGATGTTCGCCCGTCCCTGTTCAAGCAGTTCTTGGTTGTCGCGCGGGATCGAGTCTTCGAGGTCGAGCATCACCAGATTGGCTTTTGATTTCGTGACGGCGCTCTCGACGTACTTCCAGACGGTGGCCGGCGTCGTCAGGTGGGCCATTTGGAGAAGGTACTTCGGCTCGAGCTCGATCACCTGGTTGCGGTATTTTTCAAGCAGCCGGGTGTTTCGTTCGCCCGCGGAACCCATTATCTGGTTTGAGCTGTTATTTGCCATTTCGTGTCGTAGCAAAGGAAAGAAGCTCGTGAATCATGGCCGCCAACCACCTAGTGGTTGCATGTTTATAGCCGACGCGCCCCGCAGATGCGCACTCCTTTTAGGAGTGAAATCTCGTTCGCCGGTAGCCGGCCCATTGAACTCCTCACGGAGTTCGCGCAGTCTCACGTCTCGCTACTATAAACATTGAACTCCTAACGGAGTTCCCGGGCGAAGAACTCCGATTGTCCAATCCCTAGCGACAAACTGAAGCTTGTCGGACATCGTAAAGCATCTCTCCCGAATGCGGCCTCGCCCTTGAAGATACTCACCCATTCCATCACTCAAAACAAAGAACCTTGAACGACCGTCGGCTCTTTCGTGTGTGCGTGTTCTTGAAGCCAATCGGCGAGCGACGAAGGCGAATCGTCAAACGAATCCGGGAAGGGAATCGCGCCGCGTTTGATCAACAGACGATTGCCCTCGGGCACCTCGGGTCCCTCAACCACGAATACCGGAACCCATCCTGCCTTCAACGCTTCTTCGGCGCCCGCCCACGTCCCGCCTTTCTCCGCGTCGCTCGCGATCACCAGTGCGAAATCCGACAACGCGTAGATCAGCTTGTTGCGCGACATCGCCATGCCTACGTTGAAGCTCGCGTGCGGAGAGTAAGGAGTCGCAAGAGCGAGCTGTCCTTCTTCGATTGCGGCGCGGGCGTCGGCGGCTCGGATGGCCTTTTCAAGGCTGTCGGCGAGCAAGCCCGCTGCGCTGCCGCCCGCTGCGAGCGCCGCGCCCATCGCCGTTTTGTCCACACCGCGCGCCCCTCCCGAGTAAACCACCAGCTTCGATTCGGCGCACGCGTTGCCAATGAACTCGGTCAACGCGAAGCCGCGCTGATCGATGTTGCGCGAACCGACTACCGCGAGCCCGCGACGCTGCAACAAACGCGCGTCGCCTGCGCCGTAGAGCATGACCGGCGCCGCGCCCTTCAACCGCTCGGTGAGCCGGGACGGATATTGTTCGTCAAATCGCGTGATGACCCAGATGCCAAGCTCGGCGAGCCGCTCGAGTTCCTTTTCCATCACGCTGCTTCGGTCAAGTAGCCAGGCGAGCCGCGCGGCATCATCGTCATCCGTCTGAAGAGTTGATTTGATCTGCGCGGCGCTTGAACCCGGCAACTCCGCCACGCTGAATGAACGGGCGGCGAGCTTTTGCTCAAGCTGATTCCACTCGCGAGTGCTGAGCGGTTTGGCATCAGGCTCGTCGGGCAGACCCAGGTGGGAAGAGAGAAGAAAGAGCGCGAACGTATCGTCGCTGAGATTCATAAATGAAAGGCCCTGTTACGCAGTTGAAATCTTGTCAGCCTTCGTTAGATTACAGATTTGGCAGAGGACCTGAATGTTCGCTTCTGAATTCCCACCGCCCTTCGACACCGGTATGATGTGGTCGAAATGCAGAGCTTGCTTGGATCCACAGCGCATGCAGGCACCACCATCCCTCGTCCAAACAACCAACTTAACATCCTCGGGAATTGATTCCCTTCTTGGGCCTGACCTGCTCCACTGTATCGCTGCCTCAAGATTAGCTACCGCGGCTTTCAGGCTTGCGATATCAGCATCCTCTTCGTAAACAGCTTTCTTCACGCGTAGAGCGATTTCCTCGCGCTCTGCTGCACTCTTGGGCGGGCGTTCGGGTATAAAGAGCCGGTCGCGGAAAAAAACGAGCGCGTGGTTACCGAGGGGTATGGGTTTATCCAAAGAATGGGATACGCTGATGAGGGGAGGTAAATCGAGCTTTATCAATCGAGCTGACGGCCCTTGACCGATCTCGATCTCAAACTTCCAACCGCAATTAGGATTTGGAGGTTCGGCGGGCTCGAGATTCGTAAGAAGAGCAGCGATATCTCCAAGCTTAAATCGTGCCTGGGCTGAGAAAGCTATTTCGCCTTCTACGATGTCTGCAACCTTGAAGACCTTCATCGAAACTTCTCCCAAAGAAAAGGGTCATTCAGTCGACGACGCCTCGTGCCGTTGATCATTCCCAATTAGTCAGCCTACACGCCGGAGGGGCTCAAGCTGCGCAATTTGTTCAGCGTCCTTGCTCCGCGCTGCGTGCCAGAGGTCCCAATCCTGCTGCAAACCAAGCCAGAAGTCAGCAGATATTCCCAGCACTTGCGCTAGGCGTAGCGCGGTTTCGGGCGTAACGCTGCGCTTTGCCCGGATGATCTCATTCAAACTGGCAGAGGATATTCCCAAGCGCGCCGCAAAGGCGGCCGGGCCGATTCCTAGTGGCTTGAGGAACTCTTCCAGGAGCATTTCACCCGGATGTGTCGGTGGTCGCTTTGCCGGCAACCGCCTCGAAGTCCGCCTAGTGGTAATCCGTGATCTCGACTTCGTCTGCATAACCATTCTCCCATCGAAAGCACACACGATATTGGTCGTTGATTCGAATACTGTGCTGGCCAAGTCGGTTCCCGCCCAACCGTTCAAGTCGATTGCCTGGTGGAACCGCCAGCTCTCCCAGGTCGCTGATACGGTTGAGTTGGTCAAGCTTGCGACGAGCGATTCTCCACAATTGCTTAGGGCACGTCGCGCGAGCACCTTTTGTGTTCGCACCATCGAACACTTCCTCGGTCCCGCGATCGGCGAATGACCGTATCACGAAGCAGATTGTAGTGACTTAACACTCGATTCACCACCCGGCTTGTGCGCGATCTGCATTCATCCGAATCTAGGTGGCGGGCAGTCGTTCGGAATTCGAGCGCTCTGGCTTCAAATCTTGCGCGCGGTCGCCCGAGCAATCGTAAACGGGTGAACAACGCCGCTGCCTTTCTCTCTCAGCAGCCATCCCGCGAGCGTCAAAGTCCAGCCCGAGTCGATGATGTCATCAACCAGCAGCACAACGCCGGCCGGTACCTGTTCGATCGTGTCGAGTGTGCCCGCAACGTTGCGCGCTTGCATCGAGCTGTTGGCCATCAATTTTTGTTCGGGCGCTTCCGTCGTGCGAACAAGAGCGGCGACGAATGTGACTCCAAGCGACTCCGCCAATCGCGACGCGAAATCATACACCAGCCGCGGATGGCGTCGCGAGGGAATGGCCGTGACCCATTCAGGAAAGGGAGCGGGCTGCCAGCGCTCGCGGATCAATCGGGCTGAAGCATCCACCAACTGGTCGTGAAATCGGCCGCGCTCGTATTTGCCTTCGCGCACAAGCCGGCCCCATCCGGCGTCGCCGTAGTAACACAGCGAGCGCCCCGCAGCGTTGCGCAACTCAGCCGGGATGACCGATGTTTCTGAGAGGATCATATCTTGCGGCCAGCGCTTTTTTGGTTCGAGCACGATGTCAACGCGTCCGAGAAACTCGGCGGCTTGCTTCACCAATTCAGTCGATGCCTCGGCGCGAAAGCCGCGTCCCTGGCAGTTCGCGCACACGCCGCAAGCCTTCGCGCCGGGATCATCCAGTGCGCGCGACAGAAATTCCATCAAACAACCGCGATGAGCGACATACGTTTGCATCTGCGCGAGTTCGGCTCGTCGCAATCCGGTAATACGATTTGTTCGCTCGATGTCCGGCTTCCAAGGAATCGTGCTGCGAAAGTAGAGGGATTTCTTTTCAAACCTGATTTCAACTGCGCCGTCAATCTCTAACAGTTTCAACGCCCGGTCGGCCATCGAACGCGAGACATTCACTCGCGCGAGCAGCTCGTTGATCGAAATCCCATTGCTTGAAGCGACCGCGTCGAGTATCGAGGTCATCGTCTCAGGCAAGGGAAATGCGCTTTCGATAAAGTAGTCCTGAATGTCGTCGTCTTCGCTGCCGCTCAGCAGTATTCCGTAAGCGCGATCGACGGCGCGCCCGGCTCTTCCGACTTGTTGATAGTAAGCGACAACCGACCCCGGGCGTTGGAAGTGAATCACAAACGCGAGGTCCGGCTTGTCGAATCCCATCCCGAGCGCAACGGTCGCAACCAGCGCTTTGATTTCGTTGTCGAGCAGAGCCTTTTCGAGAGCCTCGCGATCCATCTTCGCGTCGTCGCCCGCGTGATAAGCTTCGGCCGTGATGCCTTGCGACTTGAGCCACCTGGTAACGCGTTCAACATCGGCTACGGTCAGGCAATAAATGACGCCGCTTCCTTTGAACTTCTGAATGTTCTCCGCGAGCCACGCGAGCCTTTCGGCCTGGCTTGAAAGGACGATGTTTTGAAGTCGCAGCGACGCGCGCGCGAGCGGGCCTCGCAGAAGGACCAGCCCGGGGCCGAGCTGGTGCTGAACGTCAGCCACAACACGGTCGTTTGCTGTGGCGGTCGTCCCGAGCACCGGGATCTCGGCGGGCAGGCTTTCGATCACACGGACTATGCGACGGTAGTCGGGTCTGAAGTCGTGTCCCCAATCCGATATGCAATGAACTTCGTCGACAACAAACAGTCCCGCGCGCCCGGACAGGCCGGGCAATACCGATTTCATAAAGCGCTCGTTAGCCAATCGTTCGGGCGAGATCAGCAGAATGTCGCACGCATCCTGAGCCAGCGCGGCTTCGGCAGCATCCCATTCGGCGCGGTTCGAGCTGTTGATGGTGAACGCGCGAACGCCGATGCGTGAGGCGGCTTCGATCTGATTGCGCATCAGCGACAGCAGCGGGCTGACCAGGATCGTGGGACCTGCGCCTTGCTCGCGGAGGAGTTTCGTCGAGAGGAAGTAGACGAGGCTCTTTCCCCATCCGGTGCGCTGCACGACAAGCACGCGCGATCTCCGGCTTACGATGGCGTCGATTGCTTGCCACTGGCCCTCGCGAAATTTAGCTCGCGGCCCGAGCATCCTCCTGAGCAGAAGTCGCGCATTGCTAGAGAGAGAACCAGTGACCATCGCGGAGCTAATGATAAGCCAGTCTGGGCCGTCGGGCACCTTGTAATTCTCACTTCGCCGGTTTCTTAGGAGTGAACAGAGGTATCCTCCGCCCCTCGGCCGACTCTTCGATAAGCTTCGTCAGCCGCTTCAGCCTGGTCTCTTCCAGTTTGGCGCTCACTACCCACCAACCCGTGATCTTCTGGTACCCGGGCGGTTGAGCCTGAAAAAAAGCCCAGGCCGTTTTGTTCTTCTTGAACTTTTTGTCGTAAGGCTCAGGAAGTTTTTCGCTCCGTTGCTCGTAGGAATAGATGCCCGACTTGTTCTCTTTTCGCGCCTGAAATGCCTTGAGTCCCGCGGGCCGCATCAGCCCTTGGCCGATTAGTTCTTGAGCGCGCTTGATGTTGATGGCGCTCCAGGTGCTGGTGGGCTTGCGCGGAGTGAAGCGGATTGTATAGCTCTTCTCGTCGACTCTTCTACGAATCCCATCGATCCAGCCGAAGCACAGTGCCTCATCCACAGACTCCGGCCAGTTGATGCTCGGCCGACCCGAGCTTTTCTTGTAGAAGCCGACCAATAGTTCTCTGGAAGAGTCGTGATGATTCTCGAGCCATTTGCGAAATTCGGATTGGGTCTTGAAGAACGTGGGCTTCATTCGGAGCAGGTTCCTTCAAGTGGCGCGGCTGGCTTTCAAGACTTTGACGATGAAATTGATTGTATTCCAGTTGCGGGTAGTGGCCGAGGCGCCGAGTCGCTTGTCGAGTTGGCTGAGATAGCTGATCGCCCGCATCTGCCGTCGGTAAAAACCCAACACGAATCGGTCTCGGACTTCAATGATTTTCAGGAGCCACCCGTCGTCGGACGGCATGCTGAGAGGAAGAGAAGGCAGCACTCGAGGCCGTTTCGCAAGCACGCTCACGAAGCGAACTATGTCAGGGCCGGTAGGTTGATTCGCAAACGGGTCTGCGGACGCCAGATTAAGAATATCGCGTGCCGGACAGATCATGATCTCGGCTTCGAACGGCAGTCTTTGGAGGAATTCAGCGCGCAGCTTTGCTTGGCTGATCGGCTTGCGCACGACGAACGTGCCGGCCGCGCCGATGTTGACCACGTCGTACTTTGCCAACTCTTTGGCGAGGACACTTGGCTGGAAGGTTCTGTGTCCGCCAACGTTGACGCCTCTTAGGAATACAACCAAGGCCATCGATTTTCCTTTCGACATCTCATCCAGCGTGCCACCGAACAGCGGGACGAACCCGTTGCGCAGCTGTTAGGGAACTAGCACGCGAAGGCAGTCAGGTTGATTAGCTTTTACCTCATTTAATCGTGTCGAGCTTATCCATGTTCATTGAAGACCAAAATGATATCTCGAAGTGAGAGTTAGGCCACTGCCCTTCTGACAATCGTTTATGTCCCTCTATCACAGCCTCGCGTAGTTTTTCGACCTCATCAATACCGGTGATCACTGCCAGCTTCTCGAAGTCTCTGTGAGTCGTGGCCCGAAGAAAAAACGGGAAGTCGCGACCATATGAGGCGTAATGCAGCGTCCCAGGATACCACCACGCGCCGGGCGTCAAGAAAGCCATTAGTAGCACAAGTAGTTCAGCTTGCATCACCGCCTTGAATGGAACATCGCCACGGTCAGCTTGTCGTTCTATCAGCTTTGCAGCTGGGCTGAAGAGACGACGACCTTCCGGTGCCAGCACTGCATTGAGGGTCTCGGAACGTCCCCAGAATGCCACAAACGATCCAAACTGGATGTCCCCGCGTCGTTGCGTCTCAGGTAGTAGATAGCGCGAGGTAAATATCTCTCGCAGGATTGCAAAGGAATTGGTCTTAAGTAACGCCGCGATTATGTAAAGAAATGTTTCGTAGACAAAGACCGTATGTGCTTCAAACCAGGAATCATTCCAAGTGGTTACTTCCGGCGTTCGAGCCTTCAAATCCATGAGACGTTCGAGGACCTCGAGTAAAGCCTGGCAAAATTCGTCCGACGAGGTTGCCCCGCTCTCCAACAGAACCCAATCAACGATGTGATTTCGAACGTGCTTGAGTTTCCCACAGAGTTCCAACACTGTTGCACCCATTGAGGTTTCATTGGGACCTTCTCGGACGCGAAGCCGCGCCTAGTGATTTTTACCGAGTGCTTCAAAAAGCTCTCGATTCTCCGCGATCAACTGTCGAACGAAGCGCACGGCGCTTTGGGCAAAACGAACATCATTGGTCGAATGTTCTTGAGCGAGCCATATCTCCACGGCCGCCACGACGACTGCTTTCAACTCTTCTTCCGAAATCTGCCGCTCGTTAAGCTGTTCGATCAAGCTATCCGGCAACTCAATTGTTAGCGTCATACTTCACCACGGGTGACTTATGAATAGTAATCTTCTGAAACACAGTTAATCAAAGGTAGTTCTGGCGAATCAAATTCAGGCGATCGCGGCTGGCTAACGGACGGTGGTTAGGCTGTCCAATCTTCGATGCGCAAGCCGGGCACGAGTCCGAAGTCTTTGAGATTTCTGGTAAGAACTGTTGCACTTTGAGCGAGCGCAATTGCCGCGATCTTCAAATCCATTGTTCCAACGCGAAGGCGCAGATCTTGCAGCCGCTTGAACTCCCCTGCGGCACGTGCATCGAAATCCAAGACTTCGATCTTAAGATAGTTCCTCAGCAGGCCGTTCAGTCTCCGATATGCTTCCACTTGTTCATTCAGTGAGCGTGCGCGCGCCAGAACCGACAACCATCCGCGTGTCTGCTCTTCAAAGGTGATGATCGTGGTTGCCGCGTCGCCCTCGGGCAGCGCGTTCAAGCGCGCTAGCAGCCGTTGCCCTACTGCGCCGCTTCCCCATTCGAGCGCGCTCATGTGGTCCGTGTCGAGCACGAAGGACATCTCATCGCTTCTTTCGTCTGGGTGATTGTTTGCTTGATTGCGCGGTTGGCCGCTTGGACGGTTTTGGTCGGAGCGATTCTCGATACTCGCGCCCCAGTCGCATCGCCTCTTCGTAGAGCGGATCGTTCGCGAATGTTCCGTAGATTTCTTGCCACCACGGATTGGTTGGTTTGGTCACGGCCTCGAGCTTTTGCTTCAATCGAGCGACCTCGGCTTCCAGCGCCGCAACGCGCTGCTCAATCTGCGCTACAGCCATACCTGATCCTCCATGTAGAGTACTATGAACATATCACCGTTTTTTGGCAGCTTGCTAGTGACCCAGAATCTCACTCACCAGCTTCTCAGCACCGTAGAGTTTCTTCAGCGCTTCGATAATAGCGGCGCTGTGAACCGCTACCGCACGGCCGCCTTCGTTCTCTTCAACGTGCCAGTATCGGTTTGGCAGCTTCTGGATGTTGCTGTCGAAATTCAAACCGACGATCTCTGCGTTGCGATTGATAACCGGGCTCCCGGAGTTCCCGCCGATCGTGTCCGCCGTGTAGACGAAGTTCAGCGGAGTCGAGAGGTCGAGCTTGTCTTTCCCTTCACGATAGCGCTTCGGCAAATCGTAAGGAGGCTTTTCGTCGAAACTCCGCGCGCGATCGTACAAACCATAGAACGTCGTCTTGTAAGGCACGAGCGTCGTGTCTTCTTCGTAACCCAGCACGCGCCCGTAACTCAATCGCAAACTGAAGGTCGCGTCCGGATAAACACTCTTGCCGTAAACCGCGAACCGAGCCTCGGCTAGTTTCTGACCTGCGCTCGTCTCGACGCTTTGAATCTTCTCTTCAAGCCACGCGCGCAGCTCCCGCGTCACAGGCTCAACGTTGCGCGCGAGAACTATCATCGGATCATCCGACTTTGCTACCGCATCAGCGCCGCCCTCAATCAAGGCCTTTCGCGCATCGACATCCGCAAGCCTCGTCCCGCTCACGGCGCGCTTTGCCGCCGCTGCCGGAGTCGAGCCGGCGAGCGCCGCTCGCACAAACGGATCGTTCGCGCCAAGCGTCTTCTGAGCTTCCTCGAGCCACGCCGCCAGTAGGTGTTCTTCCATATCGGGGTAAATCGGAGCGCGCGAGAGGAGGCTGAATCGGAACGACTCCAGGTTCGAGTCTCGGAATTCGCCGTAACGTTGGTTGTTCGGTTTGCGGGTCTCATCAGCGTACCGAACAATCGCCGCTGCGATCGTCGCCTGGCGAGAAATGGGATTGCCGAACGGCGTACCGAACAAATCGACACGCGACGGCGTCAGCGTCGAAAATGCTATGCGCCGGGCCATTTCGGGATAGTCGCGATAAGCAGCGGCTATCTCGTCCCATGCGCCGCCGTACCCCTTCTGAAGCTCCGGCCGGCGCGCGATCTCATCGCGAAGCGCTTTCTCTTCGGCTTCTTTCTTCGCCATCATCCGCGGATTCCTCAACCCTTCCTGTTGGCCGATCAGCCGCTTGATTGAATTCTCGAATGACCGGCTCGCCGGGCCGGCACGTCGAGCCTGTTCCGCGCCTCGCTCGGCGAAACGAGCGAGCGCGTCGCGGCGCGAAGTCCACACTTTCATCTGAAGCGGGTTGCCGACCTCACGCTGGTAATGAAGCTGCGCCACGGTCAGCAGCCGATTTGTCGAGCCGGGATTTCCCGGGAGGACAACGAATTCCTTGTCGGCCGCGCCGCTCGCGGACCACTTGAAGTACTCGGTCTTCGCGGGCTGCCCGTTCTCGTACACGCGGAAGAAGGCTACATCCAGGTCGTAGCGCGGATAAGTAAAGTTGTCATAATCGCCGCCGAAGAATCCGATCTGTTCCTCGGCCGCGAACACCAGTCGAATGTCGGTGTACTTTTTGAATCCATAGAGCCAGTATTCGCCGCCGCTGTAGAGCGTGACGACCTCGCTCCTTAGACCAGTCTTATCTGTCGACTCTTTCTCGATCTTCGCGATCTCTGATTTGCGCTGCTCGTTAGCTTCTTTGTCCGAGATGCCCGGTTTGACTGCTCCCTGGACACGCCGGCTCATGTCTTCATATGACACAAGAACATTGACTTCCAGGTCGGGGCATTTCAACTCGTCAGCCTGAGTCGCGGCGTAAAAGCCGTCGCGAGTGTAGTCTTTCTCTTTCGTGGAGACCTTCTGCAACTGCCCGCTTGCAACGTGCTGATTAGTCATCAGCAATCCAGTGGCTGAAACGAACGCGCCCGAGCCGCCATCGTTGAGTCTTACCGATGCGAGCCGCACGTGGTCGAGCCAGGCTTGGGAGGGATCGAAGTTGTAGCGTTCTTTCCATTGCTTGCGCGGCGGATTGTCGAAGGTCCACATGCCTTCGTCGGCGTAAAGCCCTGTTGGCTGAATGGCAGACGCTATCAGTATCGCAACCGCTAGAAAGTTTTTCATCGTATGACTCCGTTTGTAAGATGGGACCTCGTCGCACAGACGCCGTGGAGGCGGGTATGACGTCCGCGTGCTCTGTGCCTCTGCGTAAGCTTTGATGCCGGTCAGTTCTATATCGGAAGCCTCGCCGCTTCGAGCTGCTCGTAAACCGGAACGAGCCACTTGTCCGCAGCGAGCCGCACAGCCTCCGGTGCTGAACTTCGTTTTCGCTTTGAATCGCTCTCAAATCCCATCGAAGGGTTCTTAGCATCGAGCGTTGCGGCCCGCCGGAACGCTTCCAGATCGGAGTCCGAGCACTCCACCCGGAAGAAACCCGCGATCAATGTCCACACCGCGTCAGGCAGTTGCTGGTAGTTGATCAACATCCCGCCGAGGGTTTGATAATAGCGTAGGGCCGCTTCGCAAACGCCGGCGAGAACTCTTGCGCAGTACTGCTCGGGCAGCATTTTGGAGACTTCACGAGCAGTCATTCCGAAGAGCTCTGGCTCGATGCCGCCGGTTACCATTTGAGCTCCCCTATGCGCGAGCTGCGAGACCAATACTTCAACCGGATCTCTGTATAGAAAAATCCAAGGGACATCCGGAAAAGCGGTTCCAATCAACGACAAGTCCAGCACGCTCCAACTGTCGAACTTGATGAACAGGGTTTTCTCGTCGCCGTTCCTCCGCTGAGCTAACGCGCTCACCAACCATTTCAGCCATTCGGCTCGCGTGCCGTCGGCGAGCGTTGGGTCTTGAAACCGGGCGCGAAGCACCGAATCAATCGGACCTGCTTCTGAGATCACAACGCTCCCCGGCAGAGCGGCCAGCATCTGCGAGACCAGCGTTGAACCACACCGCGACATGTGAAAGATGAAACCTGTTGGCTGCAGTCCGGGTTCTATTGCATACCGCTCGGCTAACGTAACAATAGCGGTCTGAGGCCGAATCAGAGTGCTGAATGGAAGCTCAAAGCAAGCCCCCACTGTCTGATGGAAAAACGACTCGGCGAATCGCCGCTTCCCGATCCAGCACCAATCGACGAGCGGCGATTCATCCTTCCAGTAGAGTCGAATCGGAATCCAGCCCGTCAGTTGATTTGCGTTTACGTTCACAGCCATTTCTCGAGCCGTACTTGCCTGTTCTCGCGAATCACCACTTCAACATCGTCGGCGTTGAAGCTGAAACCGCGCTCTTCGCCGAGCCGCACAACCAGATCGACGAAGAGCCGCTTGTCCGCCACACTCCTGAGTCTTTCCTGAAGACCGGCATCCTCGAAAACCAAATTGCAGAATCCAGTAAGCGCCTCCGGCGACGAGGGTTTGTCTTTTGTCTCTCCTGGCTGAACACCATGGCAATAGCGATAGTCGCTCGCCGAGTCGATAAGCGACCGAATCCAATCATCAACCATGCAGTCGATGACCAGATGCACGCGATCGGTATCGCCGAAATTGTCGACCTTGTGCGGCAGATTGGCGTTGATGTACCAGCACTCGCCTGGTTTCATCACGATGCGTTCGCCGTTGAGATAGAACTCGACGAACGGACTTGTTGCGATGGGAATGTGCAGCCTGATCTCGCCATCTTCGAGGCTAAGATTGTAGTCACGATGCTCGATGATCCGCGCTCCGGAAGCCAGCTTGAGCAGCCGCGCAGACTTGACCGGGCACTCGAGCGCCGCAAGAGCCACCTTGATTGAAGGACACCGATCGAGCGCTGCCGTATCAACCAATGGCTCAATCGCCGTCGGATCCGGGTACAACTTGTTCAAAGCGCCCGCCGGCGCCCGCAATGCAACGCCGCTCCATTCGGCTTCGTAGTAGCGCTCGTTGAAGTGGCGTATCCACTCGTCCGGGGAGATATGAGCGAGATCCGCGTTTATTCGCTCGTGATCGAACGTCAATGGGAGTTTTAGACAGCTAAGCATCGTCGGCGACAAACGGCACTGATCAAGTGTCGGCTTTCTGAAGCAGCGTTTTCAGCGACACCAAACGTTAGCCGATGGTCAGTTACCAATCAAGCGCCGACCGGTTTCATGGAGCAACAAGAGCACAAACACCGGGCCTTCTGTCTATTCGCATTAACCCTTCATCCGATTCTATTGCCTTTCGTCCGATGACCCGTGCCTTACGACTCGCGATGCGATAGTCTCGCGGTCGGAGGTGCACAGTATGATTATGGAAAATGCGCGTATTCTCGAAGGATCGTTTGTCGGAACGGTGAAGAAGCTGATCGTCGTCGCCTTTATTACCGCAGTCGCGATCTCCGTGTTTTCCGATTCTGGAGATGGACGGGCTTCACAGAAAGAGCGATCGTCTCAAGCTTCGCCCGACTCGCGCGAGCGGTTTGATTATCTCGTGCGGGCGGACTTTTTTGCCGGATTGGCTGGCGATCAATCTCGCCTCGAGAAGGCGATGAAGGTTTGCGAGGATACGCTCGCTAAGAATCCTAACCACGCCGAGGCGCTCGTGTGGCATGGGGGCGGACTCGTATGGCTTGCGGGTCAGGCTTTTCAGAAGGCCGATATTCGAAAAGGCACAGAGCTGTGGGACCGCGGCTTGAACGAGATGGATCGCGCGGTCGAGCTTCAACCAAATAACGTGGGCGTTTTGATCCCGCGCGGCTCGGTGCTGCTTCCTGCTTCGCGGTTCGTTCGAGATACCAAGGTTCAGCGTGGCTTGCTCGAAAAGGCGGTGGGTGATTACGAGAAGGTGCTCGAGATTCAAAAGCCTTATTTTGCGAAACTCTCGAATCATTCGCGCTCGGAGCTTTTGTTTGGGCTGGCTGAAGGCTCGGCGCGGCTCGGCAATAACGAGAAAGCGCGATCCTATTTTCAGCGAATAGTAAACGAGTGCAAAGACTCAGCTCGCGAGAAGCAAGCGACCGCATGGCTCGAAAAGGGAGCGCTTGCGCCGACCGATCCGATGAGTTGCACAGGCTGCCACACGAAGTAACCTCAGCTCGCGGTACCCCGAGAAGAAATGAACTCAGCAGTTCGAATAGAACATCTGCGCAAATCGTACGGCCCGATCCTGGCCGTCGACGATATCTCGTTCGAAGTTCGTGAAGGAGAAATCTTCGGCGTCGTCGGGCCGAACGGGGCGGGCAAGACGACGACGATCGAATGTCTCGAGGGCGTTCGGAAGGCCGATGGTGGGCGCATCGAAGTATTGGGGATGGACCCGGTGCGCGGAGAGCGCCCGCTTCGGCAGCGCATCGGAGTCCAGTTGCAGCAATCGGCGCTTCCGGCTCGCATAAAAGTGTGGGAAGCGCTCGACCTGTTCTCCTCGCTTTTTGACCATGCCACGGATTGGCACGCTCTGCTCGATCGACTCGGGTTGCATGAGAAGCTCAACGCGCCGTTCGCAAAGCTGTCAGGCGGGCAGAAGCAGAGGCTGTTCATTGCGCTTGCGTTGCTGAACGATCCGGAGCTTATCTTTTTGGACGAGCTGACGACCGGGCTCGATCCACAAGCGCGCCGCTCGATGTGGGACCTCGTACGCGAGATTCGCGATCAAGGCCGAACGGTGCTGCTGACTACTCACTTTATGGAAGAGGCGGAACGACTCTGCGATCGGGTGGCGATTATGGATCACGGTCGCGTGGTTGCACTCGACTCGCCATCGAATCTAATCCGCTCGCACGGCGCGGAGAATCGAATCGTGTTCACGATCGAGGCTTCGTGCGAGACTCAGTTGCGCGCGCTGTCAGGTGTAAGCCGAGTTGATCGAGTTCGTGACCGCATTACTGTTCAAGGCAGTGGGGATGGGTTGGTTGGCGACGTTGTGGGACTGCTGAGCGCGAACAAGCTCGCGTTTCGCGATCTTCGAACCGAACATTCAACTCTTGAAGATGTGTTTTTGGCGCTAACGGGGCGCGAGATGCGGGACTGAGAAGGAAAATAATTGAAAATTGAAGAGCCTCTTGCAAAACCCATTCAACCTGATGGTTTTTGTTAAAGGGAAAAGACACGGTGATGAATCTATTGTCTGTTAGAATGACGGTTCTTACACGATCATCACAGAC
>Ga0114129_10003898_pt1 | contig 21051 bp, 3 predicted proteins | sample RhiMetdeltSRZDD1_FD_80071 | JGI IMG/M metagenome (GOLD analysis project Ga0114129, IMG submission 80071) | Populus rhizosphere microbial communities from Tennessee, USA - Rhizosphere MetaG P. deltoides SRZDD1 (version 2) (version 2) | ecosystem: Host-associated > Plants > Roots > Rhizosphere >... | reverse complement strand
TCGGGGCCGCTCTGCACCGACGCCAGAGCGCCGTCGGCGTCGTACGTGTACGTCCGGCCGTCGGAGCTGGTGGTCAGCCGATCCGACAGGTCGAATGCGAAGGTGGTGGTGCCACCGCTGGTGCGATTGCCGTCGGCGTCCCACCCGTACGTCACATCCGACACGGTCGCCCCGCCCTGGGTGACCCGCTGCGAGGTGAGCCGGCCGGCGGCGTCGTACCCGTAGTCGGTCACCCTCGGGTTGGTTGCGGGCGGTTCGGTGACCGTGTCGACCTGGCCGCCGGGTGTGTAGGTGTAAGTCGTCGCGGCGGACGCGGCTTCGGTTCGGCTCGTGACCCGGCCACTCGTGTCGTAGACGTACGTGTCCTTGCGGGACGCGCCGGGGGCCACGAACTTCCGCTCGGTGATCTGCCCTTCGGCGTCGTATGTGTAGTCGACGTTCACCCGGCCACGGACGGTCGCGAGGAGACCGATGCCGTAACTGAGCGTGCTGACGTCCGCTCGGTAGGTGTATGTGGTCGGCGTTCCGGTCGGCGGCGTAATCGTTGTCGGGCGCCGGGCGTCGTCGTACGCGTACTGCGTCGTGCCGAACGAGTCGGTGCTCGTGGCGAGCAGGCCACGGTTGTCGTAGGTGTACGCGGTGTCCGGCTGGCCACCGACCTTTGTGGACATGAGCCGGCCCGCACTGTCGTAGTCGAACTCGCGGATCACCCCGCCCGCTTCGGAGCGCACCAGACGGCCCGCCGAGTCGTAGCCGGACACCACGATGCGGCCGGCCGGGGTCTCGGTCCGCACCGGCCTTCCCTCGGCGTCGTAGTAGTTCCGGGTGACCGCGTCGTTGGGGTCGGTCTCGGTGGCGGCGGCGCCCACAGCGTCGTAGCCGTACCGGTACACGCCTCCCCGGGGCAGGGTCAGCGTGGTCAGTTGTCCCGCGGCGTCGTACCCGTACGTCGCGGTGTTGCTCAACGGGTCCACCGCGGTGGCCATCCGGCCCGCGCTGTCGTACGTCCACGTTGTCGTGCCGGCCCCGGCCCGGGTCACGGACGTCTGCCGGCCCGCGCCGTCATACCCCGACGTGGTCTGCGTCCCGTCCGGACGCGTGACCGATACGACGCGGCCACGCTGGTCGTACGCCACCGCCTCGATGCCACCACGCGCTCGCTTGAGGGACACTATGTTGCCGACCGCGTCGTACGTGTAGGTCCACCGGCTCGGGGCCAGGTTCGTGACACCCCACTTGACCTCGGTGCGCTCACCGCGCTTGTTGTACTTGTAGAGCAGGCTGACGGCCGGGTCCTTCTCGGTGAGCACATTGCCGTCGCGGTCGTACGTGGTCACCCAGCTCGCACCAGTGACGTCCCACGACACGGCCGGTCGCCCCATCGGGTCGTAGGCCGTGTTCGTCGTCACGCCGGTCGGGTCTACAGTGGACGTCTGCCGGCCGAGGGCGTCGTACCCGAACGTGGTGATCTTGCCGAGCGGATCGGTCGACGCGGTCAGGAGGCCGCGCGTGTCGTAGGTGTTCTGCCACAAGGCGCCGGCGCGGTCGGTACGTGACGCGACCTCACCGCCGGGCTCGTAGGTGTACGTCGTCGCGTGGCCGGCCGCATCGGTGGCGATCGTGGGCCGCCCGAGCGCGTCCAACACCGCCGAAGTGCGGCGGTCGAGCGGGTCGACGACGGCTACCAACCGGCCCGCGGCGTCGTACTCGTAGCTGGTGCGCCCACCGTCCGGAGCCACGGCCGCGGCTCGGAGACCGTCCACAGTGTACTCGTAGTGGGTGGTCCGCCCGGAGCCGTCGATCTCCGACACAACCTGCCCGAGAGCGTCGAAGGTGGTGACGGATGCGGTACCCAGGTCGTCGGCCACGGTCACGCTGCGCGCGGTGTCGTCGTATGCCCGCGTCGTCACGCGACCCAGTTCGTCGGTGACGCTGACCACCCGGTCCAGTGCGTCGTAACCCCAGAGTCGGACGAAGCTGAGCGGATCGGTCCGCTTCAGCAGCCGCCCGGCCAGGTCGTACACATAGGACGTGTTGTTGCCGAGCCCGGTGGTCTCCTTGACCACCCGGCCTGCGGCGTCCAATGTGGACGATATGGTGGAGCCGTCCGGCCGGTCCACCCGGACGACCTGTCCCGCCGGCTCGTACACCGTCTGGGTGACCTGCCCGAGTGGATCCGTCACTCGGATCGGTCGACCGGCCGGATCGTTCACGACAGTCGTGGTGCCGTTGGACGCGGCGATGGACACGACGGACCCGTCGGGTGAGTACCCGAGGTCGACCGCGTACCCCCGCACGTCGGTGACCCGGCTCGCGCGTCCTATCGCGTCGTAGGCCGTGGTCGACCGCTGGCCGATCGCGTCGATGGTCGCGGTCAACCGGCCCTGACCGTCGTACTCGTACGCCGTGCGTGCTCCGGTACCGTCCACAATGGCCGTCAGCTGCCGGTCGACGGAGAACTCGCGGGTCGCGGTCGCGCCGCCCGGTGTCGTCGCGGTTCGCGGCTCGCCCCAGGCCGTATACGCGGTCTGCCAGCGGTTGCCGGCCGGATCGACGCGGACCGTGGGCCGGCCGAGCGCGTCGTATTCGAACCGGGTGACCGCGCCGGTCGCGTCCGTTACCGAGGCGAGGTCACCATCGGGCTCGTATGTCAGCGTTCTGGTCTGGTTCAACGGGTTTCGTTGGGTCAGCACCTGGCCCCGGACGTTGTACGTGTAGCTCCACACCTTGCCGATCTGGTTGGTCACGCTGGCGAGCCGTCCGTTGCCGTCATAGGCGCGGGTGACCGTACCGTCGTCGGGGTAGGTCGTCACCAGCGGCTGATGCGAGCTGTTGTAGGTGGTCATGGTTCCCCGGCCGGCGGGATCGATCTGCGTAACCACCTCAGCCTTGGCGTTGACGAGGGCTGCCCGGCCTACCGGCCGGTAGTTGTCCATCGCCACCGACGGCAGGCCTTCGACGCGCACCACTTGGCGGCCCCAGCCGTCGTACAGCACGTGCGTCGCGGCGCCACCGACCACCCGCTCGACGACGAGGCGACCGTACGCGTCGTACTCGTGCACGACCTGGCTCCCGTCGGCCCGGGTAATCGTGGTGCGCCGCGAGGTCGGGTCGTACGCGAACGTCGTGCGCCCCTCGCCGGCCTCCGTGATCGCGGCGACCCGCCCGTCGGCCTGGTACTCGGCGACCAGGCGCACGAGGCCGGACGGCGCCGTCACCTTCACGAGGTGTCCGGCGGCGTCGTACTCGTACGTCTCGTGTTGGCCGTCCACATCGGACACCGAGGTCAGCCGCCCACCGGTGTAGGTCAGGTTGACGCTGCGGCCCTGCGAGTCGCTGACGGACACCAGACGCCCCTCGGCTCGGCCGTAGCTGAGGTACCGACCGGAGACTCCGGTGACCCGGGCGACCTTGCCGCCGCTCCGGTCGACGTCGACCCGGTGGCCGCTGTCGCCGAGCTGCAGGCTGACCAGATCGCCGGCCGGGTCGAACTGGTACCCCATTCGGTTCGTCGTGGTGATGGTCGTGCCGGTCGGACCGGTGACGAAGTCGGCGTCGACACCGCCACTGGGTACGTACCCGGCCGCCGGATCGACCGCGAAGGGCAGGTTCGAACCATCGGCCAATCTCAGCGACGACACACCTTGGAATGTCGACAGCGCCTCGGAAAACGACGTCGCCCAGCCGGGACCGGCGTCGGAGTCCGTGCCGTTCTTGGACGAGTAGGTCCGCGCCGCGGTCAGCGTCCGTCCGGCATCCTCGACTACGAGGTCGGTGGCGAGGTAGGTCAGCCATCCGCCCGAGGTGCTCACCGGCCCGTAGCGCGCCGAGGTCGCGTCGAGCACCGCCTCGGCGACGCTCGGCGGTGCGCCCGACAGTGCCGGCAGCACCGCGAACTTGTACTTCGGCGGGAAGGTGCCGGACGGGCACGACGAAGTGGTCGACGCCTTCGTCAGCTGCGGAATGTACGCGTCCATCTCCGCCTGGGTCAGGCACGCCGGCAGTTGCTCGGTGTTGATGTCCCGGCCGAACCAGTTGGCCTGGAAGAGCGCGCCGCTGCCGGCGTCGGCACCCCCCAACAGCCGGTTGAACTTGACGTCGATCTTCGGGCCAGTCGCCACGACCTTCACCGGGCGGAGAGCCGTGTTGTACCGGAACATCACCTGCTGCGGGAGGTTCGAGTACCAGGCGTAGGCCGAGATGCCGGCGCCGAACGTGTTGCCGATGTAGAACTGCTGCCCGAACACGTCCGAGTAACCGCCGCAGAGGGAGTTGTCGAACTCGTTGCCGAATACACCGCTGAAGCCGCCGTCGAAGCCCGTCGTGACGACAGCGGAGGTGGCGGACTCCGTGATACGCGAGTTCGACAACACCATCCGGCCGTCGGTGGCCGACAGCAACGATCCCGTGAGGCAGCCCAAGGAGGATGGCGGGCGGCCGCCGAACCTGATGTCCACATAGTCCAGGTATCCCGGCCCACCGACACGGATCTGGTACCAGTCGCCGCGAGCGGGTGCCGTCGCGGCTCCGTCTCCGTTGGTGTCCCCGCCCGCCGAATCGTCGAGCAACGAGGTGAACACGACCCGCTGACTGGGGGTGCCGAGGGCGTAGAGCGAGCCGTTGGCGAACAGGGCGACCCCTGCGCTCGGCGTGAACTTGACGATCGTGCCCGGCAGCAGGGTCAACGATCCGTTGTCGGTGATCGTGATGCCGCCGGCGGGAATCACGTACGGCGAACCCTGCGGGCTCCAGACGACGTCCCGCGAAATGCTTTCGTTCGAAACGAAGGTCGGCCCGGGCGTCGTGACCTCGCGAACGAACGGCGCCGGGTTGACCGGGGGCGGTGGCGCCGGCGGCGTCAGCAGGACCGCGGCCGACACCGGGTCCGGCAACACGACAACGAAGGGCAACCCGCTGACCACCAACGAGACGGCGAGCAGGACGCGGACGACAACGGCGCGCACGAGTACCTCCATGGGAAATGGCCGTCGACATCGTGCGGGCGCTCGGTTGCACGGTGGTTGAATCCCAGCTCAGAAGCCCATTGACAGCGCTCATATCGTCGGGAGAACATGACGGCGCGGGGGTACGCCGTACGGGGGCGGTGGTGATCGAATTCGGTGTGTTGGGTCCGTTGACGGTCCGCCGGGAGAACCGGCCGATCGCGATACCGACCACAATGCTGCAAAGGCTTTTGACGCTTCTCTTGTGCTGCGCCGCGCGGCCGATACGCGCCGACGCCGTGGCCGATGCGCTATGGAGCGGTGCGCCGCCGCGGACCGCACGCAAAACACTTCAGGTGTACGTGCACCGCCTGCGCCGCGCTCTCGGCGACGACGGTCGGGTCGTGTTCGGCCCGACCGGGTACCAGTTGACCGTCGCGTCCGACGAGATGGACGTGTACGCCTTCGACGGTCTGGTATCCGATGCGAGCGCCGCCCGCGCGCAGGGCAACCTGGTCGCGGCCCGTGCTCTCCTGCAGCGGGCTCTGGCCCTGTGGCGCGGGCCGGCGTACGTTGACGCCCGCGACATCCCAGGAGTCATGGCCGAGGCGAACCGGCTAGAGGAGCGCCGGTTGACCGCGCTGGAGGAGCGCATCCGGATCGACCTCGACCTCGGTACCCATCGCGACGTCATCGGGGAGTTGGCCGCCCTGATCGCCGAGCATCCGTACCGGGAACGGCTACGGGCGCTGTACATGCTCGCGCTGTACCGCGCGGGTAGGCAGGTCGATGCCCTCCAGGTGTACCGGGAGACCCGGGACCTGCTCGTGGCCGAGTTGGGCGTCGAGCCGATGACGGACCTCCAGCGGCTGCACCAGCAGATGCTGGCCAACGACCCCGCCCTGGCCCTGTGGTCCACAGTCGACGGACACGCAGTGGCGTGGCACCTACCGGCACCGCTGGCCGATTTCGTCGGTCGGGGTACCGAGCTGGATCGCATCACCGCGCACCTGAACGGCTGCCTCGACAGCGGTTCGGCGCCGATCGTGGCGATCAGCGGGCTGCCCGGGATCGGCAAGACCACGCTGGCGATCGCCGCGGCTCGCCAGCTCCGCCAGAGATTCCCTTGTGGACAGCTCTTTGTGGATCTGCACGGTCACGGCGAGCCACGTGATCCGGTCCAGGTGCTGCGCCGGTTCCTGCGGACGATGGGGGTACCGGCGGCGGAGATCCCGGCCGACGTGGAGGAGGCGGCCGACCTGTACCGGTCCCGGCTGTCGCACGAACCACGTCTGGTCCTGCTCGACAACGCCGCCAGTGTCGCGCAGATCGCGTCGCTGCTACCGCCGCCCGAGTGTGCCGTCCTCGTCACCGGCCGGCGCATGTTGACCGACCTCGACGGAGCGTGTTTCGTACCGCTGGAGCCGTTGTCCGAGGCGGACGCGGTCGAGCTGCTCGCCCGCGCGGCAGGCCGGCGCCGGCTGGGTCGGGACAAGCCGGCCGCGATCTCGATCGTGCACGCCTGCGGCCGGTTGCCTCTTGCCGTTCGCATCGTGGGAGCCCGGTCGCTCGAGGGTGGCACCACTCTCGTCCGGCTCGCCGACCAGCTGACCGTCGGCGCCCGCGTGCTGGACCACCTCACGTCCGCGGAACGCAGCGTGCGGGCCAGCTTGCAATCGGCATACGACACCCTCGACGAGTCCGAGCGACGGCTCCTGCGGTCCCTCGCGGCGGTGACCGAGGACGACTTCCCCGCGTGGGTGGCCGATGCCGTCGCGGGCCCTGCGATTCTCGGCCGGTTGGTACGGGCGAGCCTCGTCGAGCCGCTGGGCACCGATCCGGTCGGACAGCAGCGGTACCGGCTGCACGACGTCGTCCGGCACTTCGCCGCGGAACAGTCGGCGGGGTTGGATCGCGCTGCGGAGCGGACCGCGGTGGTCGCGCGCATCGCCGACCGGTGGAACACGCTGGCCGAGGAGGTCGACACGGTCATCAACCAGCTCACCTCACCGGCCGCGGCCGTCAGCACCGCGCGGTCCCCGGCGCCGACCCAGGCACACCTGGCGAACGGTGACAAGTGGTTCGCGGTCGAGCTACCGTCCATTGTGTACACTGCTCGCCTGGCGGCCGAGCTCGGGCTGCACGCGCAGTGTTGGGCACTGGTGTGGAACTGCGAGACCGCCTTGCGCCGGGAGGCACGGACCGGTGACCTGATCTCGCTCGGTCACCTGGGACTCGATGCCGCGCGGCGGGCGTCCGACCCGCTCGGCGTCGCCTGCCTGGCGTTGCTGCTCGCGTCGAGCTACGACCTGGCCGCTGATACCACTAGCGCGGAACACTTCGGCAACCAGGCCGTGGCCGGGGCCGACGCGGTCGGTCATACCTGGTTGCGGGCCGAGGCGCGAGGTGTCCTGGCTTCCATCTACGGGCATCGCGGCCGGACCGCCGAGCGGGCCGCGGCTCTGGGGGAGGCGATCGACCTCTACCTCGAGGTGGGCGAGGCGAACCAGGCCGGGGTCAAGCTGACCCTGCTGGGCGAGCTGACCGCTCGGGCCGGGGACGCGGAGACCGCCGCGGTGGCGTACGAACGTGGGGTGGCGCTGCTGCGCGCCGATGGCGCCCCCGTCCACCTGGCTCACGGGCTGCGGCGGCTGGCCGTTCTCCGGTCCGAGTCCGGTGAGCCGGAGGCGGCGGTCGCACTGTACCGGGAGTGCCTCGCACTGCTGCACGATACCGGTGAGCCGGTGGGTGAGCTGTGTGTGCACACCGAACTGGCGCTCGCCCTGCTCGACCTCGGTGACCTCTGCCAAGCCATGGCACATGCCGAGCGGGCCGCGGTACTGAGCGAGCGGGTGGCGGGCTCACCGCTGTACGTGGCCTACGCGAAGATGGGTCGCGGCATAGTGCTCTGCCACCTCGGCCGGTCCGCCGAAGCCCGCGCTCATCTGCTCGGTGCGGCACCGGCGTTGGCCACGATGCCGGCGGCCCAGGCGACCGCGTTCATCGCGCTGAGCCGGATCCATCGGCAGGCGGGTGAGGACGCCGCGGCTGACGAGGCCGGCCGGGAGGCGGAACGGATCGCCGAGCGCATCGGCGCGGTACGGCTGGCCGAGCGGGCGCGCGCGACGGCGGGACAGGCCCTGGTCACCGCGGACTGAGCACTACGACGGGACCGGATGTCGGGTAGTGGCTTGCTCGAGCACCACACGGGCCGCGCTCTCGGCCTGCCGGTAGCCCGTGCGGCGGTGTATCGCGACGGCTCGAGCCGCACAGCTGGCCGCTTCGCCGTCGGCACCACGGGCCAGGTGTACCCGAGCGAGCGTGGTCAGCGCCTGTCCCTCGAGCATCGCGTAGCCCGCATCGTGCGCGAGCCGACGAACATCCGTCGCCTCGGCCAGCGCCTGGTCCGGTGTACCGGCGTGCAGGTACGCGTCCGCGAGCCAGGCTCGCGCTTCGCATTGCATATGGCGACTGCGATGCTCGTCGGCCAGCCGTAGAGCCTGCCGGAAGTGGCTCATCGCATCCGGCACCGCGCCGAACCGGAGGGCGACGTCGCCGAGGGCGATCAACGCGTACAGCTCACCGCGCCGGTTGCCGGTGTCGCGGGCGATGTCGAGTGCGGTCCGGCCGGCTTCCGCGGCTTCGGCCGGGCGGCCGGTCACGCAGTACAGGGTCGCCAGCCCCGCCAACGCGAACGGCTGGCCGTACCGGTCGGCGATCTCGTCGTGCATTGCCCGGCTGCGGTTCAGGTCGTCCTCGGCTCCATCGAGGCGGCCCAGGTACAGGCGCACGACACCGCGGGTGGCCACGGTGATGGCCTCGCCCCCGGGGGAGCGCGCCGCGCGGTGCAGCGCGAGGGCGTTGGTGAGGTCGCGGGCCGCGCTCCGCAGGTCGCCCAGCTCGAGTCGCAGGTTGCCCAGGTTGGCCAGTACGACGGCCTCACCGGCGTGCCGGCCCAGGCGGCGGTTGAGTTCCAGCGCCGCGGTGAACTGTTCGATGGCCGCCCGGTTGTTGCCCACCTCCGCGAAGGCGATGCCGAGGCTGCCGAGAGCCGACGCCTCACATTCGGCCCAACCGACCTCGCGGCTGAGCGCGAGAGCGCCGTGCAGGTGCTCGGTCGACCTGTCGTGCCGGCTGAGGGTGCGGTCCGCGATGCCCAGGCTCAGGTGCGCCGCCGCCTGCGCCCGCTGGTCGGCGTGCGCGGTCGCGGCCGCCAGCCCGGCTTCGGCCGTGGCGAGCCAGTCCGCCATGTGCCGGCTGATCCAGAAGTATCCCCGCAGCCGGTCCGCGAGCAGCCATGCCGCCGGGGCCGGCCCGTGCTGGCTGGCGTGACGAACGGCGGCTACCAGGTTGGCCCGTTCGTGCTCGAGCCAGGCGAGCGCATCGCCGTTCGTGGTGAACGTCAACCCGGTGGCATCGGACGCCGGGAGTGGCAGCCGGACGAACTGCGGGCTCAGCAGCGTGACCGCGTTATCCACTGTGGACAGATAGAACCCGAGGAGTCGCTGGGTCGCGGCCGCGCGGTCGGCCTCGGGCTCGTGGCTGCGGAGCAGTTCGTCGGCGTAGCGCCGGATGAGATCGTGCCACGTGTACCGCATCTCCACGCGCCGGAGCAGGTGTGCCGCGGTCAGCGTGCCCAGCAGCCTTTCGCAGTGCGGTACCGCGGCGAGAGCCGTCGCGGCGGGCAGGCCGATGTCCGGGCCGGGTGCCAGCGCGAGCAACCGGAACACCCGTCTAACCGGTTCCTCGAGGGCCTGGTATGACAGTCGGAAGGCGGCCCGGGTCGAGGCATCGTCGTCACCGTCCACCTCGAGCGCGGTCAACCCGGGCGCCGTGCGCAGTTCGGCCACGTACCCGGCGATGCTCCGCTGTGGACGGTCGCTGAGATTGGCCGCTACGATCCGCAGCGCCAGCGGCAGGTGACCGCAGGCGGCGGCCAGGTCGGCGGCGGCTGCCGGCTCGGCGGCGACCCGGTCGCCGGGGACCGTCCTGCGCAGCAGCGCCAACGACTCGGCGGGCGCGAGCACGTCGAGGGTCAGCCGCCGGGCGCCGTCCCGCGCCACCAACCCGCTCAACCGGTCCCGACTCGTCACGACCACCAGGCAGCCCGTTCCGCCGGGCAGCAACGACCGTACCTGGCCGGCATCGCGCGCGTTGTCCAGAACCAGTAGCACGCGCCGGTCGGACACCGTGGTCCGGAACAGCGCCGTCGCCTCCGCCGGATCGGGAGGTATCGCTTCCGGCGGCACCCCGACTCCCCGCAGCAGCGGTCCCAACGCGTCGACCGGTCGCATCGGCGGCGCCTGGGCATACCCGTGCAAATCAAGGAAGAGCTGGCCGTCCGGGTACCGGTCCCGGGCCGCGTGCGCCCAGCGGACCGCCAGCGCGGTCTTGCCGACACCGGGCGGACCGCAGATCGTGACGAGTACCGCGGCCGGATCCGGTCCGGTGCACAGCCGATCGAGCTCGGCGAGCTGGTCCCCGCGGCCCGTGAAGTCGGCCACGGCGGGTGGCAGCTGGGCCGGTACCGGCCCGCCTCTGGCATCGTCGTCCGGTGCCGGCGGCGAAGCGGTCAGGGTCGGTGGCGGCACCGCGTCGCCGCGAAGGATCGCCTGCTGCAGGCGGATCAGTTCCGGTCCCGGATCCAGGCCGGCGTGATCTGCCAGCCGGACACGTGTCTCGCTGAAGACGTCGAGCGCGTCCTGCCGACGACCGGCGTGGTACAGGGTCGACATCTGCAGCGCCGCGAGGTGTTCGCGAAGGGGATGTTCACGGACCAACGCGGCCAGTTCACCCACGAGTTGGTCGTACCGGCCGAGGGCGATGTCGACTTCGATGCGGCGTTGCAGGCAGGCGAGCCGCTGTTCGTCGAGCCGGTGCGCCTCGGCGTCGAGTACCGGCCCGCCCATGCCGCCGAGGGCGGGGCCGCGCCACATCTCCAGCGCCGCCCGGAGCGCGTCGGCGGCGTCGGCGAACTTGCCGTCGTCGACCAGGACCCGAGCCAGGCCAACCCGGCGGTCGAAGTCGCGTGCGTCGAGCGTGTCCTCGCCGAGTTTCAGCACGAACCCACCGCCGGAGCGGGTGACCGGCGGCCGCAGCCCGGTACCGCGGACGAGGTGCCGGCGCAACGCCGCGATCGTGTTGCGAACCTGCGCGGCGGCTGTCCGCGGCGGGTTCTCGCCCCACAACACCTCTACCAGGCGCGGGATGCCGACCGGGTGGTCCGCGCCGAGCAGCAGAGCCGCGAGGGCGCGGCATTCCCGCGGCCCGCCGATGTAGAGCTCCGCGCCGTCGACCCAGACCGCGACCGGTCCAAGAATCCGGTACTCCACGCCCCCGTCTCCCCGCAGCAACCACTCACCCCGCAGTCTGCCATCAATCTCTCCGGCCGGTTGCCCGCCGGCGATACGCGGCGGATGCGTTGCCGATACGGCCGGCCTCTACCGTGATCGCGTAATCGAGATCATCCATATCGACCGCGGACGCTGCCGGAGGACAACGTGATCGGACTGGTTCGCGTCGGTGGTGCCGCGCGCCCGCTCGTACCACAGGTCGTGGCGATCCTCACCGCCGGCCTGCTGTTCGCACCGGCCCTGCCGGTGGTCGCCAATCCTCCGCTGCCACCGGGCGGCGCGCTGTCCGCCCCGCAACAGAGCACCGGCTCGGCGGCCGACCGTCCACATCGCACGACCGCGGCGAGCACGACGGCGCGGGTACCGGGCGGCCGGTCGAAGGCGGCCGTTCCCGGTGCCGTGGGTCCACAGTCGACGTTCCCCGATCCGGTCGTCGCGCCGGCGTCGCTTCCCGCCCAATCCGTGCGGCTCGTCGAGGATCCCGGGCCACCCCGGAGCGTCGATCCCGCCTCACCCGTAGAACTGGTGTCGGCTCGTACCCCCCGATCGACCGAGTTCGTCAACCCGGATGGCACGAGGACCCTGCGCATCTTCGACGACACCGCGTTCGTACCGCGGCCGGACGGCGGGCTCGTACCGCTGGATCCGACCCTGCGCCGACAGTCGGACGGCCGGTTCGGTCCGGTCGCCGCGGCCGATGTGTCGATGGCCGACCGGTCCACCGACGCCACGGTCGCCGGCCTGTCGCTCGGCGAGGAGGCTTGGGTCGGGTTCGGCGTCGCCGACGCGGCCCCGGTACCGGCGACGGTGAACGGGCCTACCGTCACGTACCCCGGAATCCGCGCCGGGGCGGACCTCAGGCTGACCGCGACCGACCGGGGTGTCAAGGAGGAGATCGTCCTCGGTTCGGCCGGCGCGCCGACCTCGTGGCTGTTCCCGCTGACGCTGTACGGCGTCACACCCTCGCTCGACGAGGCGGCCGGCACGGTGGTGTTCACCGATCCGGCCGGCGCGGTACGCGGATTCGTCCCGCCCGGGTTCATGGTGGACTCCACAGTGGACCCGCACCGGGGCAGCGGTGAGCGGTCCAACAACGTGCGGTACTCGCTGGTGGAGCACGGCACCGGCTGGGCACTGCGGGTCGACCTGGACGCGGCCTGGTTGCGGGACCCGGCGCGGGTGTTCCCGGTGACCGTCGATCCGAGCTTCCGCGACAACGCGGAAAGCGACGACACGTTCGTCTCGTCCCGGGACTTCGCCAACCGCAACAACTCCAGCGAAGGTGACCTGCTGGTCGGTACCTACAACGGCGGAAGCGAGAAGTCGGCGTCGTACGTCCACTTCAACGACCTGATGTCGTCGTTGTCCAACCGGTGGATCAACGGCGCCTCGCTCAACCTGTGGGAGTACTGGTCGTACTCGTGCCAGGCGCGGCCGGTCACGGTGTACAAGGTGACCCAGTCCTGGGCCGGCTCGACCGCGAAGACCTGGGCCGGGCCGTCGTACGACTCCGCGCATCCGCTCGCGTCGCGGACGTTCGCGCACGGTTACTACGACTGCCCGGGCGGAGCGTGGGAGTCCTTCCCGCTGCCGGCGGACCGGGTGATGGGCTGGGTCCACCGCACCGAGTCCTACTACGGGCTGACGGTACGCGCGTCGTCGACCGACAGCCGGGGCTGGAAACGGTTCTCCTCCGCGAACGCGAGCATCACGAACAACCGCCCGTTCGTCGACGTCAACTACTCCGACCAGGGGGCCAAGTACGCCTTGCCCAAGCCGGTGTTCGACCCACCGGTCACCGCCACGACGGCGGGCCGGATCACGATCCGGGTGACCAACTGGGGCATGACGACGTGGACCCCCACCAACGGCTACAAGCTGGCGTTCCGGGTACTCAACTCGTCCGGCGGCACGGTGCAGACCGGTACGCCGATCGCCATGCCGCACAACGTCGGCCCGCACCAGTCCGCGGACGTCGTGGTGACCGTGAACCCGATCGTGGGGGCCGCGAACTACACGCTGCGGGTGGACATGGTGAACCCGTCCGGCGCCTCGTTCAACACCATGTACGGCGTACCGTTCGGCGTCGTGCCGTTCACCATCGCCAACGGCGCACCGACCATCCGCGGCAACTGGCCGCCGAACAACGGGTTCGTCGAGTCGCTCCTCCCGGCGCTCTGGGCGGACTACTGGGACCCGGACAACACGCCGGCCGGCGCGCAGCGCTTCACGTTCCGCATCTGCAACGGCACCCCGCAGGCGCCGGTGGGTTGCCAGAGCTCGGGCCAGATCACGTCTCCGACGTGGCCGGTGCCGATGGGCGTGCTGTCCTGGGGAAAGGCCTCGTTCTGGTACGTGACCGTCTCGGACACCCAGGCCTCGAGTCCGGAGATCGGACCGATGTTCTTCACGCCGATGGTTCCGCAGGCCCACGTGACCAGCCACCTCGCCGGCGCACCGGATGGCGGTCAGCCTCCTGGTGTGAATCCGTTGGTCGGCAACTATTCGACATCGGTCACCGACGCCTCGGTGAGCGCGTCCGGTCCGGCGCTCGAGCTGCGCCGCACGTACAACTCGCAGGATCCCCGGGTGGGTGCGTTCGGTGCTGGTTGGACCAGCGCGTTGGATCAGCGCCTCGAGGAGCTGCGCCGGTGGAACCTGCCGGACGACGCGGTGGTCACGCTCGCCTCCGGGCAGCAGTTCCGGTTCGGCGTGAGCCTCGACGGCACGTCGTACACCGGGCCGCTGGGCACGAACATGACACTGGTCCGGACCGCCTCCGGGTGGACCCTGCGCGACGCCGACGGCCAGCGGCGGGAGTACGACTCGTCCGGACGGCTGCTCTTCCTCGTCGACGCCAACGGCCGGGCCCAGGGGTACCGGTACCACGACGACCAGATCACCGCGATGGTCGACGTGGCCAGCGGTCGCGAGCTGCGCATCACGTGGACGGGCTCGCAAGTCACCGCGGTGTCGATCTGGACGCCGGAGTCGGGCACCGCGGCCACGTGGACCTACGCCTACACGAACGGCCGACTGACCCAGGTGTGCAGCCCGTTGTCCGCGGCGTCGTGTACGGCCTACGAGTACACGTCGACCTCCTACTACCGCACCGCGGTGCTCAACGACGGGCCGGCGTCGTACTGGGCGCTCGGTGAAACCGAGGGCAGCGTGGCGCGCAACCTCATGGCCACCACGCCCGGCCAGCTGGACGGCAACTACGTCGGCGTGATCCTCGGCGGCGCGGGCGCGATCCAGGGACTCTCGGACGCTTCGGCGACGTTCACCGGCGCGTCCACGGCCTCGGTCGCCATGCCCACGAACTTCTTCAACTCGTGTGGCGAGTGCACGTACGAGTTGTGGTTCAAGGCTCCGCCGGGCGCTTCCGGGACCTTGTTCGCCTTGCAGAACGGGACGATGACCAACTCGACGCAGGTCCGCCACCGCATCTCCGTGCACACCGACGGTGTGCTTCGCTACAACTTCAGGCCCTACCCCGACGGGGGCAGCTCGTTGACCGAGATCAAGCCGGGCGTGAACGACGGGCAATGGCACCACCTGGTGCTCGTCACGGGCGAAGGCACCGACGACATCTACGTCGACGGCGTGCTGGAAGGAAGCACGTTCGGCTGGCCCCATCACGGTACGAGCCAGCACGCGTTTCTAGGCAACGCCCGGTCGGTCAGCGGGTCGACGACGACCTACACGCCGTTCACCGGTCAGATTGACGAGTTCGCGTTCTACCGCGGTTCGCTCCTGGACGACCAGGTGCGGGCGCACTGGGCGGCGGCGACGATCGGCGGCCGGTTGGTCAAGGTGACCGAGCCGGGCGGCTTCGTCGCGACGCAGGTCGGCTACGACGACACGACCGGACGCGTCAGGACCGTCACCGACCGGCACGGCACCGTCTGGAGCATCGAGTCGCCAGTGGCCGAGCAGGGAAGTCGGAGCGTCACCGTCACGTCGGACACGGGCGAGCCGACGACCTACCGGTACGACGACACGCAGGGCGGCCGGTTGGTGTCCATAGAGGACACGTTCGGTCAGCAGACCTGGGAGTACAACGCAGCGGGCTTCGTGTCGAGGATGACCGATCGCAACGGCAACGCCACGACCTTCGACACCGACGCGCGGGGCAACGTGCTGGGCCGCACCAGGTGCCGGGCAACGGGCAACTGCGCGACCGAGTACACCGGGTACTTCCTCAACCCCAACGACCCGCTGGACCCGCGTAACGACGTACCGATCTGGTCGGCCGACCCGCGCTCGTCGTCCGCGACCGACACGACGTACCGCACGACGTTCGACCTGGACGCGGCGGGGCGGGTAACGCGGACCACCCGTCCCAAGCCCGCCGGACAGAGCGTAGCGCCGGTGGAGACGTCTACCTACTCCACCGGTACGGAGCCGGGCGGCGGGAACCGTACCGTCTATTCGAAGTCCGAACAGACCAGGGCGTTCGTGCCCGCAGACCAGTCGGTGCTGGCGTTGACCGGCGACGACGAGATTCAGCAGATCACCCTGCCGTTCCCGGTCGCGTTCCATGGCCAGCCTCATTCGACCGGGTGGGTATCGACCAACGGCGTCTTCACCTTCCTGGATCCGGGTGAAGCGCTCTACTTCAACGGGGCAGTGCCCAGCGGTGACGAACCCAACGCGGCCGTGTACGCGTTCTGGGACGACCTGGTGGTCGACGCCAGCGCGTCGGTGCGCACCGCGACCATCGGTACCGCACCGAACCGCCAGTTCGTGGTGGAGTGGCGCAACGCGCATCGGTTCGACGACGCGACCCAGCGGATCAGCGCGGAGATAGTCTTCGCCGAGAACGGCGAGATCTCGCTGAACTACTCCGGCATCGACGCCGTGCCGGACGAACAGGGGGGCTCGGCGACGACGGGAGTGGAGGAAGCCTCCGGGCTCCGGGCCGTGCAGCACTCCTTCCAGCAGCCGGTTCTCCGGTCGGGACTCGCCGTGGTCTTCACGCCGAGCGTGGTACCGAGAACGATTCCCGCCGGTCTGTTGCTGACGTCGACCGACGTCAACGGCGCGGTCACCACCCGCGGCTACGACGCCGCCGGTGACCTGACCCAGGTCGTCGAACCGGCGGGCCTGACCACCGTCCACTCCTATGACTCCCTGGGCCGTATCGTGGGCACCACCACCTCGTCGGCGACGGAGAACTACGGTACGGCGACCGTGCAGTACAACGCGGTCTCGCTGCCCGCCTCGCGGACCGCGCCGGGTGTCGTCAACCCGATCACCGGAGTCACCCACACCGCGGTGACCACGTACGCGTACGACGCCGTGGGGCGGCTGACCGGGCAGGCGGTCTCGGACTCGACGGGTGGCGACGCGTCGCGCGCCTGGACGTTCGGCTACGACCCCGGTGGGCGGCTGACCTCGTCCACGACCCCGGCCGGCGCGACTACCACCCAGGTGTGGAACAACCGCGGCGAGCTGGTTCGGGTCACCCGGCCGGGCCTGGTGCAGGAGTATGCCTACGACGAGGCGCACCGGCTGATCGAGACGGCCGCGGTAGGCGCCGGTGTCGACCCGATGGATTCGGCCGCCACGCGGCTGGTGCTCGAGTCGCGCGCGTACGACCCCGCCGGTCGGCTGGCGTCCATTGTGGACGCGATGGGTCGGGAAACCGGGTACACCTACTACGGCGACGACCGGCTGGCCACGACCAGCCGGGTACGCCGCAACGCCGTGGGCGACATCGTCTCGACCACGGTGCTGTCCGATGTGGACTACGACAAGGCCGGCAACCTCACCCGGTCGACCGGCATGGGCGGCGTGACGACGACGTACGCCTACGATCCCGCGGGTTACCCGACCTCCACCGTGCTGGATCCCGGTGGCCTGGCGCGTACCACGGCGTACGCCCGCAACCGGGACGGCACGGTGGCCCGCGAGACCCACACCGGTAGCGCGTCACCCGGCCGGACCGAGCGCACCGACTTCGCCTACGATGCGGCCGGCCGGCTGCTGACCAGTACGGTCGACAACACCGGTGGTACCCCCGCGAGCCTGGCCACGACGTACGAGTGGGACGCGCGCGGGCTGCTGACCAAGCAGACCGACCCGACGGGGATCGCGACCTCGTTGAGCTACGACAAGTTCGGCGAGCTGGTGGCCCAGACCGGTGCGCCGCGCACGACATGGGTCGCCGGCGTGTCCACGGGCAACGTTCGGCCGGTGACGACGCTTGGTCGCAACACCTTCGGAGAGATCACCGACGTTCGGGACCCGGCCGGGTCGGTGACCCGAATGACGCTGGACGCGATGGGCCGGACAACGCAGGTCCGGCTGCCTGCCTACACACCGCCGGGCGGTTCGACGGTCAACCCGACCATCTCGGCGCAGTACGACGCACGGGGTCTGCTCACCACGGCCACCGACCAGCTGGGCCGGGTCCGGACCGCCAGCTACGACGCGTACGGGCGGGCGGTCTCGTCGACGGAGCCGGATCCGGACGGGGCCGGGTCGAAGCCGGCTCCAGTGTGGACGTTCGCGTACGACCGGGTCGGCGAACTGCTGGACGCTACCGACCCGTCCGGGGCGCACCGGCTGGCGACGTACAACGATCTGGGACAGCCTGACACGTCCACGGCCAGCGACCGGGACACCGGGCAGACCGTGTACTACACCACGACCTTCGGGTACGACCCGTTCGGCAATCTGTCCACTGTGGCCGATCCACTCGGGCGGACCACGGCGTTGGCGTACACCAGAGCCGGCGACCTCGCGGGCGTGACTCCGCCAGCCGGCCCGGATGCGCAGCTCGGCTACGACCTGGCCGGGCGGTTGGTGCGGCAGGTGCTCGGCGGAGTCCGGGCCGGTACGACCAGCTACGACCTGGCCGGCCGACCGACGGTGCAATCGCGGCACACGGTCAGCGGCGGGGTGCTGTCCGCTCCGCTGACGACCGCGCAGAAGGAGTACGACGGCGCGGGCCGGACCACGAAGGCCACGAGTCCGGCCGGGCGGGTGACGAGCTACGGGTACGACACGGCCGGGCAGCAGTCCTCCGTGACCCAGCTGGCTGTGACGGTGCAGTTGGGTTACGACGCGCTCGGCAACCGCACCAGGATGGTCGACGGACGCGGCAACGCGACCGACTACACGTACAACACCCTGGGACTGCCGGAGTCGGTGATCGAGCCGACCACGACGGCACATCCCACGCTGGCCGACCGCACCTGGACCACGGTGTACGACGCGGCCGGTCAGGCGGTCCAGGAGAACCTGCCCGGCGGCGTCCGGCGCACCCGCACCTTCGACGCGCTGGGCCGTTTGACCACCGAGACCGGCTCGGGCGGCGGCACCACCACCGTGGCGAGGCAGCTCGACTACGACGCTCAGGGTCGGGTCACCAAGGTGTCGGGGCCGGCCGGCGACACCACGTTCACGTGGAACGACCGCGGGCTGTTGACCGGTACGACCAGCCCGGGCGGCAACGCCTCCTTCGGCTACGACGGCACGGGCCAGCTCGTCTCCCGCACCGATGTGACCGGGACGGCAACGTTCACCTACGACACCGCGGGCCGACCGGCCACGATGACCGATCCACTCACCGGGCAGACGCTGAGCTACGGCTACACCGCGGCGGGGGAGCTGTCGGGCATCTCGTACGGCGCCGGCGCACCGACGCGGGCCATGACGTACGACGCGCTGGGCCGGCTCGCGACCGATGCCTGGCGACGGCCCGGCGGCACATCCGAGTCCAGTACGACGTACGGGTACGACCTCGACGGCATGCTTACCGCCAAGACGACCGCGGGTGTCGCCGGTGCCGGTACCAACGGCTACGGCTACGACGGGTTGGGCCGGCTGACGTCGTGGACCCGACCGGACAGCCAGATCGTCGGGTACGGCTACGACGCGGCATCCAACCGCACGATGGTCAGCGGACCCGGCGGTACCCGTACGACGACATTCGACGCCAGGAACCGCCAGGTATCGGCCACCGGCGCCGGTCAGGCCGACCAGTCGTGGACCTGGACCGCGCGGGGCACGCTGGCCTCGACCGTCGCGGGTGGACAGACAGCGACGTACACCTTCGACGCCTTCGAGCGGCTGACCCGGGCCCAGACGACGTCGTACACAGTGGACTACGCGTACGACGGGCTGGACCGCGTGGCCGCGCGCAACGGCATCGGGTTCGTGTACCACGACCTGACCAACAACCCGGTCCGGTCGCCCAACCCGTCGGGGGAGAACGCACTGATCGTGCGGGCGCCCGACGGTGCGCCGGTATCCGACAAGGTCGGCACCGGCACCGGCCGCCGGCTGCTCGCCGACGGAGTGCACGACGACGTGACCGCGGCCGCGGATCCGGCGACCGGCGCGGTCGGCGCGTCGGCGAGCTACGACCCGTACGGCCAAGTCACCGCATCGAGCGGCCAACTGTCACTGGGCTTCCAGGGTGGCTGGGTCGACCCGAACACCGGACAGGTCAACGCCCACGCCCGCTGGTACCAGCCCGGTACGGGCACCTTCACCAGCCGCGACACCTGGACCCTGCCGCCCGATCCGGTCGCGCAGGCAAACCGGTACCAGTACGCCAACGCCGCGCCCACCGTGGCCAATGATCCGAGCGGCCATCGTAACGACTGCGACACCCTCGATTGCCCCGAAGACTCGTTCGGTAGCGCACCGCCCGACGGTGGGGGAGGCTCGTCGGACGACTACATGTGCCTCATGAGCAACGGCGGCGACCCCCGCTGCGGCAGCGGGTCCGACGACTGCCGTGTCTACTGGGTCAACGACCAGAGCTACTGCGGCAACAGCAAACACAGCGAAGTGGACTTCACCGACGAGATCCGCAAGACCATGAAGAAGGCCAATGGCAGTGGTGGCGGTGGAGGCGGTGGCGGTGGCGGTACGTGCGACGCGTTGTGCCGCACGCCATGGCTCTACGACAGCGATCCGCGCAAGCCACTCGGCAGCGAGCCCAGCCAGCGGCCCAAGAGCCAGGACCTCACCGGCGGTACCGCGATCGTCATCGTGCCCGGCGCCCTCTCACCGGTCGTCACGTCGTGCGACAACGGCACGTGCACCCCGCCCCCGATGCCGCACGCCGACGAGGTGGAGCGGAAGCAACATCCGCCCGTCACCACCACCCCGGAGCCGGGACCACCGGTGACGCTGCCGCCGTCGCAACCGCCGCACGATCTGTGGGCCTGCATGGTCGTCGGAAAGCTCTTCCCGCTGCTGGGCGGCTGCGTCTGCCTCTTCGACCCGAGTATCTGCTATCAGCCGATCCTGAACGTGTTGAAGGCGATCTGGCGGTTCATTGTGAAGTACGCCGAATTGCTGCTCGGCCTCCTCACGATAGTTGTCGTGCAGATCCTCTGCCATATGTTGCCGGTGCATTGCCTCATCGTGACGATACTCGTCTACGCCATCATCGCGCTGGTGATCTGCGGGATATCGAACGACTGGCCGAGTTTGGGTGATCTGGCCGAGGAATGCTGGATCTATGTCGCGGCCGCGATCGCGGGTGCTTTCCTCGAACGCATCTGCATCTGGGCAAAGCCGCTCTGCGAGTGGTTCAAACGCAAGATTCCGTTGCCGAAGTTGCCCAGCGGACCCGCACCACCGCTGCCTGACGCGGAAGTGGCCATGGGCTGAGGCTGCAATACGATGTCGCGGATGGTGACAGAGTGCGGACCGGGCCCGAAGACCTGGCCGAAGCTCACGCTGATCTTCGTGGTGCCGGGCGGCAGCGGGTCGAATTCGATCGTCCC
>Ga0114129_10003897_pt1 | contig 21052 bp, 23 predicted proteins | sample RhiMetdeltSRZDD1_FD_80071 | JGI IMG/M metagenome (GOLD analysis project Ga0114129, IMG submission 80071) | Populus rhizosphere microbial communities from Tennessee, USA - Rhizosphere MetaG P. deltoides SRZDD1 (version 2) (version 2) | ecosystem: Host-associated > Plants > Roots > Rhizosphere >... | reverse complement strand
TCCTCCCAGTCTGGCCACTGCTCGGCGTCATCTGGTTTTTGCAGAGCGGTGGCTGGCTTGCTCTCACGGTCGTAGCCCAGTCACTGATTCTCTGGGCATTTGTGATCTATGCGCGGGCGCGGATTTCCATCGGCATGGGCATTTCGCCGTGGTATGCGCTCACACTTCCACTCGGCTCGGCAGTGTTCGCCGCGATGATGTTTACATCCACATGGAGAGTACTTTCAGGCAAAGGCGTTACCTGGAAAGGCCGGGTCTACACACAAAAGTAAATTTCAATAGCGGGCAAGGTTGTTTTGAATACACGCAGCCATGTGGGATTAATGCAATTCTAATTTTCTGTGCTAAAATGTGATAAAAGTCACAATACAATTTAATAACTTCCTGTATAGTACCTACAACTTAATTCCCTAGAGGATTGTCCATGTCCAAACTCCCCTTTTTCATAGCAACAACGGCAGCGGTCATTGCCCTGGGACTTTTTATTTATGTGACCGACGCGCCAGCTTATGGGGGCAGCGCACCCGAAACCTGCGCCAACTGCCATGTGATGGACTCACAATACGAAAACTGGTATCACGCGCCGCATGAGAAGGTCACCGAATGCGTGGACTGTCATCTGCCTCATGAAAACGTAGTGGCTTATTATCTCGAAAAAGGCAGGCAGGGTGCAAAGGATGTTTACGCATTCACCACGGGCAATATCCCCATTGCAATCCGCGCGAGTGAAAAGACCAAAGGCATTATCCAATCGAATTGCGTGCGCTGCCACCAGACCACGGTGGAAACTGTGATGATGGGGGCACAGCCGTTTGACCGCTACTGCTGGGAATGTCACCGGAATGTGTCTCACGGGGCGCGCGGTGCTTCAGCAGTCCCCTACCAGGACTCGGTCATCTATCCCGTTAAATAAATCTCTTTTCAGGAGAATGCATCCATGAAGAAATATCTGAATCTCACTGTCATCCTCGTCGGCATTATTTTGGTGCTGGCGGCTGTACTGGTGGGCGTGCTGACATTCATGAGGAACCAGCCGCCCCAACAGCGTGCGTTCCAACCGTTGGTTGAGATCAAACGGATGGAGCCCGATTCTTCCCTGTGGGGCCAAAACTTCCCGAACCAATGGTCCACGCTGCAGAAGACCAAATCCAACAACGTGGACACAACCTACGGCGGCTCCTCGCAATTCTCGTGGCTCGAACGCGATCCACGCCAGCGGATCCTGTTTGCAGGCTATCCCTTCAGCAAGGACTACAACGATGACCGCGGTCACGCCAATGCGCTGGAAGATGTCCGCAAAACTGGACGTCTTAATTTGAATCCAGATGACCCAAAACACACGCCCGGTACCTGTTATTCCTGTAAATCCTCCAACAACCCCGGACTGTGGGATGAGATGGGCATGGCTGAATTCGATAAGATGTCCTTTATGGAGATCGGCGCGCGCATCACAGAACCGATTGGCTGCGCGAACTGTCACGAGGCTGGGACGATGCGTTTGATCGTCACCAACCCCGCGCTGGAGGAAGGGCTCAAAGCCCAGGGCAAAGACTGGACGACCTTCACCCGCCAGGAAATGCGTACCGTTGTCTGTGCTAACTGCCATGTGGAATACTACTTCAAAGGCGATGGGAAGTATCTCACCTTCCCGTGGGCAAAAGGCACAAAGGTGGAAGAGATCGTCGCCTACTACGAGGAAGCTGGTTTCAAGGATTGGGAATATCCGGAAGCCAGCACGCCGATGTTGAAAGCACAGCATCCCGAATTTGAGTTCTTCACCGCAGACAGCACCCACTTCAAAGCGGGCGTCTCCTGCGCGGACTGTCACATGCCGTATGTCAGCGAAGGCGCGGCAAAGTTCTCATCCCACGACGTCCACAGCCCGCTGCTCAACCCAGAAGCATCCTGCGGTCAATGCCACACGGATACTGAGTATGTCATCCGCCGCGTCAACCTGATCCAGGAGCAGGTCGCTGGAACAAAGCAGAACACGGAAGATGCCATCGTCGACGCGATCAACGCCATCAAAGCCGCAGCCGCCAACCCGGAGGTTGATGCCACCCTTCTCGACCAGGCGCGCAATCTGCACCGCAAGGCGCAGTTCATGTGGGACTTTATCTCCGCGGAGAACAGCACAGGTTTCCACAATCCGGAATACGCGTTGAAAGTGCTGGCAGAGTCCACAAACCTGGCGCGCCAGGCACAAATGCTCGCGGCGCAATCCGTCAATGATATGTCCCTGCTGACCACGGGCACGTATTATCAGACCACGGAGTCTTCCACCGCACCATAGACTGAAAGAAGAAAGACGAAAGACGCTGTCCGATTGGACGGCGTCTTTTTGTTAATGTTATAGTTAACTCATCTCAAGGAGTAAGAAGTAAGTGAAAACTGGGAACCGGCTCTGGATATTTGTTTTAATAGTTGTCTTTCTGCTCAGCAGCTGTGCCCCGCCCGACACGCAGGGCATGGAAGTGCGTGATGCGTGGGCACGTCCCGCGGCGCGGGGAGGGAACGGCGCGGTTTATTTTGTCATCCGTTCCTCGGCAGCGGATGAAATTGTCGGCGTGACGTCTGATGTTGCGGAAGCCGTGGAAATGCACGAAAGCAAGATGAGTGGGGATGTGATGGAGATGCACCAGTTGGAGTCTGTCACGCTCCCCGCCGGTGAGGATGTCACATTTGAGCCAGGCGGCCTGCACATCATGCTCATCGGTTTGAAGCGGGAGCTCAAGCTCGGCGATGTGTTTGAAATCACATTTCGATTCAAAAATCATGAGGATCTGAAGGTCAGTGTTGCAGTGCAAGATACGCCTGCCTCCGACAAGAATCATCTCGCAAACAATCATTAATCGCATGGTTCATATGTCAAGGAACTAAAATGAGAAGACTTTTTTACATCATCACCGCGCTGGTGCTGGCAGCCTGCTCGCTGGGGAATGCGGACGGCAAATCGGAGATTGAGCAGAACAAGGAAAAATGGCAGGATGCCAATATTTCCCATTATCGCTACAATCTTTTCGTTGGCTGTTTCTGTGCCTTCCGCGGGGATATGCCCCTGATCATTGAAGTGCAGGATGGCAAGGCAGTTTCGATGGAATATCAGAGTGGAAACGAGATCGACGCCTCCAATCGGGAGATTTTCAAAAAGTACGAAACCCTTGATCTCATCTTTGCCGAGCTCGAAGCGGGCCTCAATGGCGCTGCGGATGAAGTGACCGCCAAGTATGATCCCACCTACGGTTTCCCCACAGATGTCTTTCTCGACGTGATTAAAGAGGCGGTCGACGACGAGCTGTCCTTGACTGTCTCGAACTTTGAGGTGCTCCCCTAGGGAGTTCCAGCTAAGGCTAAAGACCAATATGAGAAGTCGTTAAGGAGCTTGAATTCGGGAACCTTTTCCGGAACCACTTCGTCAATTCGGGAAAGGAGACAGAATGAAGAAACTTTTATTCATATTTACATTAATGGCTATCATCCTGACAGCCTGCGCCGCAGCAGCCGTCAGCGGCAGCCAAACTGAGATCGGACAAAACAAGGAAAAGTGGCAGAAGGCCAATATTTCTCACTATCGCTACAATCTGTTCATTAGCTGTTTCTGTGTCTTCAACGAGGACATGCCGCTACTCATCGAAGTGAAGGATGGCGAGGTGGTCTCGATGGAATTTCAGAGCGGCAAGGAAATCGACCCCAGTCTTCATGAGACGTTCGATAAGTATGCCACCATCGACCGTTTCTTTGCCGAGCTTGAGACTGACCTCAACGGCGCGGCGGATGCGGTGACCGCGAAGTATGACCCGACCTATGGTTTCCCAACCGAGGTCACGATCGACTTCGTCCAGGAGGCGACGGACGACGAGCTGTACCTGACCCTTTCAAATTTTGAAGCGCTTCCCTAAACGAAAACAGGTTGCGGCAAAATAAAACAGCGGACAGTTTTCACTGTCCGCTGTGCATTTTTAAGGCATCTAGTAAGGTTGTGTCCACTGGCTCAGGGTGGCCTGATCGGCAACGTGGATGCGCCGGTCTTCAATGCGGATCGCCCCGCTGCGCTCCAGTTCTTTCAGGGAGCGGGCAACCACCTCCCGCACCGTCCCCAATTGTGCCGCGAGCTGTTCCTGAGTCCATTGTGGACGCGCCGCGTCGGGGGGCAGTTCGCTGATCAGACGCGCCAGCCGGTTCGTGACCTGGTAAAACGCCATCTCGCTGACCATACGCACCAGCCCGCGCAGATTCTTCCCGAAATTCGATAAAACCTTCAATGCAAAATCAGGGTGAGCTCTGACGAGAGCGCGCAGGGTCTCATCGTTGATCACCCAGACGACTGACTTCTCAAGAGTTTCTACATTAACCGGATTGGTGCCGCCGTCAAAGGCAGGCACCTCGTTGCACGTCTCCCCCTCCTGCAGGACACGGACAATGTACTGGCGTCCCTGCGGCGAGATGAGATATAACTTGACGCTACCCTCTGCGATGATGTGCAAACCTGCGCAGGGATCACCTTCCCAAAACAACATTTCCCCACGTTCGTAACCGCGCAGCTGCATATGCCCGGCGATCTCCTTGAGCATCGCCTCAGGCAGGTCATCAAAATATGGATTTCTGCGAAGTGTCTTGAGTTTGAATTTCAGATTCGCATCGAGCGGCTTCATACCGATAACTAGATGTTGCCCAGGTCGCCTAACAGCACCTGGTCTGGTCCGCGATCGATTTCCCATGGATACAGAATAAATGCATCGGTCACCGCCGCGAAGTAATCCGGCCGGGTGCGCCCGAAGAGATTGCGATAGGGATTGAAGTGCAGCACACAGGTCTCCGGGAAGCCGCCGGCGGCAGAGACACGGTTCTTCACAGCTGTGATAGTACGCCCGGAACCCCAGACGTCATCCACGATCAGTGTGGGTCTCCCGCGCACCTTATCGTCCGCGGGAAATTGGATGAACTGCGGCCAGGCGATCAGTTTTGCTTTTTCCTGCATATTCTGTGCAGGAAAATCGACGGCGGCAGTCAGGATATGCGTGATATCCATCGCTTCGGCGAGCATCCCGCCCGGGATGACGCCTCCGCGGGTGATCATGACCATGGCTGTGAATTCACGGCGGAACTGGGGGATGAGATGTTCGATGAGACGATCCACCTCCTCCCAGGTGATCATTTCACGGCGAGGTTCTTTCGGTCGTTGTGGTTGCATGCAGGTCCTTGCAGAGAGTCTGAATGTTCTTTCCTCAACCGGAAAAAGGAGGAAAGAAGAAAAAGATCGTTTATCCTAACACCGCTGCCAGTGGCGCAGGTGCAGCGACTTGAATCGGCTGGTCCGCTTTCTGAGCGATTTCCACATTGCGCGCCCAGAGATACAGGCAGGTGTGATAGGCAGTCGAAGTGTATGTGCCGATCACATTTCCAATCATCGTGAAGATCAGGAAAATAATCACGCCCAGACCAATGCCAAACACCAGACCGAGCGCGCCTGTGCCTAGAATGGCAATAATTCCATAACCGACGGCAAAACCTACTACGGCGCCGCCGAACCCGAGCAGAAAGCCAATCAGCCCGGTAACGGCACGCACACCCACCGTGCTCACCCCCACGAGCAGCAAATTCTCCTTCACGATCTGTGCAACGCGCTTTGCGGCATTGGACAGATTCATGTCTTCGATCACCATCGCGGGCAGAATTAGAAAGGCGGCTTCGGTCCAGAGGACTTCCAGGAAGCTGGCCGCTGCGCTGATGAGACCGGCAGCAAGCCCGCCGCGCCGGTTCCTGCGCGCAGCGTTCTTCAGCAGATTGACACCGGTGGAAACCGCCGCGAGCGTGACCAGATCGAAGAAGTCACGCCGTACGATGGACCAGGCTGTGCTCATCCGCCCATCTCCCCGGGTGAGATATTCGTAAATCAGATACACGGTCATGCCCGAAAAGACATACGTAATCACAAAGTTGATGAAGACCAGAAACGCGCCCATGATCGCCAGGATGAATTGACCCACCCGCCCGGCGTCGCCGAGGAAAAAGGCAGCAATGATAATTGGAATGGACCCGAGGATGGATACAACGCTTCCCACGATCAATGCATAGATCGAAGGTTTGATCAGGTCTTTGTCCTTGAACGCCATCTGCCAGGCTTGTTGCAGGAAAGACCAGCCCCGCGAAAATGATTGCATGCTGTATGCTCCTGTTAAGGAAAGATCAGTGCATAGCCCACGCTTCGCCTGCGTGCTACGCACTCCGCTCCGCCCGAAGAACTGGGTGAAACATCAATTGATTATAGCAAACTTATGGGGTCTACTTCAACCCGCCAATCCACCAACTGTCTAACGAGAGCCTCCTCACGCAGCACCGATACCGGGGTCGGTCCGCGCAGGATAATCTGCCAGCGGTAGTAGCCACCGATCTTCGCGAAGAACGAGGGAACCGGCCCGATCAGCGAAGTCGAAGGGCCGCTGACTAGCAGTCCACCGAGTCTGCCCGCCAGTTTCTGTGCTTCGGCGCGCGCGGTCGCTGCATTCTGGTGACGAAACTCCAGCCGGACCAAACGCGAGAAGGGCGGATAGCCCAGCCGTCTGCGCTGCTCCAATTCGTATCGATAAAAGCCATTCACGTCATGCAGCGCCGCCGACCGGATTACCTGATTGCCCGGATCGAAGGTTTGCAAGACAACTTTTCCACCGCGTTCGCTGCGGCCGGCGCGCCCTGCCACCTGGGTGAGCACCTGGAAGACGCGTTCCCCCGCGAATGGATCGGGCAAGTACAGGCCGACATCTGCGAGGACGATGCCGACAAGAGTCACGAGGGGAAGGTCGAGTCCTTTGGCAAGCATTTGGGTGCCGATCAACACATCGGCGCGATGCGCAGCGAAGTGAGTCAGGATCATTTCATGGGAATGTTTTTCACGCGTCGTTTCCCAATCCCAGCGCAGGGTGCGTGCCTGCGGGAGGATTGATTTGATTTCTGCTTCCACCCGCTCGCTGCCCAACCCATACTCGCGGATGTGCCTTCCCCCGCAGGAGGGACAGGCGGAAGGCTTGCCGCGTTCATAGCCGCAGTGATGGCAAAGCAATCGTTCCTTCTCCTCGATATGCAGCGTCAGCGGTGTTTCGCAGTTGGGGCAGCGCAGCACGTGACCGCAATCCCGGCAGAAGATATAGGTCGCGGTACCGCGGCGGTTGAGGAAGAGGATCGCCTGCTCGCCGCGCGCCAGGGTCGACTCGAGCTCCTTGAGCAGGAAGCGGCTGAAGATCCCGCGCTGGCCCGCCTTCAGCTCGTCCCGCATATCCACCACCTGGACCGGGGGCAACCCCGATTCGAAAATGCGATGAGGCAGTTCCAGTCGCTTTGCTCCTCTTTCCCCGGCCACATTTTCCGCCTGATAGCGCTGTGCAACCGTAGGTGTCGCACTTCCAAGGATACAGACCGCGCCCAACAGGCGCGCATAGATCTGTGCAGCATTGACCGCATGATAAAAGGGTGGGTCTGCCTGGTAGTAGGAAGAGTCATGACATTCATCGGCAACGATCAGGCCGATATTTGGCAGAGGGGAGAACAACGCGCTGCGGGCGCCGATGATCACCTTCAACAGGCCGAGGCGGGCGCGCCGCCAGGTATCATAACGCTCCCCCTCCGACAGTTTGGAATGGACCAACCCCACCTGCCCGGGAAAGCGACTCAAAAAACGATGAACTGTCTGCGGGGTCAGCGCGATCTCCGGGACCAGAATGATCACCTGTTTCCCGCGCCGGATGACCTCTTCCGTTGCGCGCAAATAGATTTCGGTCTTACCCGACCCGGTTACGCCCTGTAATAGGAACGGTTCGTGGCTTTCATACACCGAGATCGCCTGCACAATTTCCCCCCGCGCAGAGGTTTGTTCCGCGGTAAGCTCAATCTCATCTTTCCTCAGGAACGTTTCTACCTGTGTGCCCGTTCTCTCCAGCGGGTCGCGAAAGATCTCGGTTTCGAACAGCCGGATCAAGCCGCGTTCTTCCAGCTCCTGCAGATCGGCGAGGTTGCTCCCGCTTTCGGCATAGACCCACGACACATTGATCGCGTCCTTGACCTGCACCAGGAATTGCAGCGCCTTTTTCCGCCGGGTCTGTGTCGATTCCGTTTTGCCCAGGTGATCGATCTCGGCCTCAAGGATCTCAGGCGGGACAGCCAATTGCGCCGTCTTGATATATTTCGACCTCACCCGCGCTGGCGGCAGAACAGACCTGGATGCAAGCATACCTTTTCGGACAAGAGATGTCGCGACCTTACGCCAGTCCACTTTACTGAAGTGCGAATCCAATTGCCTGCCGCGTAAGGGACCACGTTCCTGAATTAACTGGACAATGCGCGAGGCGATACTCGATGATTCGATACCCGGTTTTTGGTGTTCAAGGTTTTGTTCTCGAATAGCGAACAGCGTATCTGCTTCCTGGCTTAAGCCCGCCGGAAGAAACAAGCTGACAATGGATGCCAGTGAGGAAAACGTCGCTTCCGCCAGTGCTTCTGCGAGACTGATCTGGGCCTGTGTCATCACCGGCAGGTCATCGACAAGTTCGATGATCTCTCTGACCTCCGGAACAGATGGCTGATCGATGAAACGGAAGATAACGCCCTGCACCGTTTGCTTCCCGAACGGCGCGATCACGAGGTGCCCAATGCCGACTTTGCCGAAAAGAGACTCTGGAACCGAATAATCGAAGATCCCTGAAACCGCGGGGAGGTTAACAACAATTTGAACGAAGGTAGTCATCAAAATGATTGTATCGTGAAACTAGGGCATTCCCCTACTTCCATTGTGAGACAGGAATGCCGTATAATAAAAATGTCTCAGGGAGAGAAGCATCGGAGTCATCATCATTCCTCCAGATCAAAATCTAATCAGTGAAAGGATTTCCCATGAGTCTGTTCGGAAAAATTCTCGAGAAGCTTGGGTTGCGCAAGGAGAAGGAAGAGGAAAAGCCCGCAACGGCCGGTACATCCGGAACGGTTGGATCCATGCCTCGCAAGCCCGAAGGGACAGCACCCAATGCGAAGACCACGGCGCCCGCTTCTGCCAAGCCCTCTGGAGCAGCACCGACGTCTTCCAAAGGTGTCAGCACTACACCAAGTGTTGCCGACAAACGACAAAAGGATGATGTAGCTGTCAAACAGGCGCCGGCTCCCGTGCCCGCTGCACCCAGGCCGATGTCTGACGTGGATGTGACGAAAATGCTGGAGCAAAAGGCAAAAGGGACAGGCTTGAACTGGAAGCAGTCCATCTCGGACCTGCTCTTCCTGCTCGACATCGACAACAGCTATGATGCACGTGTAGAACTGGCAAAAGAACTGAATGCCCCGCAGGAAGTGATGGGCGACTCCGCCCGGATGAATACCTGGCTCCATAAGACCGTCCTGAGGAAAATCGCCGAGAACGGCGGCAACATCCCGCAGGACCTGTTGGACTAGAATCTTATATCAAAAACAGCGCTGGCGTAGTCCAGCGCTGTTTTTGTTTTTGTGGAACCTGTTTCGTTAATTGCTCTTCAAGATTACCGCGGCGCCATACCCCACGACTGAGGAATAATCTCCGGTGATATTCGCTGAAGTTGCGTGGCGCAAGATTTGCACCTTATCTGCCCCCAATTCACGGGCGGCCCACATCACGGCGGTGAAGGCACCGAGTCCACAGGCAAAGCCTTTCTGCGCGCGTTCCAGAGCGAAGGCTTCTTCGGGATTAAAAGATTCCATGGCATTCAGCATGGCGCGGTCATAGGACAGCGCGGTCTTCTGGTCGTAGAAGTGTGAGAGGTCTGTACTGGCGACCATGACGAAATTTTTATCGTGTAGCACCTGTGCCAGGGCTTTTCCCAGTGCCTTCGAGACCTGCGGCTCGCGAGCACGGTCCATCACCGGCAGTAATTTCCATCCCGAAGCAAGGGCACGTTGTAAAAACGGCAGCTCGATTTCAAGCGAATGCTCGGGGTCACGCGGGACCGGCGCAAGACCGAATCCCAACTCTGATTTCAGGATCACGTCAAGCTGGTCGAGGGCATCCCTGTCGACCTGGATATCGCCCAGAGGAGTGGAGTACGCCTCATGGGCAGTGGTGATGAGCGGTTCCATATAGGGAGGGTGCATCGGTCCAATCAGAGCAACCAGATTCGGGCTTCGTCCCCGAAGTGTAGCAAACGCGTATCCCGCGACGGATCCCGAATACCGATGCCCGGCGTGGGGAGCAATGACCGCGATCACCTCGCCCTTAAGAGCAGGCAGTTGCGCCTCGTCCAGGTAGGCGTCCACGCTGCGGGCGAGCCCATCGGGGTCCGCATCATACCAGCGACCGGCTAAGGGTGAGGGACGTACACCGAGCGTCATCTTTTTTATTGTAGCACTTTCACGAGATCAGAATGAACCCGGTCCAGGCGGCGGCAAGCAACATCACAACCAGTGCCGAGGCTCCAAAGAACAGCCGCAGGCGAGCGGCGGACTGCGCCAGACCCAGCAGGAAAAAGGCGATGGCAAGAATGCTCAGCACGGCAATATAGGAATCGGCTTTGGTATCCCATTTGTGATACGCATCGCTGGCGGCGTTTTGTTTCGCAACGAATTCATTGGCAGCCTTGCCCATGTCTTCAAGGTAAGCTTGCTGGTTGGGAAGCCCTCCGGGTTCCTCCGGCGCATAGCGCGGATCGGAGTAAAGCCGGGACAGGGAAAAACCTTGATCGGCGCGCGCCTGTGCAACCTCCGATTGACCGGCAAGTGCTGCAGCGCTCTCCTTCTCCCCGGCATCTTCGAGCTCCAGAGCCGTCAGCTGCAGCACCAGCGCCTGCTGAGCCTCTTTGACTGTCGTCGTGACCAACTCCAGGTCATATGCAGTTTGATGCCCAAATCGGATCACTTCATCAGCAGCAAGCAAGGCGTAATACTGGGAATCCCGGTTGGCCTGGTCGGAACGAATATTGGCATCTACCTGCAAGCCGGAGAGAAGCGCGGCAAAGATAGTGTTCAACAGAGTGAGAGCAAGGATGAAGACCCTGAAGCGATCGGTGTTTGGCGTTGCTTCTTTCACAGCACACCTCCGCGTCCCCAGATCGCCGCAATTTCAACGATCAGGAAAAACAGCAGCCCAATGAGGAAGATTCCAATGCCAAGCGTCAGGTTGACAGATCGAGCGCGGCCGGAAAGGATCTCTGCCAGACCCAGCCAGAACAGGCTGATGGCAAGCACTACGGTTCCTATGGTCAGCCAGCGTTGCTCGGAGGCATAGCGGTCCGCCAGTGCAAAGGAAGCTTCCGGGTTAAGAGCCATCAGGTCAGGCCATTCGGCTTCCAGATCTGCAGATCGTTTTTCAAGATCATACGTTCCATCAGACTTCAGATATTTTTCCTGCGTGCCAAGCGGTTCAGAGAGCAATTGCAAACTTGGCAGGAGGTATTGCCGCACATTCTTTGCCGCGGCTTTGATCGATTCGTCTTTGCTTGCCTCCATGGCATCCACCGCCGCGCGTTCCATGGCAAACGTGGAGGTATATCCTGCCTCCTCGTAAAGCTTGTACCAGATCTCATTTTGCGCTGCTCCCTTCCGGAGTGCATCGATCAAGCCCCGGCGGTTTGCATCGGCCGCGCTCGAGCCAACCATGTTCGTCCGCCACGCGGCCAGGGCAGTAGTCAGCGAAACCAGGGCAATCAATACGGCGATCACCAGGTCCATACGCGCGGGATCAAGGGGTTTTCTATCTCTCATGAGCTGCCTCCTTCAGGAGCTGGTCAATTTCTGATCTTGCATTTTAGCTGAAAACTGTTTGAGGGAATAAGAGATCAATCGGAGGAAGATCCAAAGTCACGCGCCAACACGACTTGTGTCGCCCGGAAGGCAAGTTGTGGAAGGTTCTGGCGCTCGAACCATTCGACGGCATCGGCATCATCATCCGGTTTCAGTACCCCTTCGATGACTTCCGCCTGGTAGACGATGATGAAATCTGCGCCGCGCGGATGTTCCTTGCCCGAGATGATTTCCAGCACGCGCGTCACGCGGACGGTCAGACCGGTCTCCTCCAGGCACTCGCGCGCAGCTGCCTGCGCGGGATCTTCTCCCCCATTGATGAACCCTGCCGGCAAAGACCAAAGGCCGCGAAACGGCTCACCGGCGCGCCGCACCAGTAGAACGCGCCCATCCTGCTCGATCAGTACCGCGGCCGCGACCTTGGGGTCCAGGAAATGGATCCATTCACACTGCGGACAAACAGCACGCACTTTCCCGTAGAGCTCTTTGTGTATCACAGACGTCCCGCAACGGGGACAATAGTTGAATTCGGTATTTGCCATCCCACCTATTATGACACTTAAATAAAAAAGGTGGCAGTCAACCGCTCTACCGATTCGACTGTCACCTTATGGTCCGAAACCTTATTTTCGCCAGCGACTGGCTGCTGCCTGGCGCATCAGGACCATGATCAAGGCGCCCAGCACGGCGACCGCTGCCAGCGCGATCAACCAGGATTGTGGGATAGGAGGGGGCGCAGGCTCTGGTGCCTGAGGTGGTTCCAATACATTCGTTTCATTGGTCACACCCTGCTTTTCGGCGGGAGTCTCCATGTCACGGGAATTGCCTGCAGAGTCGATTGTGGCGGTGGGTTGAGGAGCCATGAGGACCAAGGGTGGTTCCTCTGCCGGCTCTGCTGCGGCAGGTGCTTCCGTGGCAATGCTCGACTCTGCGGCGGGCGCCTGTGCCGCGTAAAGATCAGGGGCGCCTCCACCACCGTAGCCGAAATTGGGCGGTTGAGAGGTCATTTGCGGCACCACAAAATTCAGTCCGAGGGTAAAAAAGAGCATTAAGCTGGCGAAGGCGGTTACAAATCTGAAAGCTGAATAGGAACGTGGCAGCGGAGGATTCTTTCCCACCATTTTTGGCGTCAGTGTAAAGTTACGAGGCGCTTTGCGCATCGGCAGTTGACGGAGCAGGCCGCGGGCGGCGCGTAAATCGTCTAGAACGGCGCGCAGATCCGGGTCCGAGGACAGGCGCGCCTCCAGACGCGCAGAATCAGACGGCTTCAATTGTCCGTCCAGATAAGAAGAAAGGAGGTCTAGGTCACGAGTATTCATTACGCATTACTTCCCTCTTCCAGACGAAAAGAAGCGGGTAAAAGTTCCGAAAAGCCCTGTAAACACTCACGCAACCTTAATCTGGCACGCGCTAAACGGCTTTTAATGGTCCCCAAGGGGACGCGGACGGCAACGGCAACCTCACTGTAATCCATGCCCTGAATATCTGCCATGACCACCACCGATTTGAACTCAAGCGGCAGATTATTCAGGCAGTGCTGGAGGGCATGCTCCAGCTCGTCGGCTTCGGCTTTTTGATCGGGGGTCATGCCCGGATCAGCCAGCCAGCGCGGCGAGTCCATCTCTTCGCCATCGTCGGTGTCCGGCTCGAGCGGCGTGGTGGGACGGCGCTTCTGGCGACGCAGCTCGTCGTAACAGGCGTTCGTCACCGTGCGCATCAGCCACGCCTTGAATGAGCCCCCCCGAAAGGAGGAAATGCTCTTGAACGCCGAAATGAACGCTTCCTGGGTGGCATCTGCGGCATGATCTTCATCGCCGAGGATGCGGAGGGCAGTGTTGTAAACACTGTCCTGGTAATGCAGGATGAGCGTATTGAAGGCATCGAGATTTCCGGTCTGCGCTTCGTGGATAAGGGCTTGTTCGTCCATTGAAATTATTTTATCACTATGAATAAAGTCATAAATTAAACGCTTTATGTGACTTTGCGGTTCCAGAGATAATACAGACCCCTCCAGACCACCATTCCCACGGCAGACGTACCAGCAAGGACAACCGCAAAAATGGGAATGACCGGCGCGTTGAGGAGGAATCCACGTAGAATGGCGGCAAGGGAGGCGGCAAAGATCATGGCTAAAACAGAGCGCCACAGCTGTTTAGGGTTGGAAGCTATTTCACGCTGGAAGAGCCCAAGCGCTGGAGCAAGCAGGAACCAGGAAATAGATAGGGCAAAGTACAGGGCAGCCATGCGCGGCAGAAATGAAACTTCGGCCTCGCCATGCGTGGCAAAGCCGATGATCGTCACAAGGGCGATGGCGAAGAGGTCGCCAAGGATGAGAATGGGTCTGCTCATTAAAGAAAATGTGGAGTCCAAAGTCCCCTGACTTTGGGGATGCAAAACCAACGACTCCCGTCGTTGGACTCCCGGGTTACTCTTTTGCCGCGCTAAACTCTTCATTCCGCAGTGCCGGGAAGAGCAGCACCTCACGGATGGAATGTTTATCCAAAAGTAACATGGCAAGGCGGTCGATACCCATGCCGAAGCCCCCGTTGGGAGGCATGCCGTAGCGCATAGCGCGCAGGTAATCCTCGTCCATCGGATGTTTCTCATCATCGCCTTCCGCATAATCGCGTCCCATTTCGAGGAAGCGCTGTTCCTGGTCGAGTGGATCGTTCAATTCCGTGAACGCGTTGCATAACTCGAAACCTGCAGCATAGGCCTCGAAGCGCTCCACGGTCAACGGATCCCCCGGCATGGATTTCGCCAGCGGCGAAATATCTCGGGGATAGTCGTGCAGGAACGTCGGCTGGATGAGAGTTGGCTCCAGGAACTCGCTCAGCAGGAAATCGATCAACTTGCCGCGGGTCGCTTTCGGGTCAGGCAGTTTGTGAGGGTGGCGTTCCTTAACGGCTTGGAAAAGCTCTTTCGCCGTTTTGTATTCAGCAATATCGATGCCACTGGTGTCGAGGATACCCTGGCGCATCTCCAGGCGCTTCCAGGGAGGCGTCAGGTCGATTTCGTTGTGTTTGTAGGTGACCTTTTGCGTGCCCAGCACCTGCTGCGCCGCATAGGAGACCATTTGCTCGGTCAGTTCCATAACCTGCAGATAATCTGCATACGCCCAGTAAAACTCGAGCTGGGTGAATTCGGGGTTGTGCTTGAATGAAACGCCTTCATTGCGGAAATCCCGCCCGATCTCGTAGACCTTTTCGAGATTACCAACCAGCAATCGTTTGAGATACAACTCAAACGAGATTCGCAGGTACATCTGCTGTTCGAGTTCATTGTGATACGTCACGAATGGGCGCGCTGCCGCACCGCCATAGATCGGCTGCAGAATGGGCGTCTCTACCTCCAGAAAGCCGTGGTCGTCGAGAAAGTCACGCAGCGCCTTGATAAGCGCGGCGCGTTTGCGGAAGATCTCGCGGACCTGAGGATTGACTGCCAGGTCTGCGTAGCGCTGGCGCGCCCGCAGCTCGGAGTCCTCTAGTGCGGCGTGCCGTACAACGGTCCCATCCTCGAGCGTCTCATCCTTCGCAGCCGGCAGCGGGCTGATCGATTTGGCGAGCAGCCTGAAACTCTGGACGTGGAGGGTCGGTTCTCCCGTCTTCGTTCGGAACATGAGGCCTTCCGCCTGGATAAAATCACCGATATCGAACATCCGGTTGAAAAACTCCAGTTTTTCCTTGCCGACCTCGTTCAAACGCAGGAAGAGCTGGATCTTGCCCGCGCCGTCTTCGATATGGGCAAAGGAGATTTTCCCCATCGGGCGCAGGGCGCGGATTCGTCCGGCGAGGGTCACTCTCAGTTCCCTGCTTTCCTTCTCGGCAGCTTCGAATTCTGCAATCGCCTCGGTGCTCAGGTGGGTACGCTGGGCACGCGTGGGATAGGCTTCGATCCCTTCAGCACGTAATTCTTCCAGTTTTTGCAGGCGGATTTTTTCGAGTGAGTTGTATTCGGGCATGAGTCCTCTTCGTGAGGCAAAATAAAAAGCCCCGCGCACAGGCGCGGGGCTTAAGCATACGCTCCTGTGGCTAACTGATCTTCAAGATTTTAACATTATACGTGCCGCCCGGTGTTTCCACTTTGACAGTATCGCCGACCTTATGGTTGAGAATCGACTTTCCAATGGGCGATTCATTCGAGATCTTGCCGTCACGAGGATTTGCCTCTGCAGCACCAACGATAATGAACGTCTCAGAATCAAAGTTACCTTCTTTAATGGTCACCTTGGAGCCGATCTGGACGGAATCGCTCTTCTTTCTTCCATTTTCATCGATAATCTTGGCGGTCGCAAGGAGCATCTCCAGTTCCTGGATACGCCCCTCTACAAAGGCCTGTTCGTTCTTGGCGGCTTCGTACTCAGCATTCTCGATCAGTTCCCCACCTTCCATGGCTTCGTGCAGACGGTTGGCAACTTCCTGGCGCTTGGCGGTGCGCAGGTAATCCAGCTCGTCCTGGAGCTTTTGGTAACCCTCTTTGGTCAAAAAATTGTTAGGCATGCTAATATTTCCTGCTATAAGAATTTTGCATCTCTAAACAGAGATGCAAAGTTAAGGGAAGCATTGCAGTGGTGAAACGAAACGTCCTTTCCCGAAAGCGTGCTTAATATATCACGGTTTCACAGTCCATACAAGAGACACAAAACCCAATTAGGGTAAATGTAGCAAACGTATTCCTTTGTGAGCTTCCCAAAAGGAATGTATGGATTTCTGCGCCTTTTCCGGGGTGTCGAACGCCTCCCCCAGCACAGGGAGTTGAGATTTATACTCCAGAATTGCCTCTTTCCAGGAATTAAGACCCGCTTCCGCGATGGAATGGACAGATTCTTTCATTCCAATGGACTTTGGGCCCAATTCCTCAGGTTTGTAGAAAATATAAGGAACGTCAATATCATAATGTAAGGAACGCCCAAGGAGTTCCGCGCCCTGGCGGACAAGTACATGGTCCACGTGCGAGCCGACCGAGAGCTGGCAGACCAGCACATCGTCCGGCTGGAGGCGAGGGGAGATGGTTTCCGCAATTTGAGTCGGGATGGCAGCATCCTCCGGACGGGGAGGCAAAAACACGTCCGAATACAGCCATTCGCCGTCTGGTCCACGCCGGTAGACGCAATCCAGAAAATCGAAGTGGACGACGCTCGCACCGACCATTGCTGCGGCATTTTTATCCTCTTCACGACGCTTACGGGTTGTCTCCTCTGCGGAGGAAAATCCCCACATCGCATGAAGCATCTGTGCAAACGGCGAAACGGCATCTTCCGAGGCGTATCCGCACATAAACGTCCAGATTTCAACAGGAATGCCCGAATGGGTCTGTTCATAGATCAATCCGCCGGCAGAGAGAACGGCATCATCAAGGTGGGGCGAAAGATATATCCAGCGCATGGATGAATTTAACCACATTTATCCTTCAAAGTAGAGTGATTTTAAGATGCCTGTGGAATTGATTTAAGACATGAAGTCAAGTAAACTAGGCGCTGAGGCATATATGCAGGACCGACGCAAACTTCCACGTAAGGACCTAATGTCCTACTCGCAGGTGTTTGATCTGTCGCAAGGCAAGTTGATCGGCTACCTGGGAGACCTAAACCTGCTTGGCGCCATGGTGATTGGCGATGAAGCGCTGAAGGTGGGTGACAAGCTGACCATCTCCATCCAACTGCCAGAGCTGCCAAGGATTAATGCCACTCGTCTAGCTGTTCCAGTTCGCGTGGTCTGGTCCCACCAGGACCTCAGCCCGGAGTACTTCAACATCGGTCTGGAATTTGAAATTGTCACCGACGAGCAAAAGAGAATCATCGAAGCCGTGCTCGAAAATTACGAGTTTCGAAGACAGCCTCCCAGCTATCCACCTCCCCTCACATATCCCGACCAGGGCTAGAGTCCCAAATGCATAGACCTTCTGGCCAAGCGCCGGGAGGTTTTTGTTTACCTAATCTTCGTTTTATCCTATAATCAGTAAACCAGGAAACAAACAAAAGAAGCCTGAAAACAGGGCTGCGGAGTACCGCCCTGTCCTCAAATATCCCCTCCTCTTTCATGGAACGTTGAAAATGCAGCGAAAGCAACCAGGCAAGATCGAGAGTCAATGAGCACACTGGCACCCCATTTCTTTATGAGTTACAGCAGAGATGACGCAGCCCTGCAACGCAGGATCGTGGCAGAGCTTCGCGAGCGCGGTATCAACGTGTGGGTAGATGTAGAGAATCTGATCCCTGGCTCCCCTGCCTGGGAACGGGAGATCGAACGCTCCATCCGAGCGGCTGCTGGCGTCATTGTCCTGCTCTCGCCTGGCTCGAACGACTCCGAATGGGTGCGACGGGAGATCAGCTTTGGGGAACAGAATGAGAAGCGACTCTTTCCGGTCCTCGTCGCCGGGGAGGAGGATGATTCGATCCCCTTGCGGCTGTCCAATCACCAGTATGTGGATCTGCGAAGTCATTTCGACCACGGGATGGATGAGCTCGCGAACGCGCTTCAAGACCACCTTGGAACTACGAAGGTCATCCGGCGCAAGCCACAGGCAACCGAGACACCTTTTAGCGTATCAACAGCGGATCTTAGGAAGTTTGCCCTGCCTGGCCTACTGGTGCTGGTTGCGCTTGGATGCATCGGATTGCTGACTGTTGCGGCACGGATCATCTACGGGTCCATAAATAACAGCCTTCCCACGCAGGCGGTGACGTCTACTCCCAGCACCGAGCCTTTTGTCCTGGCTACTGCGCAGGATATCAGCATGAACGAGGAGCCCTCCGGGAAAATCGTTTATACCTGCCAGGTCCAAGGGGACGAAATTTGCGTGATCAATGCGGATGGTTCAGGCTGGCGACGCCTGACAAACATGCCGTCTGCCAGCAGCTATGCCTCGCTCTCCCCGGATGGAGAAGCGGTCATTTTTGTAGGGCGACAAACAGAATATACCGAGGTCTACGAGTTGAATCTCGCCACAGGCACCATCCAGCAACTCACTCAGCTCAAAATGGAGGTAGGCTCGCCGGAGATTTCACCCGATAATAAGCTCTTTGCGTTTACGTATCGTCCCAATAATAATATCGCGCGATTGTGGATCATGAACCGGGACGGGAGCAATCCTCGTGAGTTCTACCGTTCACGCACTCAGGACTCCCATGATCCCACCTGGTCGCCAGAAGGGACACAGATCCTTTTCGCGATGGGAAAGGGAGAAAATAATAAGCTTTACATTATGGGTTTCGATGGGCATGACCCGCAAGTGGTTAACGATACGATCGATACACGCGGACGAAGTGATTGGTCTGTGCTGAATCTAATTTCCTTCGACATGGGTGAGCCTTTACAGCACGACGTTTACACCATGAACGTAGATGGGAACAATCTAAAGAAATTCTCGGATGGAAATAATTCCCAGGGTGCAGGCTTTTCGCCCGATGGCAAGTGGATTGTGTTCACCGCCTACGCCAATCCCGCCAGCCGGGATCTGAACAGCTGTGAGATCTATATTATGCGCGTGGATGGCACAGACCTGCGTCGCCTGACCGAGAACAACTATTGCGATTACCAGCCCAGGTGGGGAAAATAGAAAATCCTGGTATGGAATCCTGGCGCAGTGAATCTACACTTCTGTAATTTGTAGGGGAAAAGTAGGTTTTGCGTAGATATTGAAATGTGGTCTAACCCCCAAATGCAGGTATACTCCTGCAAAATTTGGATCCTGATTCATTTGTTCATCTTCGCAATTTTAGTTTTCTTTGGAGCACATCAACAATGAAAAAATATCGCCCCGTCATCGCCGCCGCACTGGCACTCACCTTCTATACGTTTGCCGATATCCTGATCTGGCAAAGGATCTTTGAAACCAACCAGATGGTCCAATATGCAGATATTTACCATACCGGCTGGTTCGTTTCCCTCGCAGGCTACGCAATCCTCGGGCTGGTCCTGATGTGGGGCGACTGGAAAGACTGTGCCTACTTCCTGACCTCCCTGTTTGTCGGCGCCTTCTCCGGCCTGGAAGACATCCTTTATTACATCCTGGATGGAAAGCCCATGCCCGCGATGCTGCCGTGGCTGGATGGCAATCCCATGATCCTTCACGTTTCACGAGCGGGGGTGATCGGCTCAGTATCGCTCTGGCTGACGGTGCTCGTGGTGCTCTATCTCCTGCTGTACCAGTGGCGCAAAAAGACGCAACCATCCGTGAGCTAAGAGGTTCTTTTCACCGAGCCTGGAGGGTCAACGGATAGTTCCTATTCCAATTTAACCAGCTATGCAATTCCATCTCCTGCTCATAAGGCAGGAGATTTCTCTTTAAGAGCCAGCGGCTGATCAGGTTCAAAGGATTCCACGAGGGTAAGGAGCTTAGCAAATTCTAATTCGCTCTTAAGAAACATCTCATTAAAACAATAATAAGTATCCATTTGCATCGTTCTTAACCATATCAGCCGTAGGGAACTATGGTTGTAGTCTGCATGCAAATTAAGGAGGATCCTACTTTGCAAGTTCTGATCACGTTAATGGGAGTTTTCTACTTTGTCGTTACTACGGCTCTGGCGTTGTATGGGATTCACAATTTAATTACCACGATCATGTACTTGTCCATGAAACCCAGCAAAAAAGGCAGGAAAGAAACTTTCTTGTCAAACGAGTGGCCGGCAGTAACGGTTCAATTGCCGATCTTTAATGAGAAATACACAGTGGAACGGTTATTACGCGCTGTCACCAGGATGGATTATCCTGCCGAACGGCTTCAGATCCAGGTCTTGGATGACTCGACCGATGATACCTTTAACCTCGTTGCCAGCCTCATCGATATCTATAAATCGCGCGGCGTGAATATCGAATTGGTCCATCGGGTGGACCGCAAGGGATATAAAGCCGGGGCGCTGCAAAATGGGCTCCGCACGGCGACCGGAGAGCTGATCGCCATCTTCGACGCGGACTTTGTCCCCAAACCCGATTGGCTGAAGCGCACGGTCCCACCCTTCCAAAACCCGATGCTGGGATGTTTACAAACACGCTGGGGCCATACCAACCAGCAATACAATTCCCTGACGCAGGCAGAAGCGATGGGTATTGACGGTCACTTCATTATCGAGCAAACGGTCCGTTCCAAGAACGGGTTCTTTCTTAATTTCAACGGCACCGCAGGCTTGTGGCGCCGCGCCTGCATAGAGGATGCAGGTGGTTGGCAATGGGACACCCTGACCGAAGATCTGGACCTGAGTTATCGCGCCCAGATGCGCGGCTGGAAGTTCGATTACCTTCCGGATGTCGTCGTTCCAGCAGAGCTGCCTCCGCAGGTAGAGGCCTATAAGAAACAACAGTTCCGC
>Ga0114129_10003896_pt1 | contig 21055 bp, 11 predicted proteins | sample RhiMetdeltSRZDD1_FD_80071 | JGI IMG/M metagenome (GOLD analysis project Ga0114129, IMG submission 80071) | Populus rhizosphere microbial communities from Tennessee, USA - Rhizosphere MetaG P. deltoides SRZDD1 (version 2) (version 2) | ecosystem: Host-associated > Plants > Roots > Rhizosphere >... | reverse complement strand
GCCCAGCTGATCCCGGACGCCTCGAATGTCTCCGGGGCAGGAAACTCGTTGTCGCGAACGATGATATTCCGCACCGCGAGGAGATCGAGCGAGCGGTCTTCGGCGGCGAGCACGTCGGGATACACATCACCAGGGGAGCCCATCATCGCGAGCGCCGCCAGGCGCGCCGACATGATCGGGCTGTATCCGCCCGCGGTCGGGATTCTCCACACCCGCGTGAAGCCGGACGGAAGGGTCGCATCGCGTGATGAGCCGCCGATTGCCAGCAGCCGCTGTTGCGTCGGCGCGACGGCATCCGCGAGCGCGCGGGCGTGAACGGAGGGCCGAGCATCGTCGGGACGAATGGCCGTCAGCTGGAAACCACCTGCGGTGACTGGGTATTGGACGTGATACAGCAGATCCGCTGCGACGACGGCCGTGAGCAGCGCCGTGGCCAGCGCGAAGCGCTGCGTGCGTGCGAGCCAGAGGATGAATCCGGCGGACACGACAGCGAATCCGAGCTGTGCAATCGGATTGACCCCCATCACGACTGCCGCGACGCCGACGATGGCGACCACAGATGTCAACGTCGCCGCGATCGCTCGCATGGAGCGTTCGCGTCGTTGGATCTCTGCGAGAGCAAACCCTGCGAGGACTGCGGTCGAGCACGAGAAGATGAACAGGATGCGCGAAATGATGCGGAACTTGTTCCACAGGGGAACGTGGAAGGTGAGCCACGCAACAGGCGTCGCGTCTCCCATCACGAGCAGAACTGCGAGAACCGCCGCGCACGCCCAGACACGTGCCCGCCACGCAAGGCGGCGTGACGCCGCGCCGAGGATCGCAAGCTCCAGCACCGCCAGGCCTACGTAGAGCGACACTGGCTTGGACGGATCGTGCAGCGGCGGAATCAGCAGCCCGGCGATGACTTGGGCGGCCGATGGCGCAGGATTGATGAACCACGCATAGCTCACCTCGGTCCGAGCCATGTACCTGGACACTTCGACGAAGGCCAGCGACTTCACTGCTGTCATCGCCATCGCGATGATGAGCATGCCGAGCGCGCGCATATAAAAGGTCCGCGGCGCTCGTTCGGCGAGCGCGCCGGCGACCGCATACACCGCGCAGAAAGATACGGCGTAGAGAATCGTTTGGGGATGGCCCGAGAGAAAACAGTTCGCGGTCGCGATTGCCCCGATTGCCACCCATCGCCTCGACCCTCCGTTGATCAATCGATCGACGGCCAGCGCCATCAACGGAAACCACGCGGTGCAATGGACGATGTTGATCTGTGCCTGCTTCTCGAGCATCGCGTGCGAGAGCCCGAACGCAAGGCCCGCAACGGCCGCCGCCGTCTTCGACCGCGTCACCGTGAAGACGTACGCGTAGGTGAACGCCGAGCCGAGCACGTAGGCGCAGATGATGTAGCCGGTCCAGGAGTGCAGCACGTGCGCAAACAGAAAATGGAAGACGTAGGCCTGGGAGTCGCTCGGGTCGGCGAAGAGCGGAAGTCCGCCGAACATGTCGTGCGACCAGGCGCTGATCGGCGAGAGGAAGATCGGCAGGAACCAGTCGTACAGATCGCCTTCGGCCATGTAAGTGCCGTGGACGATCGGCTGTGAGAACAGCCAGGTGAACAGGGCTGAGTAGCCGGCGACAACGACGAGCGCGTGCCGCAGCGGCCCAGCCGCTGATGAGCGCATCAGGTGGATATCCTACCCGACGAGCGACGGGGCATATCCCTTGCTGGGCTGATCTCATAAGGGGGACATATGATTCGCCAGACCATTATTCGCGTCGCACTCGTGCTGGGTGTGGGAGCGGGCATTGCCGGCGCGCAGTCCGCATCCATGACACTGGGCACAGTCCGCATCACCCAACCCGTGCGTGCTCACGGCCAGCCGCTTGCGCCCGGGACCTATGAGGTGCGGCTCACCGATGAATCCCTTCCGCCGAATCCCGGTCAGTCGCCGGGCGCGGTGCGCGTCGTCGAGTTTGTGAAAGACGGCCAGGTCATCGCGCGCGACGCCGCGGAGGTGATAACGGCAGAGGGATCCGTGGTTGGGACGGCGGGCGGTGCGGGTTCATCGAAGCCGCGGGTGGAGATGCTCAAGGGTGGCGAGTTCCTTCGCGTCTCCGCAATGCGTGACGGAATGCGCTACCTCATCCATCTGCCGGTGGCCAATGCCCAAAGCTCACCTCCCAATGCCCAATGACACACACTGTTGAGCCTTGAGCATTGAGTTTTTGTCGTCAGCATCATGCCGGTGCGAGCGAGGGTTCGTAGGCGAGGTTTGACCCGAGCCAGCGCTCCGCCTCTGTTACGGGCATGCCCTTTCGCGCCGCGTAGTCTTCGAGCTGATCGCGGCCGATACGGCCGACATTGAAGTACTTCGCGTGAGGATTCGCGAAGTACAAACCGCTCACCGACGCCGCGGGTGCCATCGCGCAGCTCTCCGTCAGCGAGATGCCCGTGCGCTCTGCGCCAAGCAGAGAGAACAGCTTCCACTTCTCACTGTGGTCGGGGCACGCCGGGTAGCCGAAGGCGGGACGAATACCTCGATATCGCTCGTGCACGAGATCGTCGGCGCTAAGGCGCTCCTGTGTGCCGTAACCCCAATCCTTGCGTGCGCGCGCGTGCAGATATTCGGCGAACGCTTCCGCCAGCCGGTCCGCAAGCGCCTTCACCATGATCGCGTGGTAGTCGTCGTGGTCGGACTCGTAGAGCGCAACGAGCTCCTGTGCACCGATGCCCGCGGTCACCGCAAACGCGCCGAGGTAGTCCGCGACGCCGCTGTCGAGCGGCGCGATGAAATCCGCGAGGGAGCGATTCGGCTTACCGTCCCCGATGTCTTCCTGTTGGCGAAGCATGTTGAATCGCAATAATTCGACGGGATTCGGGATTCGGGATTCGGGATTCGACTCGTACACCACGATGTCTTCCCCGTCCGTATTCGCCTTCCAGAATCCGTAAACCCCGCTGAGCGTCAGCAGGCGATCGCGCACGATTCGACCCAGCAGCTCCTGCGCATGCTCGTAGAGCTCGCGCGCAGCGGCGCCGTATTGCGGATGATCCAGGACCGCCGGGAATCGTCCTTTCAACTCCCACGCGGAAAAGAAGAACGTCCAGTCGATGAACGGGACCACGTCTTCGAGTCGCACATCGTCGAGAAGGCGTGATCCGGTGAATGACGGCGTCGCGATGGCATCCGGACGCCAGTCCAGTCGGAGCCGATTGGCTCTCGCCGCCGGCCAGGCCAGCAGGGGACGGCGACGAGCCGCGCCATGCTGCTCACGGAGACGCTCCTGTCCCGCGCGATTGGTCCGATCGAAGTCGGGCCGTTGCGCGTCACTGAGCAGACGGGAGACGACATCAACCGCGCGCGACGCATCGAGCACGTGCACGACCGGCTGGCTGTATTCCGGCGCGATCTTCACCGCGGTATGCTGCCGGCTGGTCGTCGCGCCACCAATCAGCAGCGGGAGTGTCATGCTCCGGCGTTCCATCTCGCGCGCGACAAAGACCATCTCGTCGAGTGAAGGCGTGATGAGCCCGCTCAAGCCGATCATGTCGGCGTTCTCGTCAATGGCTGTCTGAAGAATCTTCGCAGCCGGCACCATCACGCCAAGGTCGACGATCTCGTAGTTGTTGCAACCGAGCACGACCGCTACGATGTTCTTGCCGATGTCGTGGACGTCGCCTTTCACCGTCGCCATGACAACCTTGCCCTGTGCGCGGTGCGTATCACCGCTCAGCCGCTTCTCCTCTTCCATGTACGGCAGGAGGTAGGCGACCGCTTTCTTCATCGCGCGCGCGCTTTTCACGACCTGCGGGAGGAACATCTTGCCGGCGCCGAACAGGTCGCCGACGATCTTCATCCCGTCCATCAGTGGTCCCTCGATCACGTCGAGCGGACGCGCGAGCTTCAGCCGGGCTTCCTCGACGTCCACCTCGATGAAGTCGACGACGCCATGGATCAGCGCGTGCGCCAGCCGCTTCTCGACGGGCGCATCGCGCCACGCCACGTCGTGCACCCGTTTCGTGCCGTCGCCTTTGACGGTGTCGGCAAACTGCACCAGCCGCTCGGTTGCATCCGGGCGCCGGTTGAAGATCACGTCCTCGACGTGCTCGAGGAGATCTTTCGGGATGTCTTCGTAGACGACCAGCTGACCGGCGTTGACAATCCCCATGTCAAGACCCGCCCTGATCGCGTGAAACAGGAATGCCGAGTGAATGGCCTCGCGGACGATGTCATTGCCGCGGAAGGAGAACGACAGGTTGCTGACGCCGCCACTGATCTTCACCCCGGGACAGGCGGCCTTGATGATCTTCGTCGCCTCGATGAAGTTGATCGCATATTCGTTGTGCTCGTCGAGACCGGTCGCGATCGCGAGGATGTTCGGATCGAAGATGATGTCGACCGGGTCGAACCCCGCCTGTTCGGTGAGCAGGGTGTACGCACGCCGACAGATGGCGACCTTGCGCGCGACCGTGTCCGCCTGTCCCTGCTCGTCGAACGCCATGACGACGACGGCAGCGCCGTAGCGGCGGACGGTCCGCGCTTTTCGCAGGAAATCCTCTTCGCCTTCCTTGAGGCTGATCGAATTGACAACGCCCTTGCCCTGGACGCACTTCAGCCCGGCTTGGAGGACGGTCCACTTCGAGCTGTCGACCATGGTCGGGACGCGCGCGATGTCTGGTTCTGTGGCGATGAGATTCAGGAACGTCGTCATCGCCGCTTCCGAATCGAGCATCCCTTCGTCCATGTTCACGTCGAGGATGTTCGCGCCGCCGCGTACCTGATCGAGCGCGACGTGCGCCGCCTCGCCGAAATCACCATTGGTCACGAGCCGCGCGAAGCGCTTCGAGCCGGTGACGTTGGTGCGCTCGCCGATCATGATGAAGTTGGTCTCGGGGCGGATCGTCAGCGTCTCGAGCCCTGCGAGTTGAGTAAACGCGCCCGGGGGAGCTTCTTGGGAGTTCGGAGTTGGGAATTGGGAGTCGAGCCGTGGCCGAGGCGGGAAGTCTTTGACCGCCGAGGCGATCGCGCGGATGTGGTCAGGCGTCGTTCCACAGCAGCCGCCGACGATGTTGACGAATCCTGATTCCGCAAAGTCGCGCAAGAGCGCGGCCGTCTCGTCCGGCAGCTCGTCGTACTGGCCGAACGCGTTCGGCAGCCCGGCATTCGGATAGCAGGTGACGTAGGTCTCGGCGATGCGCGACAGCTCCGCGAGGTACGGCCGCATCTCGCGCGCGCCGAGCGCGCAGTTGAGTCCCACGCTGAATGGCCGCGCGTGCCGGATCGACGCGTAGAAGGCGTCGAGTGTCTGTCCGGACAGCGTCCGTCCGCTGCGATCGGTAATCGTCACCGAGATCATCAGCGGCAGCTGGACCCGCTTCTCCTCGAACACGTCGAGGATGGCGACAATCGCGGCTTTCGCGTTCAGCGTATCGAAGATCGTTTCCAGCAGGATCAGATCGGCGCCCCCATCGACGAGGCCGCGTGCATGATCCCGGTAGGCCTCGGCGACCTGGTCAAACGTCACCGCCCGAAACGCCGGGTTGCCCACGTCGGGGGAAATGGACAGGGTTCGGTTGGTGGGACCGATCGCGCCGGCAACGAATCGCGGGCGCTCCGGGGTCTTCGCCGTCCATTCATCGGCCGCGGCCCGGGCCAGGCGCGCGCCCTCGCGGCTCAACTCATACGCCAGCGATTCGAGCCCGTAATCGGACTGCGCAATCGCGGTCGATGAAAACGTATTGGTTTCGATGATGTCGGCGCCGGCCGCAAGGTAGGCGCGATGAATCTCGCCCACGACGTCGGGGCGCGTCAGGATGAGCAGGTCGTTATTGCCCTTCAGGTCGCAGCGATGCTCGCGAAACCGCTCACCGCGGAAGTCGGCCTCGGTCAGCTGGTAGCGTTGGATCATCGTCCCCATCGCGCCGTCGAGGAGGAGGATGCGTGTGGCGAGAAGCTGGTGGAGTTGCTCGATCGTCGTCATGCGTACCGCTTGGATGTGGATTGGGCTTTGGGCTTTGGGATTTGGGCTTTGGGATTTGCCGTCTGCGTCTTCACTCCGCTTGCGATGAGCACGGCAAACGGGTCGCCCGCCTTGCTGGCGCCAACGTGGACACGCACGTCGCTCAAGCCGGCGCCGCGCAGCATCGAGTCGAGCTCCGTGCTCGAGAAGCCGAGGTGGCGGTCGCCAAAACGGTTTCGGACCCACGTCTGGTCGTGTTCTCGCAAATCGAGGATCAACAGCCGGCCGCCTGCCCGCAGGACGCGCGCCGTTTCCGCGATCGCCCGCTCCGGGTCGCTCGCATGATGCAGCGATTGCGAAAGCATCGCGACATCCACCGATTCGTCTCGTAGTGGCAGGCGTGAGAGATCGCCCTTTTTCCACTCGACGTTCTCGACGTGCCGCCGCACGGCGAGCGCTTTGGCGCGCTCGAGGACGTCATCGGAGCGATCGATGCCGACCACCGTGCGGGCCCATCGTGCGGTCTCGAGGGTCAGATATCCTTCGCCGCAGCCGATGTCGGCGACGTCGAGCGGCGGCAGGAGGTGGCCCAGGGCGCGCGCCCAGGCCGCCCAGCTGCGGCCGGGCACGAGCTGCCGCGGATCGCCGTGCGTCTCGAAGTTCTCTTTGCGGAGGCGCAGCACCTCCTGCATGCGTGCCTCGTCGGCGCGCACCGCGCGATCGGATGCACCGGATTCGAAATGCGTGTCCAGCAGTGTCCAGAGCGAGCCGTTGCCGTTGCTCCGCGCGTCCTCGGCGACGGTGTAGTAGACGAAACCTGCTTCGCGCTCCTCGGTGACGAGCCCGGCGTCCTTCAGCAGCCCCAGATGGCGGGACACGCTGGACTGGGCGACGCCGAGAATTCCAGTGAGCTCGGTGACGTTGAAACGGTCCTGGGCGAGGAGGCGCAGCAGGCGCAGACGGGTGGAGTCCGACAGGAGTCTGAAGAGCGCTGAAGCCCGCTGCATTGTATCTATAAATCTACATATATCGATATCTATGGTCAATAGCGCAAAAAAAAGCCCGCCCTGACTGATTGCAGGGCGGGCCGCCACGCGCTCGGTCGGCGCGTCGTGCTAGTTGTCGTAGTAGAGATAAAACTCGTGCGGATGCGGCCGCAGCCGGATCGGATCGATCTCCTTTTCCCGCTTGTAGCTGATCCACGTCTCGATGAGGTCGTCCGTGAACACGTCGCCACGCGTCAGGAACGTGTGGTCCTGCTCGAGCGCGTCGAGCGCTTCGCCGAGCGAGCCGGGCGTTGTACGGATGCCCATCTCCTTCATCTCGTGGTGCGTCATCTCGTAAATGTCGCGATCGAGCGGCGCACCGGGATCGATCTTGTTCTGGATGCCGTCGAGCATCGCCATCAGCATCGCGGACCACGCCAGGTAACCGTTGCAGCTCGGGTCGGGGCACCGGAATTCCAGGCGCTTGGCTTTCGGGCTCTTCGAATACATCGGAATGCGGATCGACGCCGAGCGGTTCCGCGCGGACAGCGCGAGGTTCACCGGTGCTTCGAAGCCGGGGACGAGCCGACGATAGGAATTGGTTGTCGGTGCTGCGAATGCCAGGATCGCGGGCGCGTGTCTGAGCAGGCCACCCGCGGCCCACAGGCCGATCTCGCTGAGGCCAGCATATCCGTCGCCCGCGAACAGCGGCTTGCCGCCCTTCCAGAGCGAGGCGTGCGAGTGCATGCCGCTGCCGTTGTCCTCGAAGATCGGTTTCGGCATGAACGTGACGGTCTTGCCGCGACGGCGTGCGACGTTCTTGCAGATGTACTTGTACCACATGAATTGATCGGCCATCTTCAGGAGCGGCTGGAACTGCATGTCGATTTCGCTCTGGCCGGCGGTCGCCACCTCGTGATGATGCGCCTCGACAACGATGCCGACCTTCTGCATCTCGTACACCATCTCGCCGCGCAGGTCGTGATAGGTGTCGGTCGGGCTCACCGGGAAATACCCACCCTTGAAGCTTGGCTTGTACCCGAGATTCGGCTCCTCGATTCTGGCCGTGTTCCACGCGCCTTCCGCCGAATCGATCTCGTAGTACCCCCGATGCTGATTCTGCTCGTACCGGACCTCGTCGAAGATGAAGAACTCCGGTTCCGGCCCGATGAAACAGGTGTCGGCGACGCCCGAGGCGTTCAGGTACGCTTCGGCCTTTTTCGCGATGTGCCGCGGGTCGCGCGTGAACTCGTTGCCGCTCACCGGATCGACGATGTTGGCGATGACGCTGATGGTCGGCTTCTCAAAGAACGGGTCGAGACGCGTGGTGTCAGCGTCCGGCACGGCCAGCATGTCCGATTCGTGGATGCCCATCCAGCCTCTGATCGATGATCCGTCGAATCCGAGACCGTCCTTGAACGTATCGTTGTCCAGATGCTCGATCGGGAAAGAACAGTGTTGCCATGAACCGAGCATGTCGACGAACTTGAGGTCGACCATGCCGGCCTGATGTTTCTTGGCAAAGCTGAAGAAATCGTCCGGCGTCATCGATACACCTCTCAATCATTCGGACGCGATTGACCGTGAGCACGGGCACGCGCACAGGTGACGGAAAGAATTTCTTGCAAAACGTGGCGGGAGCATAGCGCGGAAGCGGCCAGATCGAGCCGTTACGACGATCACGTAGGAGATTTTTGCGTCGCAGACATATTTGTCATGCGCGAGCCATTGCGGGTCCCTTCATCCGTCGTGCATAATCGCGTATCCCCGGTCGGTCCACGTGCACGTCTCGCCAGAGGCAAGTCGCGTCGGGCACTCCATCATTCAACTGATACGCGGAAGAAAGGACGAACCACAAAATGGGATCTGCAGCGTTAGCCGAAGCCGCCAGGAGTATCCGAGAATGGTCGCTCAACGAAGGGCGCGCGTCGACGTCGCCGTCGAAGACCGCCGAAGCGTTCGGTAGTCTGGTGTTCAACGACAAGGAGCAGAAGGCGCGCCTGCCGACACCCGCCTATCACGCGCTGCGCGCCACGATCACGCGTGGCCAGCCGCTCGATCTGTCGACCGGTGACGCCATCGCGACCGCGTTGAAAGACTGGGCGGTTGAGCATGGTGCGACGCATTACACCCACTGGTTCCAGCCGCTGACGGGCATCACCGCCGAGAAGCACGACTCGTTTCTGGCGCCCGCTGCCGACGGCACCGCGATCGCGGAGTTCCGCGGAAAGGAGCTGATCAAGGGCGAGCCGGATGCGTCGAGCTTCCCGTCCGGGGGAATGCGCTCCACCTTCGAGGCGCGCGGTTACACGGCCTGGGATCCGACAAGCCCGCCGTGGCTGCACGTCAACGGCAACAGCGTCACGCTGGTGATCCCGACGGCGTTCGTCAGCTGGACGGGTGAAGCGCTCGACAAGAAGACGCCGCTCCTGCGCTCGATGCAGGCAGTCTCGACACAGGCGGTGCGGGTGCTGAAGCTGTTTGGCTCCACGGCGGAGCGCGTGTTCGCGACGTGCGGTCCCGAGCAGGAATACTTCCTCATCGATCGCAATTTTTATTTCGCCCGTCCCGATCTGATCAACGCCGGCCGGACGCTCTTCGGCGCCACGCCGCCGAAGGGACAGGAGATGGAGGATCAGTACTTCGGCGCTATTCCGGAGCGCGTGCTTGCGTGCATGGCCGAAGCGGAGCTGGAACTGTACAGAGTGGGCGTGCCGGTGAAGACGCGCCACAATGAAGTCGCGCCGAGCCAGTACGAGATCGCGCCGGTCTTCGAGAACGCCAACGTCGCCGCCGACCACCAGATGATGACGATGGAGATCTTGAAGAGGATTGCACCGCGATACGGCCTGGCGTGCCTGCTGCACGAGAAGCCGTTCGCGGGGATCAACGGCTCCGGCAAGCATGTCAACTGGTCGCTCTCCGACGAGTTCGGCAACAACCTGCTCGGTCCCGGCGACACCCCGCACGACAACATGCAGTTCCTCGTGTTCTGCGTGGCGGTGCTCAGGGCGGTCGACAAGTGGCAGGGTGTGCTCCGCGCCAGCATCGCGAGCGCGGGCAACGACCATCGCCTCGGCGCGAACGAGGCGCCGCCGGCCATCCTGTCGGTGTTCCTGGGCGACCAGCTCACCGACATCTTCGAGCAGCTCGAGAAGGGCAGCGCGAAGTCGACCAAGCAGGGCGGCACGCTCGACATCGGCGTGAGCGTCCTTCCCAAGCTTCCGCGCGACGCGGGCGACCGGAACCGCACGAGCCCGTTTGCCTTCACCGGCAACAAGTTCGAGTTCCGTGCCGTGTCGTCGGGTCAGAACATCTCGTTCCCGAACACGGCGCTCAACGCCGCCATGGCCGACGCGCTCGATTCGATCGCGACCGAGCTGGAAGGCGCCAAAGGCGAGGATCTGAACAAGGCGGTCGCCAAGCTGCTGACCAAGATGATCAAGCAACATAAACGGATCATCTTCAACGGCAACAACTACTCGGCGGCGTGGGAGAAGGATGCCGCCAAGCGCGGCCTCCTCAACCTGAAGAACACCGTTGATGCGCTGCCGCAGATGATCGCCCCCGAGGCGATGAAGCTGCTCGACAAGTACAAGATTCTCAACGACCGTGAAGTTCACGCCCGTTACGAGGTCTTCCTCGAGAACTACAACAAGACCATCAATGTCGAAGGACAGTTGATGGTTCTCATGGCGAACCGCTACATCCTTCCGGCAGCGCTCGAGTACCAGAAGCGGATTGGTCAGAGCGTGACTGCGGTGAAGTCGGCCGGCGGCTCGAGCGTGCAGGCCAAGAAGCTGCTCGGGAAGTACACGAAGCTGGTCGACCTGTTCAAGTCGCAGTCCGATGCGCTGTGCGATCTTCTCGAGCATCACAGCGCGACGTCTGCCGAGAAGCACGCGAAATACATGCGCGACAAAATCGTGCCCGCAATGGCCAAGCTGCGCATCATCGGCGACGAGATCGAAGTGCTCACGCCGCACGAACTGTGGCCGCTCCCGACCTATCGCGAAATGCTCTTTGTGAAGTAGTCCGACAACGTGCCGGGGGTAGGGCGGGTCCTCTGACCCGCCCTTCGATTGTTCCTTCGAGATCTTTGTGTCCTTTGTGGCTAATCCGTCTTTGTGGCCTCCGTGGCCATCGTCGGCGGCTCGGTTGATTTCGCGAACGCCGACAGCCGCTTGAGCGCATCAATCTTGTCCGACCGATCCACGCGGGCATGGGCCATTGCGCGATGCAGCGTGTCGATCGTCCTGTCGTAGCTGGCGCGATCGACCGGGAACGGTGTCCCGTCCTTGCCGCCGTGCGCGAAAGCAAACCGCGCGGGATCGCGAGTGCTGGCTGGCGTCCCGTAAATCACTTCGGATACGAGCGCAAGAGCGCGTAGCGTCCGCCCGCCTACGCCTTCAAGACCGAGCAGCGTCTCGAAATCCTTCGGTGCCCGTTCGTACGTGCTGAGCAGCACTGAACGAAGGCGCCGCGGATCGAAATCCTCCAGTCGCAGGGCGTGTCGAGCCGGCATGTCGAGCGTCGGCGAAGCGACGACAGGCTCGGTCGACTCGATCGCTTCAAATGGAAGGATGCGGCTCGTCCCGCGCGGAGTCGGCTCACGGGACACGTAGCGGCGCACGACGTCCATGACGCGATCCGGCGACGCCGCGGCCAGTTCCACCGAGGCCTTCCGAATCGGCTCGTGCTCAGCGGCCACCAGGTTCAACGTCGGCGCCCGCACGTCGGAGCAGATCGCCTCGTGGGGCTCGTTGACGAAGCTCGTCACCGATTCCGATAGCCAGTGATACCGCCGCGCGGTCCTCGTCTGGTCGCTCATTCCCTGCTGGACCACGCACCACTGTCCGGCATCCGAAAAAAAGAAGGCATGGTGGTAAAGCTGGTACCCATCCTGCACGGCTGCACTGTCGACTTTGGACGCCATGCGACTTGCGTAAATCAGGGGCTCGGGATCGAGGGTCAGACGATCGCATCGGGCGCGGATTTCCACGGGGGTTTTGCGTGAAGTGGCGCCCTTACCCCCCTGGGAGTAGATACCCAGTTCGTGTTCGACGCCGCGAAGGCCTTCCTTGAGTGCGCCCGTGACCGTGGTCGTCACGCCGCTCGAGTGCCAGTCGAAGCCGAGAACGCAGCCAAGTGCTTGGAACCAGAACGGATCGGACAGTCTGCGTAACAGCTCTTCGGCACCGCGATCCGCGACGATGTGTGTGGCAATTTCGCGCGCGAGACGGGTCATGCGGGTGAAAAGCCACGCAGGCGCACGACCCGGATGCAGCGGAAGAGTCGCGAAGCCAGTCCGACGGTACATGTAAACAGTTACGGAATGCGGCGGCGAACGTAAATGACGTGGACTCCGGGGTTCTGGATCGAATCCAAAGTTCCGGATGGGGTACCGGCTTCGGTAGCCACCGGGCCGTACTTCAAACAGTGTAGACCAAGCGATCAGGCGACAGACCTGGTTGTGATTACGCGGCGGTCAGAAGCGAATGGGTATTCTCGAAAAGCTCCGTCCAACGCCTCGCTGGAAGCACCCGGATCCCTCCGTGCGTGCGGCAGCTGTCTATGAGCTCGGGCCGGACGAAGGCGATGCACTGCGCGCGCTCGCGCGGGAGGACCCCGATGCGCGCGTCCGCCGCGCCGCGGTCACGCGGATCGACGACATCAGCGTGCTCGCCGATGTAGCGCGGACGGATCCCGACGAGGACGTTCGCAACGAAGCGATCCGCGGCCTCGCCGGACTCGCCGCCGAGGCGGACGACGTGTCGAGCGCCACCGACGCGGTGCACCAGCTCCTTGCGCTCGGACGGACGAGGGAAGTCGTGGTCGTCGCCCGCGCCAGCACCAGCGCCGTCGTGCGTGCGGCCATCGTCGACCTGCTCGAGGATCAGAAGGCGCTTGGCTCGGTGAGCCGTCACGCGCAGGACAACGAGACTCGGCTGCGCGCCCTGGCGCGGATTGCCGATGCCGAGGAGCTGCTCAACGTCGCACTGAAAGCCGAGCATACGGATGTGGCGGTGGCCGCGCTCGAACGCATCAACGGCTCCGAACAACTTGCCGCGATCGCGCAGCGGGCGCGCAACAAGGTCGCCGCGCGGCGGGCGCGCACCAAGCTTCGCGCGATCGAGGAGCCGGCGGAACCGGCGCGCGAAGGATCGGCGCCGATGAGCGCTGAGGATCGCCGGCGGGCCCTGGAACTCCTGCAGCGGGCCGAATCGATCGTCACCGTTCCTGATCCGGGAGAGGCCGCCGCCAGGTTCGCGGAAACCCGGCTGGCCTGGGCCGAATTCCAGGCGGACGTCGTGGTCGATTCAGGCGTCGCGCAGCAGTTCGAGGCGGCGTCTGACGCGGTACGAGAGGCGATCGCCGAGCGGCAGCGGGAGCGCGCGGCGGAACAGGAGCGCGCCGAAGCGCTGGCGCGCGAGCAGGCGGATCGCGTGGCGATCTGTCAGCAGATCGAAAGCCTCTCCGGCGACAACGCCAACGATCGCATCGCCGAGCTCAAAGTGCAGTGGGACGGCCTTCCACCGATGCCGTCGGAGTACGCCGCGTCGCTCAACCGCCGGTTCCAGGACGGGTGCCGCGCGTACGAGGATCGCGAGCGCCGCCGGGTGCTTGCCAGGGCGGCTGCGGGGCGCCTGGAAACGCTGGCCACGGAGCTCGAGCAGCTGATCGCCTCGGACCAGCCGTTGGAAGAAATTGTCGCGCGGTGGCGTGGCCTCCGGCGCGACGCGGACGTGCTGCGGGAGCACGCCTCCGCCAACCCAGACGCCGCGGAGCGCCTCGAGAAATCGATCACGACCATCGAGGAAAAGGAACACCAGCATCAGCAGCGTCGCGCGAAGGTGGAACAGGACAACCTGAAGCGGCTGCAGCAGATCGTACGGCAGGTCGAGACGCTCGCGGGCGGCGAACAGATGTCACTCAAGGCGGGCGACCGCGCGCTGCGCGACATCCGATCCGCCATCGACGATCGTGCACCGCTGCCGTCGAAGAAGGATCGACAGGACATTCAGGGCCGGCTCGAGGCGGCGCGGCTGAAAATCGCACCGCGCGTGCAGGAGCTGCGCGACGCCGACGAGTGGCAGCGCTGGGCGAATCTCACCGTGCAGGAGGCGCTCTGCAAGGAGATGGAAGCGCTCAAGTCCGAAGAGAACCTCGACGTGGCGAGCCGGCGGATGCGCGAGCTGCAGGGGCGCTGGAAGCAGGTCGCGCTGGCGCCGCGGGCGCAGGGTGAGGCGATGTGGCGCCGCTTCAAGACGGCGCAGGACGGCGTCTTCGCGCGCACGTCGGTTCAGATGGCCGCGCAGAACGAAGAACGTGCCGCGAACCTCGTCAGGAAACAGGCGCTCTGTGAGCGCGCCGCGTCGATGGCAGACTCATCCGACTGGGTCCGGACGGCCGCCGAGATCCAGAAACTGCAGGCGGAGTGGAAAACAATCGGACCGGTCAGCCGCGGTCACGAGAAGGCCGTCTGGGAGCGGTTCCGCGCCGCATGCGATCGGTTCTTTACCCGGCGCCAGGAAGATCTGAAGCATCGCAAGGAAGAGTGGGCCGCGAACCTCGCGAAGAAGGAAGAGCTGTGCCAGAAAGCCGAGGCGCTCGCCGAGTCGACTGAGTGGGACAGCGCGGCGACGCAGGTCAAGCGCTTGCAAGCCGAGTGGAAGACGGTCGGGCCGGTGAGGAAATCGAAGTCGGAAGCCGTATGGCAGCGATTCCGCGGCTCCTGCGATCGCTTCTTCGATCATTACAAGCATCGCGACCAGTTGGAGCTGCAGCAGAAGGCCGCGGCGCGCGACACGATCATCCGCGAGCTGGAAGCGCTGCTGCCGCACAACGGCGACGCGCCGGGCGAGGCACCCCCGAATCTCTACGGCACCGTGCAGGAAGCCCGCACCAAGTGGCAGCAGGCGCCTGAGGTGCCGCGGCAGGTGCAGCAGGACCTTGCCGCCCGTTACTTGCAGGCGGTCGGCCGGCTCGTGGGCACCTGGCCCGCCGCGTTTGGCGGAACCGATCTCGACCCCGAAACGACACGCAAGCGGATGGAGAAGCTGCTCTCGAAGGTCGAAGAGCTCGTGCCGACGGCGCAGGAGCGCGCGCAGGCGAAGCAGCTTTCACCAACCGAGCTCCTTGCCGAAAAATGGCGTGAGCGCCTCGCCGCGAACACCATTGCCGGTGGGCGCGCGGCTGAAGAGAACGAAGAAATCCGGTGGCGAAACGCCGAGCAGGAAGTCCGCAGCGCGCAGGCGCAGTGGATGCGGCTCGGACCAGTGCCGCCGGAGGTGGCCGCTCCGCTGAACGAGCAATTCCAGCGCGCGTGCCGGAAGTTCTACGACTCGAGACGGAAGGCTTCCTAAGCGATAACGCCCAACTCCCAAGTCCCAACTCCCAAGGCGACTGGTCCGTAGCAGTCTCCTTGGAGCTGGACGTGGGAGTTGTCCATCTGAATTCGCGTTACAATCCGCCCGCATCCACAACCGAATGCCACTCGGTCCAGGTACACGCGTCGGACCGTACGAAATCACGTCTCTGCTCGGGCAGGGCGCGGCGGATTGCCGAGGCGCTCGACGCTGCGCATGAGCGCGGTGTGATCCATCGCGATCTGAAGCCGGCGAACATCAAGATCACTCCTGGTGGTCTGGTAAAAGTCCTCGACTTCGGCCTCGCGAAGGTGCTCGAGTCAGCCGTTGGCGGGGCAGCCGGCGGTCAGCATCTTTCGATGTCGCCGACGCGGAGCGCGCAGGCGACCTACGCCGGCGTGATTCTCGGCACCGCGGCGTACATGAGTCCCGAGCAGGCCCGCGGCAGACCCGTCGATCAGCGCACGGATATCTGGGCGTTCGGGTGTGTCCTGTTCGAGATGTTGACCGGGACGCGTGCATTCGACGGCGAGGACGTCTCCGAGACGCTGGCCCGCATCATCGAGCGCGAACCGGACTGGACTCGTGTTCCGTCTCAGATACGCCTGCTGCTGAAGTCATGCCTTCAGAAGGACCGGAAAAAGCGATTGCAGGCGATCGGCGACATGCACCTGCTGCTGGATGATCCTTCCCCGTCTGAGGCTATCGCATCGCGGCCCCGAGCGGTGCGGACGCCATGGGTCATCGCAGCCGGCGCGATGTTGGGCGTCGCCCTCCTGGCGCTGGTGACACGCTGAACATTGCCAGACCCGCCCGCTGTCTGACGTGTTGAGCGAACTGCGAGAAGCGTTCGATGTCTCGGCGGACGGGCAGCGTTTTCTGTTGCTTGCGACCCCGGAAGAGAAATCGACCCTCCCGATCACGCTCGTGCAGAACTGGGTATCGGGCTTGAGGAATTGACAAACGCTCCCTCAGAGGGCGCCTTGGGAGTTGGGAATTGGAAGTTGGGAGTTGTCTTCTACCCTTCGAGATACGTGTACCCGTGCAGCCCGTCTTCGTAGAACCGAAGGAGCCGTCCCGCGCCTTCGTAATCGAGCTTCCCAGCGCGCACGGCTGTCTCCACATCCGTCCGGAGCTTTGACAGCAGCGTGTCCGCATCGAACTCCACGTAATCCAGCACCTCGCGCACGGTGTCGCCCTTGATCAGCGTGTCGAGACGCGCGTGGCCGTGATCGTCGAGCGAGACATGCACGGCATGGGTGTCGCCGAACAGGTTGTGGAGATCACCCAGGATCTCCTGGTACGCACCCACGAGGAAGACCCCGAGATAGTAGTCGTCCGCATTGAGCGTGTGGAGCGGTAGCGTCTTCTTGACATCGCGCCGGTCGACGAAGCGATCGAGCTTGCCGTCCGAGTCGCAGGTGATGTCACCGAGCACGGCGTGGTTCAGCGGCTTTTCGTTCAGGCGATGGATCGGCATCACCGGGAACAACTGCTTGATCGCCCAGCTGTCGGGAATCGACTGGAAAAGCGAGAAGTTGCAGAAGTAGGTGTCCGAGAGCTGCTCGTCGAGGTTCTGCAGATCCTCCGGCACTTCGGCCATCGTCTGCACGATCCTCTGGAGCCTGGTGCAAATCGCCCAGAACAGGTTCTCCGCCATGCTGCGCTGATCGAGCGGCAGGTACCCGCCGTTGAAGAGGCTGAGCGCCATGTCGAGGGCCTGCTGCGCGTCGTGAAATGCCTCGAGCGCGTTCCGCGCGGTGACGTTGTTATAGGTCTCGATCAGGTCCGAGAGCGGCTGCTCCCAGTCCGGGTTCGCAACCGACGGGATCTTCTCGTCGCCGAAACCCGACACGCCGAGGACGTTGAACACGAGCACGCTGTGGTACGCGACGACGGCACGTCCGCTCTCCGACACGATCGTCGGATGCGCCACGCCCGCCTCGTCGCACACGGTCTGAATGTGGTAGACGACGTCGTTGGCGTACTCCTGGAGCGTGTAGTTCATGCTCGACTCGAAGTTCGTCTGCGATCCGTCGTAGTCGACGCCAAGGCCGCCGCCGACGTCGAGGTACTGGAGGCCGGCGCCAAGCTTCGCCAGCTCGGTGTAACAACGAGCCGCTTCGTTCAGCGCGCCTTTGACGATCCGGATGTTCGTGATCTGGCTGCCAAGATGGAAATGCAGCAGCTTGAGGCAGTCCTGCATGCCCCGCGACTTGAGTTCCTCGAGCCCGCGAATGATTTCGCTGACCGTCAGGCCGAACTTCGAGCGGAACCCCCCTGACGACTGCCAGCGTCCGCTTCCGCGCGACGCGAGCTTCACGCGCATCCCGATCTGCGGCCGGACGCCAAGCTTCTCCGCGGCTTCGAGAATCAACCCCAGCTCGGTGTACTTCTCGACGACCGGAATGATGTTGCGCCCGATCTTGAGGGCATACATCGCGGTTTCGATGAATTCCGCGTCCTTGAAGCCGTTGCAGATGATCGGCGTGACGTTGTCCGCCAGCGCGACCACGGCGAGCAACTCCGGCTTGGAGCCCGCCTCGAGACCGAAGCCAAACGGTCGGCCGAAATCGAGCACCTCTTCGACGACCTGCCGCTGCTGGTTCACCTTGATCGGGTAGACGCAGCTGTAGCCGCCCTGGTACTGGTGCTGCGTGATGGCGCCCTGGAACGCCGAGTGGATTTCGCCCAGGCGATGTCTCAGGATGTCGGTAAAGCGCACGAGCACCGGGAGGCTGATGCCCCGCAACTGCAGGCGATCGATCAGCTCCTTCATGTCGATGGCGCGTGCCGGGTCCTTGGTCGGATGGACCTGGACGTGACCCTCCGCGTTCACGGAAAAGTAGCCGTTGCCCCAGCGAGGAACCTCGTAGAGCTCGCTCGCGTCGTGAACGCTCCACGCGGTGATCGACGAGGTGCTCGCGGCAAGCGGGGGTGCCGCGGGCCGTCCGTTCGTCATCGTGCTCATGTGCGCATCATGATAAACGCTTTCCCGCCAATCTGATCGCGCTGATCGCGGCTCGCGTGTAAATTTCTTGGAGGGCGACCGCGTCCACACATATGCTGACGAGATGAGCGAGCGCGTGCCGGCGATCAAGGTCGTCATGATGCCGAAGGACACGAACGCGCACGGCACGATCTTCGGCGGCGTCATCCTCTCGAACATCGACCTCGCCTCCGGCGTGGAGGCGTTCAAGGTCGCGCCGCACTTGTTCGTCACGAAGGCGATGCGCGAGGTCGAATTCCACCATCCGGTATTCACCGGCGACCTCGTGAGCTTCTATGCCTCGACGGTTCGCATCGGCCGGACGTCGGTCACCATCCGCGTCGAGGTGGAGGCCGAGCGATGGGGGTGGGATGCGGCCAAACGGGGCGTCGAACGAGGTGAACGGGTCAAAGTCACCGAGGCGGAGGTGATCCTCGTGGCCGTGGACGCCGACGGCAAGCCCGTGCCCATTCGGCCCGACCCGGTGACGGTATGAAGTGGATCAGCAGCCGCGGCGCCTCGCCCGCGGTGCCGTTCATTGATGCGCTGTTTGCCGGTACCGCGCCCGACGGCGGGTTGTACATGCCCGAGCGGCTCGAACCGCTTTCTCCCCCGCAATTGGACGCAATCCGCGCCGCCAACGGGAACATCGTCGACATCGGTTCCATCGTCGGCGCACACCTGTTGCGGGACGAAATCTCCGCGTCAGATCTGAACGCGCTGGTCCGGGACGCCCTTGATTTCCCCATTCCCCTGGTCCAGGTCGCAGACAACGTCTGGGCGCTCGAGCTCTTTCACGGCCCGACGATGGCCTTCAAGGACGTCGGCGCGCGGGTGCAGGCGCGGCTGCTGCATCACTTCACGGATGGAACGCCGCTGACGATTCTCGTGGCCACGTCAGGAGATACGGGCAGCGCGGTGGCGCAGGCGTTCCACGGCGTTCCCGACACGCGCGTCGTCGTTCTCTACCCGGAGGGAAAGGTAACCGACGTTCAGGAAGCGCAGATGGCTTCGCTCGGCGACAACATCATTGCTGTGGCCGTCCACGGCACCTTTGATGACTGTCAGCGGCTCGTCAAGGAGGCGTTTGCGGACGACGATTTGCGAACCCACGTGTGGCTGACGCCGGCGAACTCCATCAACCTGGGACGGCTGCTGCCGCAGGTTTTCTATTATTTCGTGCTGGCCGGGATGGAGAGGCCGACGGTTTCAGTTCCGAGCGGCAACTTCGGGAATCTGACGGCTGGTCTGATCGCGAAGCGGATCGGTCTCCCCGTCGAGCGCTTCATCGCCGCCACCAACGCCAACGATGTTGTGCCGCAATACCTGGCATCTGGGGAGTACAAGCCCAGAGCGTCGGTGAAGACGGTCGCCAACGCCATGGATGTGGGCGCCCCGAGCAATTTCGAGCGGATGCGCGCGATGTACGGCGATAACTTCGAGGCGCTGCGCTGCGACATCGTCGGCGCCGCGTTTGACGATGCGACGGTCGTTGCGGAGATCGGGACGGTCTACCGCCGGTACGGATACCTCCTGGATCCGCACGCCGCCATCGCCTGGCTCGGGCTGCAACGGACGTGGTCTGCCGGCGATCGGCGTGCGCCCGGCGTTTTCCTGGCGACGGCACACCCGGCAAAGTTCCGAGAGGTCGTCGAACCGGCGATCGGCGAAGTGATTCCGCTGCCGCCGGTGCTGGCAGAGGCCATTACCCGGCCGCGTCACAGCGAGCGGCTCCCGGTCGATTACGTGGCGCTGAAGAGTTTGCTGCTCGCGCACTCACGCTAAGATCGTCGGATGCCGACGCTCGATACGTTCCGTCCTGAACCCGGCTCCCTTCCGACACGCGACGCGATTCCTGACCGCTACAAATGGGACCTGACGTCGATCTGCGCCACATGGGACGACTGGTCGACAGGCTATAAACGGCTCGACGACGCCATCGCAGCGTTCACCGCTTTCCAAGGGACGCTGGCGCAGGGGCCGGACCGGCTCCTCGCTGCGTTCAAGGCGATGGACCAGATGGGCGAGCTGAGCTATCGGGTCTGGTACTTCGCGTCGCTCCAGTACGACGAAGATCAGCGGAACAACGACATCAACGCGCGGCGCCAGCAGGTACAGATCCTGTTCGCCCGCCAGCAGCAGGCGAGCTCCTGGTTCAATCCCGAGCTGCTGGCGATGCCGCTCGAGACCGTCCGCGGCTGGCTTGCAGCGAACTCGGACCTTGCGACGTATCGCTTTGCGATCGAGAGTCTGTTCCACGAGCAGCAGCACGTGCTCGACGAACAGGGCGAGCGCCTGATGTCGTACGCGGGACGCTTCAACAGCGTGCCGTACGACAGTTATTCGGCGTTGACGACCGCCGATGTGAAGTTTCCGTCGCTGACGCTGTCGAACGGGAACAAGATCACGCTCACGTATGGACAGTACCGCGCCCTGCTCGAAACGAATCACAACCAGGAGGACCGTGCCGCCGCGTATCGGGCGTTTCATCAGACGTTCGCCGACAGCCAGAACACCTACGCCGCGCTCTACAACGGCGTGCTGCAGCGCGACTGGTTCCACGCGCGCGCGCGCGGATACAAGACCACGCTGGACGCGGCGCTCCACGGTAATAACATTCCCACGTCGGTCGTTGAAAACCTGATCGAGGTGACGAAGCGGGGCGCCGAGCCGCTGCGCCGGTATCATCGGTTGCGGCGCCACGTGCTCGGCGGGCCAACGTATCGGCTGTTCGATGTGTTCGTGCCGCT
>Ga0114129_10003895_pt1 | contig 21056 bp, 23 predicted proteins | sample RhiMetdeltSRZDD1_FD_80071 | JGI IMG/M metagenome (GOLD analysis project Ga0114129, IMG submission 80071) | Populus rhizosphere microbial communities from Tennessee, USA - Rhizosphere MetaG P. deltoides SRZDD1 (version 2) (version 2) | ecosystem: Host-associated > Plants > Roots > Rhizosphere >... | reverse complement strand
TAAGATGAACAAGACTTTTATACTAAAGCTACAGATGAGAGTTGGTTTGGTTTGTAAACTGTTTTTCTTCACCGGAACTAGTAAAATCAATTGGAGCGTGATATCGATACGGCAGGTGTAGAGTTAGCAGCAAACCTTGGATATGGTAATTCATGGTTAATCCTTTTGGTAACTTCTGCAATACTTGTGGCTTCAGCTTTTTTTGTTTATGTTCTACTTTCTACAAAGTACAATCACGCATCGCTAAAGGGTTTTGATAAAGTAAAGTATGAGCTAAATAAATACCATGTAGAGAGATATTGGGCAATATTTGTTGGAGCTTTACTAATATCGTTTTGGATTTTAGGTTATCCTTGGATGCCTCCTGTCGCCTTCGACAATGCACTGCGAGACGCTCAGGTCGTTCACACGGTAAAGGTCACAGCGGGCCAGTGGTATTGGATAGTCAATGATGGAGGTTATACTAGCCCTGATGGCTCCAGACAGGTCAGTTCACCTGAACATCCAACAGACCAACTTTATATAAAAGCTGGCGAGCTCACAAAATTCGTTGCCAGATCTGAAGACGTAAATCATGGGTTTGGTGTTCTTTCTAGTGCAAATGAAATGGATGTACCTCTGTTTCAAATGCAAGTAGTACCTGGTTATGATAACGTTTTCTATTACACGTTTGATAAACCAGGCGTGTATACGATTAGATGCCTTGAATATTGCGGATGGAATCACCCTTACATGGTCTCCAGCATTACGGTGCATGTGGTTTAAGGTTTTGGAGATGAGATAGTTACATTGGAAGATGATGAAAGTAAAACTAAAGTACTAAATGAATATGACCACGAACATGGTCCATCTCCATTATATAAGATATCTAAGAATCTGTCAGACCTTACAATAATGTTCATCATCTCATCAGTTGTTTTTTTTATTGCTGCAGGTACGCTAGCATTTGTTATGAGAAGCATTCAGTCAAGAATTGTCTTCATGACAAATCCAGAATTGAACATGGGCCTATTTTATGCAGCCCTTACAGCGCATGGCCAGTTGATGTTTTTTGGTTTTGCCTGCATGTTGACTGTGGGGTTAAGTTACTATTTACTTAGCAAGTTCGCAAAGAAACCTCTTTATAGTATGTCTATGGCTGTGGCCTCATATGCATTGTTGAATGGTGGCAGCATTCTCCTAATTGTTTGTGCCTTGATGCTTTTTGGAGCTGGATGGTACAATCTCATGCCTTTGGCATTCCATCCGCAAAACGGAGGATGGACAATGTTTTCTGCCACTTTGTTCCTAGTTGCAGATACATGCATAGGGATAGGACTTGTAATTTTTTGTTGTAATGTGATAGCTACTGTTCTAAGAGGAAGGATTGCAGCGGGTGTGCAAAAGAGTGAACCAGAAGGAGGATCAATTTTTAGAGCATCTGCCGACTATAGCGACTCAGGAAGAATTGACCTGTTGCCAATGCATAATCTACCGGTCGCTACAAGGTGGGTCTCACTTTTAGGCATCAGCTCGTGGTTCCCAAGAAGGTATCGCAAACTAGTTCCAGCAGTATCAGTAGTAGTTGTTGGAATATTTGTAAATTCTGTGGCGCTTTTAAGTGGGACCGTAGGTTTATTTACTCAATTGGGAATTGGATATTCTTATTTAATTGATCCGCAATCTAATCCCAACTGGCTTTTTGCAAAAGATGCATTTTGGTTCTTTGGTCATCCTATAGTATATTTTACTTTGTTCTCCTTTTTAGGAGCGGCGTATTACTACATACCCAAGTTTACAAAAAAAACTGTCCCGTACGATAAGTGGGCATACAGATCATGGCCATTTTATTTCATATTTACTGTATTGGTCTTTTCTCATCATTCGTATATGGATATGCCCAACCCTATTATAGTGCAGATGATTGCAACAGTTGCAAGCCAGGCTATCATCTTTCCATCAGCATTGACCGTGATGACTATAATGATGTATATATTACGATCTAGGATTCGATGGAATATTGCATCAGCATTTATTGTGACTGGAATAGTAGGATGGGTTTACGGAGGTTTTGCTGGAGCTGAAACAGGCTGGTGGGGAACTGATGTGTACCTGCACAATACACTGAACATCGTAGGTCATATTCATCTAGTCCTTTTAATGGGGAGCGTACTACTTGGGATTGGATTAGTTTATTCAGTTATTGCAGACCTTACCAAGAAAAAGCTGGGGAAAACATTAGGTTTAATCCATCTGGTTACAACTATCGTGGGAGGCTTTGGTCTTGCATTCATGTTCATGTACCTTGGCCTTTTTGGAGTTATAAGAAGAGAGGCAGTAATACCAGACCAATTTATGTGGGCTATGCCAGGGCTATTATTTTTTGCTCTTACTGTGGGTTTTGGTCAGATAGTTTTTGTATACAACTTGTTTAGAACTTTGAGAAGAAAACAAAATACATTTGAAGAAGACAAATTTGTTAATAAACAGCAAAAACGTGAAATTGAAGAGCAGAATATCATTCATACAGGGGAAACCTCCTCATGACTCTTGCTCATTTTCTATTTGACGCAAAGACATTATTCCTACTTTTAGCAATGTTAATTATAATCATGGTAATTGCAAATGGTCAGTTACTTGAGAATCTTGAATCAGATTTAGGTACTCACATGATTGCAGAACACGCCATGTTCCTTTCGATTGGTTATATTTCCATACTTGCATTTGAAGGCATTCTTAGAGGCCTTTTTAATACTGCCAGACAAAGATCGGCAGCATCATATACTACTAAGCACTCCATTTGGATCCAGACCTTACTTATCTCTTGGACGAGATTTGTCAGATCGGCGTATATCATAGCTAGTAACGGATTAATTCTAATAATTTGTGCAATAATATTGGTTGCATTTTGGCACATACCATCAATTTTTGATCTGTCAAGTTATTCTCAAGAGATACACTTACTTCAACACTTTTCTTTTGTTATGGTTGGTGCTCTATTTTTGCTAAGTCTGAGACAGTTGGGCCAATCTTTAGTTTTATTCCTCATTATTTCTTCAGTGGGTATGATGCTACTGTCCGGATTAGGTCTAGCTCTTGCAAATGAGAGATTATATCTTCCGTACAGTGTAAGTAGCCACAATACTGCGGGCGAATATATGCTAGCAATATCGATAGCTATAGCCTTAATTGGCTTACCAGGCTACTTGATTCGCAGAACTTTATTTCATGTCGGGAAATTTGCTAATAACAAGAGCGAATTGAATTCCTGATTGTCAAGTGCGACTTACAAGTCTCATAAAACTCAATTCAGGTATTCGTATACTTTAGCATATATCATCAAGTATCCCTCAATTAAATTTAGATTTGTGTCAAGGCACTAATCAAACTGATATAATATATGGTTATCAATGACTTAAATTTTTTAATCGGTCAGATACTCTTCAGGCAAATATTCATCCTTCTTTGTCAGATTTGCTGAACAGGGCGGCCCTTTTACCCCAGTCTAGGAACATTCCATATGAGTGGTGAGTTGCAATATTTCGTATTATATCAGACAAGATTGCAATGATTTCTTCGTTTGACATAAGAGTATTGTATAATACAGTTTCAGATGTTAGGGCCTGAATTAGCTCCTTCTGAGGTCTAGACAAATTCAACTGGTCCATACCGCCATAGAGGCCCTTTATCCAGCTATTGACTTTAGGGTCTACAAAACCTATGGCCTTCTCAAAATTCTCATCAGTAAACATCTTTTACTAAGTATGAAAGCAGGAATAATAGTCTTTACGTAATAGGAAAGCCAAGACGGTAATGTTGATTAACATTTCGTAGTGTGACTGAAGAAGAAACTATTCAATTCAATTAAGGAAGATGCAGCTGATACTTTTCCAATAATCACTCTTAATCTGGCAGCATCACACTTCGCCCCGTCGTCACGAAAGATGAGCACTACCGAAAAGGACAGAAAAGGCTCTGCACCAAATAAGGACAGTATTATATTTTGTGAAGTCAGTACCACTAGGTATTAGATAATTCTGGTTTCCCACATTTCCTTTAAGTCTTCCTACACTTATGAAGTCAGTTGTGGTTTTTCCAGTTGAAAGATACACATAAAGATCTGGTCCGTTAGTAGCTTTTAGATTTTCTAGTCTTAAGATATTTGTACCATTCGCAAGCGGAATTACTTTTGCTGTGCCTTCAGCATTATGGAATCTGTCGCCGGCGCCTACAAATGTGCCAGCCAGCATGATCTTTGCTGTTCCTTGATTTTCATCCACAGATATGTTCTCATTAGAAGTATTATTTTCTTTTGCGGCAATAGTCATAATCATTTGTTTTTCTTGGTTACTCATCTTGTTTGCAGCCTGAATTCTGCCCTCTTCACTCATTTTCATAAATTTCTGAAATACTAACGATGCTGAGTCTGGAGCAGGCTCATTTATTGTAGTGCTAATGAACAAGGGTGAAACAGTATAAATCAAACTAGGTATAACAATTGCTGCAGTTACTATCAGAATAAGCACCTTTATTTTTCTTCTCATTCCTACCCTTCACCCTTCAAGAAAGTGATATAAATTTTCTCGGACTGAAATATTAACTAAAACAAGATTTGGACAAGTAATTATTGTCCAACGAGATCACAAATTTTCTGTCCCCAGATATTTAGATAAAGTTGAGATAGAATGTCACATCAATTCATAACCTTCACATTTAAAGGATTTATCTTGAGGATCGAAATGTCCGTCCAGCAAACACACTAGGCCATTCATCCACGAAATCTTCGACGAATCCGTAAAATATGTTCTTAATACTACGAATTTACCATTCTTGTTTACATCTCTTCCCTTAAATGCAATTTGTTCTCCAGTATAGGCAGTGAACGTACCTTGCCAATTTGACATTGAAATGCCATTAATATATATCACTGAAGTGCCACTACCTGAGGCCTTTCCACTTGGAAATGGATTAGTGCCATTTATTTCTCCTGTCCAGCTACTTTCTCTTTCTACTGCTTTCGTGATTGCATCTTCAGAAATGATTTTACTTTCTATTGGTCTATCAACCTCTTCAAATAATTTACGTCCTATTGAAATCACAGCATATTCTGAATTATGATTGGTATTTAAGGAATAACCCTTATCTAAATAATTAACAGACGGAAATTCCAAAATCAAAATCAAGTCAAATTTGACTTACAAACTATATGTTCGTAATATGTTTCTAATATCGAGAATATATATATAGAATATATTATATGTGATAGACCCTTACGAAAAGGGAGTCATCACAAGGACACAAAGCGTTTGTTGCAGGGGTTCACCTAAACCTTTAAACATCTCTGAGGAAATTATTTCTAGCCTTCCTATCAGGACCGTCGAATCACTTTCTAAACTAGAAAAATACCAGATTCCGGCCGGAGTAATAGAGCGTCTGAAGCAAAAGAAACCATTTGAAGAGATGACGGATGACAAAATCAAGGAGATTGTTGGTGAATTCAAAAAATTCATAGCCATTTTAGTCATTAACCATGAAAAAGGCACGAAGGTAGAAATGGTGGGCAAATTAGTAGACGAAGTTTGGCATACATTCATTTTGTTCACCAATGAGTACAGAAAATTCTGCGACACTATGGTTGGGGAATATATCCATCACGAACCCAATGTCAAAACACAATACGGAATTGACCCCCTTTTCCCATATAAGAAAAAGAAAAGTACTGAATTTTTTTATGAAGAATATGAAAAGTACTTTGGGCATTTGCCGGAAATATGGAAGCTCAAGACCCCAGACGAAAGTATTGAAAATGAAAATAAATTCAAAACTATAATGAGATGCTTCATGATATCAATAGCCATACTTATTACAACAATCCTAATTTGGCAATACTTTACAAATATTTTCTTCGCACAAATAGAAGCGTTACTATCTGGGTTGATATTAGTTATTGCATCATGTCTAATATATAAAAAAACTAAAGCGAAAATGATAAAGGACGAAATACTACATGGGACCATCATAATTGGTGTCATTATTTTGGCACTTTCGATAATTTTTGCTTTCATTTGTAAACTAGGCATTTTTGCTCATATGCTAGTTTTACTATATATTGGAACTGGACTAAGCATAATAGAATCTTCCTCTAAATCTGAGAGAAAGCCTCGTGTAGGTCGTTGGGGGGGGTGTTGGAATTGTTTGTGGTGGTATCAGCGGAGGCGGAGCTGGAGGATGTGGTGGTGGAGGATGTGGTGGCGGAGGCGGTTGTTGAGATTGAGGTGACAGTTAAGGAACCATTTCTAATTTATTCAAAGCAAGGCTCAGACATCATGACTGGATAATCCTAGGCCGCAAACCTACTTTATTTCATTTCGGTTCCGTTCACTAATTTTTCGGGAAGGCTTAAAAGCATAGTATCATGTAATAAACGCATGAGAGCGGTATGAATATAAGGAAATCTGTTAGTAGCTACATTTTGTCACTCTTACTTACTCTAGGTTTTGTATCACTTTGTCTATGTAATCAAGTAGTATTTGGTGCGAAGAACACGTTTAATGCAGATGGAGTCATAAGCTCGTTAATTTTTGGTCTGCCGCCATCCGCTAATACAGTTAACATGAGTACTGTACAGAAATTTATCTTGTCAGGAGATTGGCAATTGAGTACAGAAAACGGCATAATAACCAATTTCAGTTCAGTGTTCTATACAGGTCCAGTTAATGGGGCAAATAATCATACCCACCAATTAAGTAATCTCCGAGCTTCTTCTAATACCCCTATTCAGCTGAGTGCAGATGGTAGTACTGTAATACCGGGTATCTTAAACGTAGGAACAAATGGTAAGAATGCATGGAATGATGTACATACAACAATCACAATTTCTAATGGAAAAACAATCACGATTACACTTGCCGATAACGGTACCCAACGTCACTTCATGAACCAGCCAATTTATGGGATAGTCAAACATATAACGAGCTAATCTATGCGTCAGGCAGAAGCCCTATTAATCAATAGTAGTTAAATTAAACCATTAAGTTTATTACCATATTGAAAGCTCTGTCACTCAAACAACCTTATGCAGAGCTTTTAGTTTCCGGAAGGAAGACTATTGAAATACGAAAATGGAACACCAAGTTTAGAGGCTTATTTCTTGTTCATGCTTCCAAAAATGTGAACAATGAAGCGTGTACGAGACTTAATATCGACCCTAATATACTCACCACAGGTGCAATTATAGGGCAAGCTAATCTCTCCGCGGTAAAATTATATCAGACCGTAGGTTCGTTTATTAAAGATAATAGTAAACACTTCGCAGGCTCAAATTATGAAGGAACAAAATATGGATTCCTCGTAAATCAGGCTAAAAGGTTTCAAATTCCGATACCTCAAACTGGTAAGTTAGGTTTTTTCGATGTAGATTTAAGAATAGATTTAAGAATAGGGACACAGACTTACAACTAGGATAATAGTAAACCAAAAAAGAAAGGGAAAGCGTGGACCGCCATTTAACACTTCTTTTCATCTAACTATCTGCCTTAAGCGCCAGCTTTAGGTAGAACCAATATCTGGCCAACCATGTTCGGTAAGTGTACGCGACAGATATAAGTTATGGTTCCAGGTTTGTCTGCGACAAATGATACAGTGTGGATTTGTCCTCTCATAAGTTCAAAGGTATCGATTCCCTCAACGTTTATGACATGATGCGCCCCTTGTACTCCTATAAAGTGTAGAGTGACTTTATCACCTTGGTTGACGACGATTTGGTCTGGGGAGAAGGTGAACGATCTGAAGTCCCATGCTCCTACCTTATTGGGCTCTACAATTCTGAAACCTCCACCAGCAGGAATGGTTGAATTAGAAGGAGGCTGTTCAGCTGGATGCAGAGGAGTGTTTTGAGGACAGGTATCACATTTCACGCCCGGATGTATATTTGTGTTCCCATCAAGGTGTACAGTATTTATCCAAAATTCCTTGTTTGTTGATTGGTTTGGGTTGACCGTCTTGAACACAGTAGCATTCATTGGCGCCGAAGAAGATGTACTAGTTGCATTTGCATTTGTCCCAAATAGGTAATTTTCTGCGAATGTTTTTTGTAGAAGTTGGCCGTTAGTTCCTGTTATTACATTTGTCGCTGATATTGCAGCCATAATGGCCAGTGCTATCAGCCATGTTTGTTTTGATTTATTTTTTTTGTTATTCATTTTTTGTACCGCCTACTTATTTTACTTTTTAATATAAATGGCCAGACAAATCTAAATTCTGGATTTCAGAGGTGGATATCGTCGATCCATTTTTAAGTTCCTAAGCATATCCTACACAAACTCGAGAGAGGAGGAGTCGGGCAGCCTAAACAGTTGATACAAATTCAATATAATTTAATTGATGCCATATTTTATTTTATAGGCTTTGTAGTACCAATTTATTTTATATTCAAGTCAAGAAATCAAAAGATAGGAAGCAGCCTTCTTGTAAAGTTGATGGTAATATTAGCTAGCTTTATGCTAATTCAATTCATTTATCATACAGTTGCCATTCTTGATTTAAAGATACTCTCAAAGGGAATTCTTGAACCATTATCCGCAGTGGTAATAACGATATTATCAGTTTACTATTTCCTCTCGACAAAAAAGATCAAAATGGGGGGCGAAAAAAAGGAGGCCAGTTTATAATTTGATTCTTGATTTTGAAGCTGGGATCATTTCATATATATCCATAATTACGTCACTCCTTTTTTCTATATCCTTAATTTTCTTTGGTTGGTCATCAATCAAGTCCCGAAGTATCAAAACTTTTCAATTTCAAATATCACTCTTCATAAGCCTGTATATAATAGGAGAATTATTTGAAATTAAACAGATCAGTACACTTTTGAGCCTACCAGATGGGTTAGGCTCACAAGTACATGTCGGTGCAACAATTTTTCTGACCATTGTCATGTGGATGCGATTATATTATTCCGAAAAAAATATCAAAGCTCTAAAAGATACGCCGTCAGACAGCACCTAATATTCTACTCAATTGACAAGAAATTTTTCATTACCTTTTTTAAAGCATTAACATTTTCTTCTGCTTCGACGAAAACGGTGCCATCCTTTTCATACTTGACGGCAATTGAACGAAGCGTAGACCGGACCAGGCTGGATTTCTTGCCATCTGGTGTAATTTCAAACCTATCAACTACGAGGAGTGACTGATCTAGCAGCAACTTGGTCTTTCTATATGTAGTAGTATATGCAATATTTTGTTCGGTCATGATAGTCCTTATAGATTTTGGTTCGTCCGCGACCGAGTTCATTATCTTCATCATATCCTCATCAGCCAAAGCAGCAATGATTGCTTTTTTCATTTTTTGATTTGAAATTATCATTATTTCCTTCGGATTCAGTACCACTTGGCGCTCGATCTAATTATTCATTTATGTTTTGGCCCAGTTCTCTGGTTTAGTTTTGAATTTCCATAATACAAAGGCCTCAAAAATGAAAGCGAAAAGCATAATATCGGAATAGTTGTTGGAGTGCGTTATGCTCACATGAGTGTAAATTATTGAACGACGACCTATTTTATCAGCAAGTTTTGAAATACAGACGTTGTTACGAGGCCGTCTGAAGCACCAATACCCAGAGTATAATTGCCTGGAACGATTTTCTTATCTTTTTCAAGTGTTAGTTTCAGCTGAATCAGGACCTTTTCTGGGGACTTCGATATATTTATGCTCTGTGGGAAAAATTCAGTAGTTATATTTTTCAATGATCCGAATTCACTCATAGATGAGGAAGCCTTGAAAGTTACTATAGTTTCATTGCTATTGCAATTGGAGCTATCATACGGGACATTATTAGGTACCTTCAATAATTCAAAATTGATAGACTTTGGTGGAAATTTCTGATCTTTGTCAGTTGAAATAATAATATCACTTTGATTTGAATTGATCGCGAACGGAACTGAAACATGTCTATCCAATATCCCTATTTTATCATAATTGTACTCAGAAAACCAAACACGGTTCTTATCTAGAGGATCTACAATGAAATTAAGAACGTTTGATATATAACCAGTAGATGGATCTCTGGTCGGAATTTCATACTCTGTCAATTGCAATTCAGTCGTGTTCATAAGAGACATTCTGTTTCCTGTATGCTCATTGAACCATAGATCCTTACCATGAGGTCCTATTCTTAACCAAAATGGGAGACTAATATACTGGTGGGGATTGTTAGAGACAGCGATTTTTGTTATAGCTTTAGAAATCAAATCATATTTTGAAATAAGGTTGGCATCATGCTCCGTAATCCAGAGTGTATTGTTTAGGCGTATTACGTCATATGGCGCTGAAAATAAATTCTTTTTATCTCTCCCCGAAATCTCCAGGACCTTAACTAGATTGATTACTTTTCCATGATTATCCTTGAGAATTTTTAGGTTAACTATCTTGTCATTAAGAGTCTGCGTAACCCATACGGAGTCGCCATCCAAAAACAAACCACTCGGATACGATTCTCTTCCGAGAGGAAATTCTGTTATGACATAACCCGAGTTGTTAGAAGCTTCCCTTTGAATTACCCCTATGGTGCCTGAAGCGAACGTGGTAAACCATATATTTCCAGTTTTTTCATCAACTCTCATTTGAAACGGCGGGCCGCTTATAGACCGAAATACCTCAAACTTTGAAGTAGGAATATCAAATCGCCAAAGGGGATTCGAAGAATCAGATTGTGAAAACCAGATAGAACCATCTTTTCCTTCAACTATTGCCCATACCATCATAACTCCTGTTCTACTCTTTTTTAGATTCTTATTAAGACCATCCTGATTAATTAGTGGGTACGAGGCTAATAGTCTACCATTTTTAGGATCAATCCTTAGCAGATTTTGGGATTTCGTTCCGACAGTCCAGATTGTTGCGTTCCCATCGAGGAGTATACCATTGGGCCAAGTTCCATTTGGCATAGTATACTCTTTGATGTATGGACTTTTTATGACCTGAATATGATTTGACTTGTCCGATTCATCTTGCGTGTTAGAAAATATTAAATTAGGAGAGTTAGTTGGGGGAGAATTAACAAAAAATTCTGCGTTTAGGGCATTAACATCAAGACCCGAGAAATATATACCAATTATCAGTACTGTGACAAAAAATAATAATAGGAAACTAGGAGTTAGAACTTCATTTCACTACCTGTTAGGCGCTTTACCCAGGACAACGCACTTTAAAGCCAAATAAAATCTCAATAGTAATAATAAATTCAATTGGGTTATCTTGTATTTCACCTTTTTATTTGAATAACGCACCAGATTTGAGTTTGTCCAAAGATTGTATTTTCGGTATTCCCCATGCAATCATACTCAGTATCCCAGCCGAGATCACAAAATACTGACCCATACCCAATATTATAATTCGATTTGCGATTACACTTTCTGCACCTTTCCATTCACCTGCTATGAGGCCGCCAGTGGACGCTGCTATCTTTGCAAAATTACTCCTAAATGAATCTATAGAATATAGCCAAATTAGACCAGAAGATATGCACAAGATGCCCACAACTAAAGTGAAAATTGGTCTATTTTTCCTCCGGACAATCGCGGCTATAACAGTAGGAATCGATATTATGAATAGTATCGTACTTATTATAATCCCTGTATAAGCATCTTTAAAAGGATTTGTCAAATCCACCAAATACATTTGTTGTTTGGATTTTGTTTGACCAAGTATTTCGTCCAATACATTAAATGGAGAGAACGAGTGATATCCGAAAAGGTTTATTATTGTCCAGGGTACCGCTATTGATGGTATGAGTAAACCTACAACCACTGGCAGGATGACAAACTTAAATTCCATAAACTATCCCTCAAAAAAATAAAGGGGGATGTCTAGTACTTGTGTTTACTTTCCACATGGTAGATTCGCTGAAGAAGTATTGCCGCAACCCGTTGGCCATTCTTTTGCCAAGTTTTTGTTCAGGTCTTGTCCCAAAGCGTATGGACTGTCTACTTGGAATACGTAGGGTGGGTAATCAGGTACTGCATCGGATGGATCCCATAGTGTAACCACCTTTCCATAGGTCCCTTGTAGAGTCTCAACCAGTTTCCCACATTCAACTCCCTGGGGGAGAGATACGCAAGATGGCATTCCTCTTTCAGGAGTTAATTCTACTGCATGGTTATGCCAATTTGAACGTTCTCTCTGTGGTAGTTTCATGTATTGGTCTTTGGAAATGATGAACTCTACCTGTGCCAATTGCGGACCAGCTTCTTTCATGTGAGAATTCTCTTTTGCATAAAGAAGGCAAACAGCCACAATCCGCTTGTCGAGTTTGCAATAGTGATCAATAGGAGCATTCAAGTTCTCACTATCGTGTCGGTTTACGGTAACGTGAATGTCATACCCCTGCGTAGGATTCTCACCTTGTATTTGAGCTATTGAATTTTGGACTGATGCCATACCTGCAGTTGTTACTGCAACTATGGCTGCCAACATAGCGCCAAATACTATCTTTCGCCAATTATTTGCGCCAGTGTTTTTGTTATTATTCGATCCTCTGGTATTTTCCTCTGCCATTGCACTCTCCCTCGACAGATTGTATTTATGGATTCACCCAAATTCATCCCAGATTTTACCAAAATTACGAATAAGTAACATAACCGTCTCTAACGAAACTATTGAGCTTACTTACCTTCTGAAGGATACTAATGTGACTTATTGTATATACCACCTCCGTTACTCCCAGTTCAATGTCACTTGACTATCATAGTTATTAACCACTGAAACTATTAGCCCGGGACCTTTGCTGTTTCATTCACACTAACCATCTTGGCTCTATCCTTCACAACATCCAGAGCAATTTTCTTTGATCTTTTGAGCAAATAAATTATCTCTATCAGGTAGCCTCTATGAGAATCTAGTTTTTCTTCTACTACTTCTATTTATGAAGAAAACTGGTATTGAATGCTCTTTTGGCATCATTTCTATTATGATGCGAATATTGGTACAAGTGTGTAAATGAACTCATAATAGTTGTGCTTGCAAAGTGAAAACACTTTGATGCTTGTACCACAAGAGCCAAATACATAACGAGAGTGTTGACAGTAAATGATTACACCTTGGATGGCTATATGCTTGGTAGCATTAGCACTAGTAGTCATGCTGGCGATCCTGAAAATAGAACAAAGGGATGCAGTAGGAATCACGAGGAAGCGCTAACCACTGTACTCTTCGCTGATACCAACCTACGAGCTCTTTAATCGTAGGTTAGGTGTAGCTCGTTGAAATTGACGCGATATCCTTTTTATTTGACCGTATCGTCAAATATAGAAAGACAAGTCCTATTATAGCACCCGGAATTGCCCAATAATATGAATATAGTCCATCAATGAGTATAGGTGGTGGTTTACCGTATCCGAAAACTGGATAAGTTGATGGAGGCTGACTTCCGACTATTGCACCGAATAGGAGCGAGCCAATAACCAACCCAAATCCTTGTGTTGCTAAGATAGCGTACAAGGTAGTTTTGCGGCTTCTTTTGAATGCCGGCAATTTAGCATTCTGTGACATTTCTTCAGGGGACTCCTTTCTGTATTTTGTAAATATTTTTGGCGCGAGCCAGAGTCCTATTGCATAAGCCATATGGGACTCCCATGCTGTAAACCACCAAATCCAAGGAGGTAAAGCATCTGTGAGGACAAATACAGGGAATACAATCCAGTAAAACACGGTCATAAACCATGCAAACGTAAAGGTCGATATTAGAGTCACCCTATTCACAAGTATGTAATAAGCCATTGCAAATCCCCATCCACGCAGGATATGGCTTATCAATCCAGTTGTCAGGTTTTGATAAGTGAAGATCGTTCCTTGACTTCCCAAAATACTTGCTCCCCAATCAAACCAGTGATCCCAGAAAGGGATACCGAAAAAGAGATTCATTGGGACTCTGGACCAGTCATAAAGAGAATAGGCTACAATCGCCCAAATGGCAAAAATAGCTATCTTTTTAGGAGTAATTCCACTCCTGCCAGGCAGAAGTGACATTAAAGGAATAGCTACTATCATGGGTAACAGTGTCAAGTAGAACATACCTGCCGAAAGTGACACACCTGTATAAGTGACCCAGTAAGCAAAGAGTCCAATTTGAGGACTTGCGAGTAGTATTGCAAAAAGTCCCCGATAACCTAACCATCCTCCACCTTCCCTGTTAACAAGATAATTTAGAATAGACATTTTATTACTCCATTACAGTGAGCGCAAGTCCTTAACCTGCAATTGCTCGGTTCCGTTCCAAGAACGCACCTCTTCATTGCGATCTCCAATCAAGTTAGCGGACATTGACCAAATGAAATTTAGAGTTCCAGGATTTGCACCATTAATTGCTGAAGCATCACCGCTACAGTTTATATTCACATAGGTATTGTCGTTCTTATCAACAAGTGGTTGGTAGATATACCATGGCTCTCTCCCTGTAGGTTTTGGAAAAGCTGTTTCAAAGTGATTGCACTCGAAAACTATTTTATTCTGAGAAATAGCAGTTCCCTTGAAGGTAAAATTGTTAACCTCTAATACAAGAGGAAATCCTATCCAATCGAGAAACTTTCTGTGTAATATACCTGCCTTTAATGTATAAGATGCCTCCTGTGCTTCTCCAACAGTAGAGATATTTGTAAGGCTGGCTTCAGGACTTACTGACGATTCTATACCTTCGATAGCTTTGAAATCTCGTTCATCTATCCTAGGAAAAGTCCATGTTGCTGTCCTGCCGTAGACGAAAGCGTACGGACCTACATATACTAGAACTAATAGAGCTATAATTAAACCAGTACGCGGCCTCATTATACAATATTCCTTGAAACACGAGTATATCAGGGATTCATAACTTAATTCCCAAAAAAATTCCTAACATTTTTCGTTATTTATGTGAGGGAAATAAAGTAGGAAAATAATTCTTTAAGGACACTAACCTTCAAACGAATTCCATCCCAATTATCGATGTATTTTTGTTACAACCACCCATAAGCCAGGAATCTTTAAGAATGCTTAAATAGTTATTTGAGTCGAAGCTTAAGCTACTTGTGTTATGTAACTTGTTCAGTATTGTCCGTAGTAGTATTTGTTTTTCTGTTAACTGCCATACCACCCTCATTTTCAGCCAATGATCCAAACTCAACTAATGTTGTAAATTCTACAGAAAAGCATATGGATCAGTTTGTAAGCCACGGTCTTTATAAGGGACCTGGCGGCAATGAAAGAGCAAAGAATTTCATAATGCCTTCTGTTACTGGTGATAATACTACTTATATTGTTCCTGTTACGAATACCTCCGATCCTTTCGGTATTTTAGAAATTTACCCCACACTACCTAATGGCGAGGTTTGGTTCTTCAATGCTGAGAATCCCAATGATGGACAATTCAATCGCAACAATGAAACTATAACACGAAACGCTGATGGCAGTTGGCACGTGGAGCCGGGTATAACTAGAATGTTGGCATTCACGAAAGCTTCTCAAGAACCATCAGCGAAGATAAGAGAAAGCATTCCGGCAAATTATTCACGGCTAGCACAGGTAGGCCATTGGTATAACGAGTCGGACTGGAAAAATGTGGAGATTACAGGTTACATTAAAGTCATACCAGCCAGAGGATTTCACAATATATCCCTAGCAAACATAATCTCCTTCGTTAGCAGAAGTATAGCACACAATCCATTCGTTCAACATGGATGTGGAGGTTCGGCTTATCACAACAATATAGACTTTGACACAGGCCGATTTAATTTCAAGAAAGAGATGTGGCATGTTGACTATGCTGTTACTTCCGATTCTAATGCAACATTGGGTAACCTGGTCGATAAGTGGATTGGATTTAAGGGCGTTGTATATAACATGGCTAATGGAAGCGTTAAACTAGAATCTTACATTGATAAGGATTCTAGTAATCGCTGGCTGAAAATTGCTCAGCTAGTGGATGTTGGCACATGGGGAAACGACATGACACAATGTGGCGCTAGAACAGAGGGAGCTGTTATAAGCTGGGGTTCGCCCATGATCATATTCAAATCAAATTATGTTACCTATGATTTCAAGTATCTTTCGGTGCGCGAGATAATTCCGCCCTAGTCTATTATGATTTCTAGATCTTGACGTCATTTAAATTTTAAATGTTTAACTTTCTAGGGATCATAGGTTGAATCATATTAGTAGAATTTAAGCGTCACTTTTCGTTTGGGAAGTTTAATTTGCAATTTAGTAACTGCTCCAAGAAGCGCTAGAGACTATTGTAGCACAGGCTACTCATTAGCATTCACTACCAGAAATGGAGATAGAGCAAAGACATCTATGTCCATCCCTAAAAGCAATTAAACTCTATAGGCTGGGAAAAAACCATGAATGAGAAAATGACCGACTATTTACTTTGTGGAACTGTTTTTAATAATTCGTCCACATTCTCGTATAGTTTGAGGAAGCGTTTTCCCTTGTTGGTAGTCTTATACTTTCTATTACCTTCATGATATTCAAGGAGCCCATTGGTAACTAAAAGGGAAAGATATTCTTTAATTTGATTAAACGACAAGAAGGAATTATACATTATCCTGGTCATTCCAGCACCGTTTTCTTCTATAGCTGATTTTAGAATAGCAGCAGTGATATCAGTTCTGCTTCTGTACCTCATAGTGTATAATATGTCAATCTCACTAATAAAGTTCTCTCCCAAATTTATGTAACAAATTCCAGTTTCGTGGAGCTTATTTGTTTTTTTGCTAAAAAACTAGCCAAAAGATGTACCGATAAAATTTTGAAAGGGAGCTAGCTGAACATAGCTTTGATTAAGTTTTCATAATATTCCGCATCTCTAACTATTACTTCAATACCCACTTATTCATAAGGTCTCAAAACAATTAATTTTGTATTGAAGTAAGTGTAAGAGTGTGTTTGATCTTAATTATTTTTTTTAATTGAGTTGATATGATTTCTTTTACCTTCTCAGAATCATTAGCTTCCAATTTTGCAATAATATCATAAGGTCCTTCAACCATTTTTGCCTCCGAGATCTCCTTGATGTTTCTGAGGGCTAGAACTATTTCTTCAGTATCTTCAGGATCACAGCTGATTAGAATATATGCAGTTTGCATGACTGATAAATTACATGTTATTGATTTACCATCTTTAGGATATTTTGTATTATTTGATTGTGATTTGCATCGACCTCGGTTGTGACAAGCAAAAGGTGATCACTTCCCAATGGGACTGTAATACGCTTTATTTTTTCGTATTCTGCCATGGCATACTTTCCTCTACCAGTTTTGGGGGATAGTGAATTACGTAATCCCCATCTGGCTAAAGCCTGAAGGTTAGACTTCCGTGTTTCTTCAGGAGAAAGTATATTTTGGATCCCATCCCTCTGGCCGCCATATTTTATTTCCCCTGAATCATCACATACTCCTGCAAATCTGACCTTAGGGTCTGAATCAAAGATGTCCTTACAAAGCTTGGAATAATCCATGACTATTTTGTGATTTCCTCTTACTAAAAGATTTATTTTTGCAGGGGGAATTGTATGAGATGTATGCTATTCCATTCGAATAAGGTCGACCCACTTTTTATTTTGTCACGCAGTTGGGATTATTCTTTGTCCACCTATCATATCAGGCTATTTTAACTCCGATTATTTCCTTAGGATAAGGGATCAGCCCATCTATTTGATATGAATTTAAGATGGAATATTCACTACACCTAATCTGGCAACCTCAGCTCCAATTCCATACCCTACTAATGCTATGCCGGTACCAAGTCCAGCCATTTCTATTCCCCCTTTTATCCAATTCTTCTTTGCCAGTCTCGCTTTTAATGCGCCGACTACGAAGGAGGACGCAACACTCATGACAATAGCTATTCCTATTGCAATAATTGACGAAATAATCCCAGCTTTCACGACGAAATAAGGAAGAATTGGAAGAATTCCGCCTAGCAAAAATGCTCCAAACATTACCAAGGCTCCTTTTAATGGGCTTCCCAGAATTTCCAAATTAAGTCCAAGTTCTTCAGTCAGCATGGTCTTCAGCCACACATCCTTATTCGATGTAATTTTATCAACTACCATCTTAAGATCATCTCCAGTAAATCCTTTTTCGCGATATACTTGTTCAATTTCCTGTCTCTCACGTTCTGGCATATTCTTGATCTCAAATTCTTCCCTCTTTATTTCTGACTCCAATATTTCACGCTGGGATTTTACCGCAAGATAGTTCTGTACAGCCATTGCCTTTGCTCCAGTAAACATACCAATTAATGCAGCAAGAATGACCACATCAGGTCCAATTACAGCTCCTCCGACCCCTGCAACAATTCCTAATGAGGTGTTAATACCGTCACCAAATCCGAATACAAGGTCTCTTATAGAGGCACTCTCCTTGATATGAGGTTCTACGTGTGTGATACGCTCGTTCATAATAACTAAAATATTCACCTGACTTATTAACGATATCCCCACTAGACCGTATGAAATTTACTTTTATGATAAAACCCCTAAAACCCAAAAAACTAAAAGAGAAAATCTTTTTAAGTTCTAATTATTGGTAAGGCAGGCCCTAAGAACTTCATAACCCAGCTTACTATACATTAGTAGCGCACCCCAGCTAACCAATAATAAAACTTTTCAATGACTATACAATTCCTGTATTGCCTCTACTCTGATCTAAACAAAGCCTTTTTTGGTTATCTGTCTACTCTTGGGTAACTTGTTAAGAAGACATTAAATGATATTTACTTGTTACTAATTCTAAAACCTAAGTAAGATAGGCAAGTTTCAAATTACATCTAATACTTTGACAATTTCTTCATGTTGGAATTCGGACTCTAAGTACATACACAGATACTTGTCATTATTTTCTGTTAGAGGACTAATAGCTAGACTGAAAGTGTCAAATTGTAGAAGTTTAAAAGGCGGCAGTTTTGAAGCAGATGATCCTGAATCAAAATCACTTGTCTCAATCGCGTTAAGAAAATAAGACAAGTAGAACAATCCGTCCTTTGCTTGTATATTGTTAAACTTACTATTAGGAGAATTCTGCAGCTCCTTCTTATAATCACCCACAAGCAGTTTTCCACTACAATCGAGGATGCCTACAAACTTGACCGATTTAGCTGTAGAAAGCACGGTTGAGCACACTTTATGCAAGAAAGTAAACTCTTCCAATGGCAACATCGAGGATGCAAGGGAATAAAAGTTTTGCGAATAATTATCGAAATTATCCTATTAACTATATTCTCAATAATAACTAAGTTTTTTTACAAATATATTACATAAAAGCTCTAGATATGGTGTAAATTATTTAGTGCCCTTAGAGAGCAGGTTCATCCCTTAAGTGTTATAAGATTCTAAATCCGTTAGGCGATTCTCATAAGAGCTTATAGGCCGTCTTAACTCACGTACTATTTGTTCCATTAGGCTATCTTTATTGAAAAAGTACTTTATGAAAAGCTAGCTCATCGTTCAGAGATTTGAAAGTTACCAGTCGCAGATTTTGATTCATAACCAGGAGCTGATGCTTGTACCTCAACTGTTAGCTCACCAAAATCGCCATGTTTACCTATAGTCCAGGAATTTACAAACTGTCCATTGGTATCTGTGATGCCACTAAAGTCCTTCACATAATTACCTCCCGGATACAATAATTTTCCCGTTATGCTTGCGCCGACAATATTTGCACTCGATGATTGATCAGTTACCGTTATAGTAATATTTTGGGCATCTCCTCTAGAAACTGGATTTTTAGCAGCTTTTATCACAACATTTAACACCTTACCATTACCCTGAGAAGATTCGGTCGTATTTGTAGAGTTAATTGATGAAATTGGCTGTGATTGTGTTTGCAAAGGTTGTTCCTTAGTTGTTATATTCTCAGTAGTAGAAGCGTTGGTAGGATTTAGTACCGAAGGTGTTAACGTAGGAAGAGAAATGTTTTCATTTGATTGACTTGGCCTAAATCCATTCACGCTTATGCTATACCATTTTGTAATGGGGGGCGAACATGACAATTTCGCTGTAATCCTGTTCGGTCCCTCCTTAATTTGCGTGTAATTTGAACTCAAAGTAAAATTCCATTGGGAAAAATCATTATCTCCTCCAGATCCTGTAGCAGATGCACTATGGTATGGCTTTACATTATTTACAATAACTGATACCTCGCAATTTTTAGAAGAATCATCGGACGAGCCGCCTGATATTAAAAGATCCCTATCCATTGGAACCTGCTTTCCATCAGTAGGGGTATCTATCTTAATCCATTCCTGTGCACTGGGTTGCGAGGTTAAATTTCCTGACACTTGACCAAATACAATATTAACATTCACAATCAACAAAGTAAATGAGATAATGCCTATGGCGACCAGCCAGAGGGTGTATTCCTTCACACTCGAATTCATTTTCCTCATATGGTTAAACTAATGTACTCCTATTAATAGCTACACGTTCGACAAGAAAATGAAAAAGATAAGGGTCAAATAAATCACAATCAGTTAAATGAGAAATCTAGTGATACACTTCTGACCGACAGTTCTCTACTAGATTTCCTTAATTATTATATTAAAATTTATAGATTACTAGTTATTCTTCTCCTTTACTTCGCTAGATATCACTATCTTCCCTTTAACCTTCCATTTTGCGCTCCCAAGTTCTTGGCCATTAGGGCCCGTCGCTTTAGGGACATCAATTTCCAAATCATCAAATTCATACGTGATAGATATGTCCTTACCCGTTACCTTGTCAATTATTTGTGCTAATACCTCAGACCACTTGGTTTTACTATCTTCTTGTGAATCATCTTTACCATGTTTATATCCATTATCGACTTTCATTCTGATCTTCATATTATAACATGACTTATTATTCTTATTATGACAGCCTACCTAGTTTATCCTGGTTCTTATATGAGGTATTTGTAAGTCAAATATGATTAAAAAGCAAGACCGCAGTCCGCTTTTTCCTTTATTTTTCCGAAAAGACAGCCCAGAGCTATTGCGTCTAATCAATAGTAATCCAAAGCCAAAAAAAGTTAAATCCTAAATATTGCCCATAATACTAATTGTACTT
>Ga0114129_10003893_pt1 | contig 21059 bp, 9 predicted proteins | sample RhiMetdeltSRZDD1_FD_80071 | JGI IMG/M metagenome (GOLD analysis project Ga0114129, IMG submission 80071) | Populus rhizosphere microbial communities from Tennessee, USA - Rhizosphere MetaG P. deltoides SRZDD1 (version 2) (version 2) | ecosystem: Host-associated > Plants > Roots > Rhizosphere >... | reverse complement strand
TCGCCCAGGATATCCAAGGAGCGGGCGAGCGGGCAGAACTGTTTATAGCTCCGTTTCGGCTCAACTTGCGGTTTCTTCATGGTCCGTCAAGCGGAGACGCCATATAGCGAGCGCTCGCTTTAGTATACCTCCGTCGCAGAAAGATTATCAAGTATCTACTTGACAATCATATAGCGCTCGCTATCTAATGTGCAACAGCTGCTGCCATAACCCAAAAGGAGGGAATCATGACATTCCGGACCTTCGTTGTTGCGCTTTGCGCCATTCTTGCGATGCTCGCCATCTCGATGGCGGACAACGGTGCGCGAGAAGCCCGCGCCGCCGACACGATCCTCGAGCTTCCGGTCTCGTTCCAGGTAGTAAACACCAACACATCGGGTGCGGCATGCCCGTTCGACGGGTTGCCATACACAGTTCGGGGGCACCTGGTTGGGCCGCAGTCAATCATCTACGGGCCAGGGCCGCGGGCGATTACCTTCTACGTGCACGGCTTCAGTTCGTCGGAACCCAACTGGTCTTTCAAGCTGGTTCCCGGCTATGACCTGCCTGTAGAGATGGCGAAGCTGGGCCACGTGTCGCTCGTCATTAACCGCCTTGGCTATTCTCCGAGCGATCACCCGCCCGGATTCGAAAGCTGCATCGGGAGTGCAGCGGACGTAGTGCACCAGATTATCGGGCAGCTAAGGAGCCCGGGAGCCGGAGCTCGACTCTCAGACGGCACACGTGTGGTCTTCTCGAGGGTGGCGCTGGCGGGACATGACACCGGGGCGACGATAGCCGAAGTGGAAGCCTATTCGTACAAGGACATTGACGGCCTATTCATCAGCGCGTTCGCGAACACCGGATTCACACAGAAGATAACAGAATGGTCCATCAAGGCAGGCGCGGCCTGCCTGCAGGGCGGCCAGCCGTCTGACCACGGGGCGCCGAACTACCACTACTTCCCGGCGATAACCGACGAAGAGTTCTCCCAGGATGAGCCTCTCTTGCGTGAGATCTTCCCATACACCGATGAGACCGTCTTCCAGGCGGTCAAACAGGCGATCGCAGATCATAAGCGTCAGTTGAACCCATGTGGTGATATCAACTCGGTGCCGGGCACAGTGCCGATTGACATGGCGAGACTGAATGAGGTCACAATCCCGGTCCTCATCTTTGTGACTGATTCCGACTTCGCCTTTTCCAAAGAAGGGTTGGAGCGGGAAAGAACGTTCTTCTCAGGGAGCAGCGATGTGTCTTCTCCCTTCCTTCCCCAAACGCCGCATTTCTGGATGTGGGGACAGACGGCGCCGATGGGCCGCGAAATCGAGTCGGACTGGCTCTGTGCGCGCGGCTTCGTGAGCGCGGGTGTGAATTGCTCGACGCCCGGGAAGGTGAGCGGCGGCGGCCAGATAGACCCCGGTACCGGAGAGCCGGCGACCGACCCGTTGACTGGCCAAGTGCTGCAGCCCGCGACGATGCTCATTCAGCGGGGCTCGGCCAACGCGAGCGCCGGCGGACAGGCGAACTTCGGATTCGTTGTACAGTATGCGAGCGGCGATGCAGCGCCGCGCGGGAACCTGACGTACAAGGACCAAGGCTCGGGCGTCGATCTGAGGGCGACATCGCTTCAGATGCTCGCGATCAGCGATGGTGCTTGCGGGACGAATACGCACGCTCGCTTCACAGGCAAGGCGACGGTGAACGGTTCAGCGAATCAGAGCGTCGTGGTCGAGGTCGACGATTGCGCGCAGCCCGGTTCAACCGACAAGTTCAAGATCATGGTGTCCGGGCCGAACCAGACCTACGATGCGGAGGGCGTATTGATCGCCGGGAACATCTCGATACGCAGATAACGGCCTCGCTAGTACATGATCGGCGCCACCCGCTGCAGCCGGCTGGTGGCGCCGACTGTTTTAGGCATGAAATTCCCCTGGTGATCAGAGTTTCCCAACAGCGGCTCGAAGCGGCGAGAAACAGTGGAGCGTGCGGGTGATGGCCAAGACGCATCGCTAACGCCGCCTGGTTGCACAGCCCCGCGCAGCCAGGAGCGCCCCGGCCGGTGCACACGACCCTCCCAGCACCGCCGGGGCGCTTTGGTTTGGCATCAAGTTGACATTGCTCGTCAGCGCAGAAATGCCGTCCCCGCCCGAGATTCCTTCGCGGAGCGGCCGGGTCCGCGCTCAGATGTGGTCGTCGCTCAGAATGACACGAGAAAGGCCGCCCTTACGGACGGCCTTCTTGATGAGTACTCGGGTTCGGTTATGCGAGCGCCGGTTCCGTGACGGTGGTGAGGACGATCTCGTCGTTCTGGACGTCGACTTTGACGGTGTCGCCGGAGGTGAAGCGCTCTTCGAGGAGGGCCTCCGAGAGGCGGTCCTCGATCTCGTTCTGGATGACGCGGCGCAGGGGGCGGGCGCCGAAGACGACGTCGTAGCCCTTCTCCCCGATCCAGTCGAGAGCCTCGGGGGTCATCTCGAGGGTGACGCCCTTGGCGGTAAGCTGGCGCTCGATGTTCTTCATCTCGTTCTCGACGATCTCGCGGATGTGCTCCTTGGTGAGGGCGTGGAAGACTACAGTCGCGTCGAGGCGGTTGAGGAACTCCGGCCGGAAGACGTTCTTCATGGCCGTGAGGACCTTGTCTTTCATCTTGTCGTACTGGGCCGCCTCCGCCTTGGAGTCTTCGGTCTTTATCGAGAAGCCGAGGGCTGTTTCCTTGCGTATGAGGTCGGAGCCGACGTTGGAGGTCATGATGATGATCGTGTTGCGGAAGTCCACGCGGCGGCCTTTGGCGTCGGTAAGGTGGCCGTCGTCGAACACCTGGAGGAGCATGTTGAAGACCTCCGGGTGGGCCTTCTCGATCTCGTCGAGGAGGATGAGGCAGTAGGACTTGCGGCGGACGGTATCGGTTAGCTGGCCGGCGTCGTCGTAGCCGACGTAGCCGGGCGGCGCGCCGATGAGCCGCGAGACGTTGTGCTTCTCCATGAACTCGGACATGTCGAGCTTGATCATGGACTCTTCGCTGCCGAACATGAATTCGGCCAGGATGCGGGCGAGGTAAGTCTTGCCGACGCCGGTAGGGCCGAGGAACATGAAGACACCGATCGGCCGGCGTGGGTCCTTGAGGCCCGCGCGGGCGCGGCGGACGGCCTTGGCGATGTTGTGGATCGCCTCGTCCTGCCCGACGACCTTTTCGTGGAGGGCGTCTTCCATGTGCAGAAGGCGCTGCGATTCCTCAGAGGCGATGCGCGTGACGGGGATCCCCGTCCACATGGCGACAACCTCCGAGATGTCTTCGGCGTTTACTTCCGGCTTGTGCTCTTCGCGCTCCTCTTTCCAGTCGCCTTCCATGCCCTCGAGCTTGTCCTGGAGCTTGACTTCGCGGTCACGGAGCTCGGCGGCACGCTCGTACTGCTGGTTGGCGATGGCTTCTTCCTTCTCGCGACGCAGGCTGTCGAGCCCCTTGCTGGCCTCCTGGTAGGAAGGCGGGGCATAGGAGCGCTTGATGCGCACGCGAGAGGCGGCTTCGTCGACGAGGTCGATGGCCTTGTCGGGGAGGAAGCGGTCGGGGACGTAGCGGGAAGCCAGCTCCGCGGCGGCTTCGAGGGCGTGGTCGGAGATCGTGAGGCTGTGGTGCTCTTCGTAACGCGCCTTGACGCCTTTGAGGATCTCGATGGTCTCCTCGACGCTTGGTTCTGCGACCATGATCGGCTGGAGGCGGCGTTCGAGGGCCGCGTCCTTCTCGATGTGCTTGCGGTAGTCGTCGAGAGTGGTCGCGCCGACGCACTGGAGCTCGCCGCGGGCGAGAGAGGGCTTGAGGATATTGGCGGCGTCCACAGCGCCTTCGGCGGCGCCGGCGCCGACGAGCATGTGCATCTCATCGATGAAGAGGATGCAGTTGCCCGCACCTTTAAGCTCTTCGATGACTTTCTTGAGGCGCTCCTCAAACTCACCACGGTACTTCGTGCCTGCGACGAGCGAGCCGATGTCAAGCGTGACGAGGCGGCGGTTGAGCAGCATCTCGGGGACTTCGCTACGCGTGATGCGCTGGGCGAGGGCCTCGACGATGGCGGTCTTGCCGACGCCGGGCTCGCCGATGAGGACTGGGTTGTTCTTGGTGCGGCGCGAGAGGATCTGGACAACGCGCTCGATCTCTTTCTCGCGGCCGATGACCGGGTCAAGCTTGTTGGCCCGGGCGGCCTGGGTGAGGTCGATGCCGAGCTGATCGACTGTTGGCGTGCGCGTCGCGGAGCGGCCGCCGGAGGCGGCGCCCTGCGGCATGCTCTGCGAGAGGATGCGCGTGACTTCGGCGCGCACTTTGTCGAGGCTGACGCCGAGGCTCTCGAGGACGCCGGCGGCGATGCCTTCGCCCTCGCGGACGAGGCCGAGGAGCAGGTGTTCGGTGCCAATGTAGTGGTGGCCGAGACGGCGGGCCTCGTCAACGGCGAGCTCGATGACCTTTTTGGCGCGCGGCGTGAGACCGATCTCGCCCATCACGGCGCGATCTCCGCGGCCGATGATGAACTCGACGGCGGAACGGACCTTGTTGAGCTCGACGCCGAGGTTGGCGAGGACCTTCGCGGCTACGCCTTCGCCTTCGCGGACGAGGCCGAGGAGCAGGTGCTCGGTGCCGATGTAGTTGTGGTTGAAGCGGAGCGCTTCCTCCTGGGCTAGCGTTAGGACGCGGCGGGCTCTCTCAGTGAACTTATCGAATCTATCTGCCATAACTCAGTACCAGCCCTCTAGCTCAGTCCTCTCTTACAGTATTCAACGCTGGGGACTCTTCGTCCGTTACACCCGGTTCGTTGTTTTCAACATCTGTAACGTCTTCTTCACCGGCCTCTTCGGAGGGGGCTTCGGCGCCGGGCGCTTCGACCTCGGCTTCGGCTGCTGGTTCTGGGGCCGCAGCGTCGACCTCTTCTTCAGAATCGGCTTCGGCTACAGGTACGGATTCCGGCTCTGGGGCGGATTCTCCCTCAGTCTCTGCAGGCTCCTCTTGAGCCACTTCGGACACCGCCTCAACTTCCGCGGGCTCCTCCTGAGCCGCCTCGGACGCAGCCTCAACTTCGGCGGACTCCTCCTGAGCCACTTCGGGCTCAGCCTCAGCTTCGACGGGCTCGGCTTCGGCCACGGTCTCCGTAGTGGGGGCCGATTCAGCGGCAGGCTCGGCGACCGCTACTTCATCAGCGGCCCGAGCGCCGTCCGCGAAGACAAAAGTGTCCGGGGCGGCGTCGCGAGCCGGGGGCTCGGTGACGCCGAGGCGGTCGAGTGCCTCCTGCGGGGCGGAGAGGACGTTGCCAGCCTCATTGAAGGACCAGCCGTCTTCTTCGGCTTTGTCTCGAGCCTGACGGAGGCTGAGGCCGAGGCGATGGCGGTCGTACTCGATGCGAACGATCTTGACGGGGACAACGTCGCCCTCGTCGACGACTTCTCGAGGGTGGTTGATGCGGCGGTCTACTAGCTCCGAAATGTGGATGAGGCCTTCGATGGGCCCTTCCAGGCGAACGAAGGCGCCGAAGGGGGCGAGTTTGGTGACCTGGCCGGGCACGATCTGGCCTTCGCGGTAGTTAGCAACGATTTCTTCCCAGCGCTCGGGCTGGGCGCGGCGGACGCTAAGGGCGATCTTCTTGCTTTCGTTGTCGATCTTGAGGACGTAGACGGGGACTTGATCGCCCACGGAGAACATCTCGTGGGGCGACTTCGGGGTCCGCTCCCAGGAGAGCTCCGAGAGGTGGACGAGGCCGTCGGCGCCACCGATATCGACGAAGATGCCGAAGTCACGGATGCTGGTGATTGTGCCGGTCTTGACGTCGCCCTCCTGGAGCTCGAGGAGGAGGCGCTCCTTCTCGGCGGCGCGCTTCTCCTGGACGGCGGCGCGCTCTGAGAGGATCGCGCGGTTGCGACGGCGGTTAAGCTCGATAACTTTGAGGGTGATGGTCTTGCCGACCCACTGGGAGAGCGCGGTCTGGGTGTTCTCGGGGGAGCCACGCTCCGGCCCGCTGACGAGCTGAGAGAGCGGGACGAAGGCGTTGACGCCTTCGACGTTGACGAGCAGCCCACCTTTGTTGCTGCCAGTAATGTAGGCCTCGAAGGCCTCGTTGCGGTCCATGTAATCCTGAAGGACGCGCCACCCGCGCTCGCCGCGGGCTCGGTCGAGCGAGAGTATGATCTGTCCCTCGGGCGACTCCGGCTGGACGATGAAGACGAGAACCTTATCGCCGATGTTGAGGCGAGACGAACCCTCCGGCTGCAGGCAGTGCATTTCGTGGGGAGGGACAACGCCCTCCGACTTGGCGCCAATGTCAACGAGAATCGCCTCTCGATCGGTGCCGACGACGACGCCTTCGATGATCTCGCCACGGCGGAGTTCAGGGTAGGCGGTCTCGGCTTCAAGGAGGGCGGCCATCGAGTTCTCTTCCCTGGCCGTGCCCTCCAAAGAGTCTTCAGGTGTCAATGAGTCGTACCTCCGATCGGGATGGGCGTGAGGGCCGGCCTGCCTGACGGCGGGGTGGGGCTCCTCGTGGGTTCATTATAGCAGACGGCCTGTGCGGGAATAGTGACGGACGGCATTAATGGGGCTGAGCGCGAGTGGGCGGGAAGGGAACATGGAAGAATGAGGGAAGTGGTCGTTGGAGGTAAGAGGTGGGGGGTAGGAGGCACGAAGTGCGAAGTCCGGGGTTCGAGGTACGAATTGAGAGCAAGGTTGCTGAACAGACGGGGTTGACTTACGAAGGCGTGAATTTGGCGGACTGGGCTAGGTGCCTTGAGCTTCAGTGAGAAGCGCGCTTGCCATCTCGACGAGTTTGGGCATGCCGAGACGGCGTCCTCGAGCTGCTCGAATAATGTGGGGGTCTTCACCGCGGCGGAGAGCGGTTCGGAAGTGCTCCTTCGCCGACGTCCAGTTCCCGACGGCACCGGCGGCGATGCCCGCAAAAGTCTCCAGCTGCTTTTCACTTATATTGGAGCCGGCGCGTTTTGTTCACTTGACACAGTATCGGAATATTTACCAATATTGATGTCACTCGCTCGCGGAGGCGGCCTCGGTTCGCGTTGAGGGGATCGGTCCGCAGAGTTCGGGCCATTTAGCCCAGACGATCACAATTTGTTCGGGGGTGCAGTGAACTTGAGGTACGGCAGGCTCAGCGCTTCGATTATAGTTCTCATCCTTTTGGCGTTAATTGCTCTGGGGACGCCGTCAAGCGGCCTGGCGTTGGGGGGCCTCCAAAACCCCGGCTTCGAGCAAGGACTGACAAGCTGGACAGCTAGCGCGGTGGACGGTGCCGTCGTCGTCGGCACAGATACGTCCGCTCAATGCGCAACCTACACGGACATGGGCGGCGTCACGGTCGCCCCGTTCAAGGGCGCGAAGGCTCTAAGGTTGGGAGCTTGCCGGAAGGTCAATCAGTCTCAGCCGAAGGGGACGAACAAGGCCTCGCAGACGTTTACAGCAATCAGCTCGCCGCTTCGCGTCGCCTTCCGCCTCTTCTCGTGGGAACATCGGGGCAACGATCAATTTTTGATCGAGCTTAAGAAGGGCACCCAGGCCGTGGGGACGCTGCAGAGCCCAGTTTCGGTCCGAATGGCAGGCGTACCCGGTGGCCAGCGGACGTGCTCGGGGGCGCTCCCCTGCAGCTTTACTATCGATGCCGGCAACTCGGGAAACTTTGTTGCCACCGGCTGGATCACAATGGCGATCGACATCCCTCAGTCCTTGATGGGACAGAGCCTAACGCTCGGTTACAGCGTCGTCGGGGGTAAGGACAACGGCTTTCCCACCTGGGCTTATTTCGACAACGTCAATACTCCCCCAGTAGCCCGCTTCGAACATGACACCGTGGACGTTCGGGAGGGCGACCTCGTCCACTTCACGGACACTTCATTTGATCCTGACGGCGACGCGATCGTCGCCTGGCGGTGGGAGATCAACGGCGAAGTAATCGATGAACAGAACCCGATCTCTATCTTCCCTAACCAGGGTACGTATAGCGCATGCCTCACGGTGACGGATAGCTTCGGCGACACGAACCGCGCGTGCGCTGGGGGGACCGCCACCGACGGGACGCCGATTTCGGCGCTTGCGCTCGGCAACCAACCGCCGCTTGTGAACGCGTTGAACGTCGAAACGCTGGCCGGCCAGCCGGTCGGCCTGTTCGGACGCGCGCTCGAGCCGGGGTGGCAGGACACGCTGTCGGCGGCATGGCAAGTGGACGCGCAGTCTCCGCCTGCGACTTTGACGGATGACCATCTAGAGTTCCTTTCCACGGGTGTAGTCAACGGCCAAGTCACGACGGCAACGGACCTCTCCGGTAGCCTTACCGTCCAAGACCAGGATGGCGGCACTGGCTCTGACAACTTTCAGGTGAAGGTCGTCCCGAACAACAACCAGCGGGACGAGCCGAACAATGCGTTGGGTAGCGCTCCCATTCTCGTTAGCGATACAACTCACCTTTCCTGGATCCAGTCTGTGGGGGACCAGGACTTCTTCGAGGTGCGACTGCCGGACCAATCGCTGCTACCGGCGAGCGGTGAGTTGCTCGCCACGTTGAAAGGCCCCGGCGGAGCAGGGCTGAACGCAGACTATGACCTGGTTATCCTGTCGCAGCTCCCAGGCGGCGCTGGAGGGTTTCGTCAGGGAGACGCAGGACAGACGAACCTCAGCACAGCTGGCTTTCGCCAAGGCGGTTTCCGGCAGGGCGGCTTCAGGCAAGGCGGTTTCCGCCAGGGCGGTTTCCGCCAGGGCGGCTTTCGGCAGGGCGGCTTCCGGCAGGGCGGCTTCCGACAAGGCTCCGCGTTGTACCCGCTGTATCAGATAGGCTTCAATGGACTGGAAGGCGAAAACATCGGCGCCGCTGATATAACGCTCGACGAACTCGGTCTGGGTACGCTGGATGGCTCGGTCTCGGTGGCGGCCTACTCAGGCAACAAAGGGACCGGGCAAGAAGTAGCGCTCGCCGATTCCGCGGTGAACGGCACGCGGTTCTACGTCGGTGTTATCGGGGCGAACGGGGCCTTCAGCGGCAGCCAGCCCTACACACTGCAGATCGAGACTTCAGTGCCGGAGGATCCGGTCCTTGCATTTGGTCCGGAAGTCTGCAGCAAGTCGCCTCTGGTGAGATCCGATCCCTCCAACCCGCCCACAAACTCAGTCGTCGATCTCAATCCGGGCTTCCCGAGCCCCGGGACGGCCAAGACGCTGATCGTCACACAGCGAGAGCGTCTTGTCGCCGTGACGGATGATCCGGCCACGCCAGCGAACGAAGGTGTCGCTGCCTGGAATGTGCTTCAGCCGAAGCTGCAGGCGCTGGCGCAGGACCCCAAGATGATGGCCGAAGTAATTTCGGTACCCAGCGTCTGGTTCGATGATTGGGATAGCAATCCTTGCGACGTAAATGCCGCCAACGACGTGACGGCGTCGATCCGCGGGCAGATACAGGCACGCCTGGCGGCAGACCCGACCATTCGCTATGTAGTCCTCGCGGGTGGCCCGAATATCATTCCCCAGCGGCGCGTGCCTGATGAGACGATTATCGGTAACGAGACAACCTACACGCTTGATGCCTTATTAAATCCCAGCAGTCCACTCTTCTGGAGTCTGATGGGCGGCTTCGTTCTAACTGACGACTATTACGTGGACGATGTGCCGACTCCGTGGCAAGGACGAGAGCTTTACAAGCCGGACAGGCCCGTCGGCAGGCTGGGCGAGACCACGGTGGAGATCGGTGCCGCCGCTGACGCCTTTGTGGCGAGTCATGGGCAACTGGACTTCAGCACGCCCCAGAAGGCCACTGCGCTCGTCACCGGTTACGATTTCTTCAGTGACGGCGCTTCGGTAACGGCGGCCAACCTCGGTACGAAGCTGAATACATCAACGCTGATAAACGACACGTGGACGGCGGCCCAGCTACGCTGCCTGATGCTGGGAGGGACAGGCTGTTCAGTGCCGAGTGTCATCGCCGCGAACGCCCACTGGCTGCACTATGCACTGCTTTCAGCGAACGGGTTCACGAACAACAACTTCGCCGACATCATCAACAGCAACGAAACTGCGGTCGCCGGAGGACCGACGCCGGCGCTGGCAGGGCGGGTGGTCTTAACAATGGGCTGCCACGGTGGGTTCGAAGTCCCCGATCGAGAAGCATTGCCACCGGACCCGGCGCTCGGCATAGACCCGTCGCTAGACTACGTGCAGGCGATGGCCCGCCAGCGCGCTGTATTCATCGCAAGCACCGGCTACGGCCTTGGCGATGACCAGGGTCTAGCGGGGACAGAACTGCTCCTTACGTACCTTTCCAAGGAAATGGTCCAGGGACATGCAATCATCGGGGAGGCTCTCAAGAACGCAAAGGATACGTTCCTGCTGAGCCAGACCTCCATGACTGCCTACGACGAGAAGTCCTCGATCGAGCTAACGCTGTTCGGTCTTCCGCAATACGAAGTGGTGGTCCCAGAGGGCTCTGGGAGCGTGACCCCACTCCAGGCGGAGGCGTCGAGCCAGCCGTTTTCGCTGACTGTCCAGGACGGGGCGACGACGACAACGACGTCACACGGCATAGCGCCGGTCGACACTCCCAACGGGAGGTACTTCTCGGCTGACGGGGACGCTCAGGCGACGGCCTTCCGCGCCATCGAGCCGAGAGTAGTCATCCCCATTCCTCCCGGGAACCCCGTTCAGGGGGTGCTGATAAGATCGGGCACGTTTACAGATACGCCCGGCTTTGATCCGGTGGTATCGCGGCCGACCCAAGAGTGGCTGATCGACGATCAAGAACCCAATACCTGCCTTGACGCCTATTGGCCTGCGGTGCCGGTAACGCTTAACAGCGTCGATCCGGGCGGTGGAGGCGCTCAGGCACTCGTCGTCACGCCGGGTCAGTTCCGCTGTACGAGCGGCTCTGCCCCGACTGTCACCGGCACCCAGCGCAACTACACATCGTTGACTGTCGAGCTTCTGCACTCCAACCCGGCGGACACCGAACCCCCAAAGGTGAGCGAAGTGAGCATGAGACCGGGTGCTGGGAGTAGCCTGGATGTGACTGTCAAGACTAACGACATTAGCGGGGTCGCGAAGATAGTGTTGCTGAAGTACAGCGGCGGCGTCTTGACGCCTACGGAACTAATTCTGCCGCAACCGTTCCCGACGGCAGGCATATTCACGATCAACGTGCCGAATGTACAGCCAAACGACGACATCGCGGGCGAGGTGGTGGACGGCGCGGACAACATCGCGTACTTCACGGCGAAGGGGTCGATCGGGTTCACGTTCCTGGGCGTTGACCTTACGCCTGACCCACAGTACGTGACCCCGGGTGCCCCCGCGACCTTCCAGGTGAGTGTGCCCGACTTCGCGCAACTCGATGAGCCTTTCTACACCTTCGACTTCGGGGACGGGTTGTTCGGCAGCGGACCCGTGACCGGCACCAGCTTCACTGTGACGCATACCTACCAGAATGGCACCCCGTTCCCGGTCACGGCCGAAATAAGAGTCATGGACGCGGATGGGCGGCTGGGGACGGACACGGTGACTGTCCGGTTGCGTTGCGACCCAACCGGTGACTCACCGACGGCCGGGACGGACTTCGTTGGTTGTAACGTGTCGACGACGGCGACCACGATGACGATCGCTGTGCGAGTCGTCGGGACTATAGAGAATAGTTCGCAGTACAGGCTCAACATCCTGACAGCGACAAAGAATGCACAACTGAAATACGACAACGGACAAGCGACCGGGCCGTTGAATAGCCTTGTGGTCACGAGTCCAGATCCCAGTGAGCTACGCTTTACGTTCAACCTGGCGGAGGTTGGCCTGACCAGTGGCGGCCAAATTCAATGGTCCGCGCAGGCACAGCACGGCGTGCCCGGGAATCCAAGTGTCGGCTTCCCGGACCGCATGCCGGACAGCGGGTCCAAGACGTTTGTGGTACCTTGAAGCAACGAAAGACGCTTAAGCTTTAGCTCGTTCTCCCCCCTCTCGTCCCGAGGTGGGGAGGGCGTGTAGTCGTTGAGGGCGAGGCGGGGCCTCGATGCAAACAACATACCGCACGGGCGAGGAGACGCTGCTGCGAGCGTACCTCCCCGCAACACTTGTCGAACAGTGGGCCCTCCGGCCGGAGCAACACCCTTTGTGGGGCGTTTGGCTGAAGGGGTCGCTGATGTTCTGCGACGTCTCGGGATTCACGGCCATGTCCGAGAAACTGGCGCAGATCGGCAAGGAAGGCGCCGAGTTGATGGCGTCCGTCCTCAACAGCTTCTTCGAGCGCATGCTGGCCCTCGCCGACGGTTGGGGCGGCGCTCAGATGAAGTTTGGCGGCGATGCAATGCTCCTCCTCTTCTCGGGAGACGGGCACGCGGACCGTGCGGCGGCGGCCGGGATGGAGATGCAGGCCGCGATGAGCGACTTCCGGCGGCTGCTCGTCGGCAACGACACATACCGTCTGCGCATGCGCATCGCCATTCACAGCGGCCGCTTCTACGGCGCATCGGTGGGACAACCTGATGGGACGCTTCACTATTTGCTTGTGGGACCCGACGTGAACCGCACAGCCGGAATCGAGGGGGCAGGTGAGCCGGGGCAGGTTGTAGTGAGTCCCGAGGCGGCCGCGCATCTGAGCCCGGGCGCTCGGCTAGCCCCGCGCGACGGTGTCTTGCGAGTGCTGCGGCTAGAACAGCCTGCCAGACCGGCGTTGGATCATCACCGTCCCGCTCCGAGCCATTCGCTCAAGCGTTACCTCCTAGCACCCCTTGCGAGTCCACTGCTGGAGGGGCGGCTGCCCAGCTTTTCCGGTGAACATCGTCGCGTGACGGCTGTCTTCATCAACCTGCTCGGCCTTTCCGGGCTTCTGGAAATCCAGGGCGAGGCCGAGGCGCTGGCACAGGCCGATGCCTACGTGAGGATGCTGATCGGCGCCGTCGAGCGGCATGGCGGGGTCCTCGCTGCCAGCGATCTCGCGCACGAAGGCGACAAGCTGATCTGCCTTTTCGGGGCGCCGTTATCCGTGGAGCGGGAGGAGAGTGCAGCTCTCCGCGCGGTGCTCGAGCTGGACCGCGAGTTCCGGTCCTCCGGTCTGGATTTGAGACACAAGATCGGGATCAGTTCCGGCTTTGTGTTCGCCGGAGAAATCGGATCGTCCACGCGGCGCGAATACACCGTGATCGGCGACAGCGTGAATCTCGCTGCTCGCCTGATGGCCGCGTGCCAACCGGGCCAGATTCTCGTGTCAAAAGCGACGGTCGAGCGCGCCGGCAGCGGGTTCGATGTACAGCGGCTGAGACCGCTACGGGTCAAGGGAAAGGCAGCGCCGGTTGCCATCTATCGCCTGCGAGCTGCCCAGTCGGAGCATCTGACTGGGCCACAAGACCATGCAGCCTCCACTCTTGTCGGCCGAGATCGCGAGCTGTCAGCGCTCTCAGGCCTCGCCCGCCAGATCCTTAAGCGCGGAACTGGCCGGTGGGCTTACCTATGGGGCGAGCCAGGCATAGGCAAGTCCCGCCTGACGGGAGAGCTTGTTGCTCAGCATAAAGAAGCGGGCTGGCGGGAGATCAAAGCCTGCTGTCAACTACATACCTGGAACACTCCCTATGCTCCCTGGCGTGAGGCATTGACGACGCTGTTGAAGGTGCGACCCGATGAGTCCGCGGCGGAACTGGCGGAAAGGTTGTACTCGGCAGTGGAGAGCGCGCAGCCGGACCTTACCCCATACGCTCCGTTGCTCGGTGAACTGCTCTCGCTGCCTGTACCGGATGTCCCGGCGATCTCATCCCTTGATCCCAAATCGCGCCGGCGTCTAATCACGTCCCTCGTCGTGGCTCTCATCGATTCGGCCGCGAAGGTCCAGCCGCTACTCCTTGTCTTCGAGGATGCTCATTGGGCCGATACGGCGTCATTGGAGTTGCTGGCTGAGGTGCTTACGCTGGGCGCCCGTATTCTCGCCGTTGTGACGTCGCGAGCGCCCGCGGCGCCCCCAGAACTCTCGGCCGCACGAACGCCCGTCTCGATTCATTTGGGAGAGCTGTCTCCGGAAGCGGCGCGCGATCTGGTGACCTCTACAGCCGCGTTGAGTGATCAGGTACTTGAGACTGTCGTCGCTAGAGCGCAGGGAAACCCTTTGTTTCTCCAGGAGATAGCGCGCATGGGTCTAAGCAGGGGCGACGCCGTTCCGGAGACGGTCAACGACGTCATCCTGACACGGATCGACCGCCTTCCTCCCGAGGAGAAGAAAGTACTGCGTCTAGCTTCTGTGATCGGTCCCTCGTTTGAGTTGGGTTATCTCCATGGTCTAGCCACCGGGAACCTTGAACCTTTGCGGATAAACCAGGCCCTCGTGGAATTGACTGCGCTGGGCTTCATGCGAAAGCAGGTGGAAGGGCCGGCTGAGTACGGCTTCTCGCACGTACTGACACGCGAAGTGACTTACGAAACGCTGCCCTTTGCGCAACGCCGGCAGTTCCACAGGCGTGTGGGACAGCAGATCGAGCAGCAGGAAGCGGCGAGACTGGATTCGGTCTGCGAACTGCTTCTTCACCACTATGAGCAAGCGTCCGATACCGCGAAGGTGGTGCGCTATGCCGCGATGTCGGGGGACAGGGCGTCAGCAATGTTCGCGACCAGTGAGGGGATCGGTTACTACCAGCGTTCGCTGGTTGCGCTGGCAGAGCTCGGCAAGGGGTTCGAGGGAGACTGTAGTTTGGTGCTGGAGCGCTTGGGGGATTGTCTGGACGCGGGCGGCCGGCATCGTGAGGCGGCGGAGAGGTTCGCGTCGGCGTTGGAAGAGTGGCGAACCTGGAGAAGGCGGCCGCGGCTCGTGCCTTCGGCTGACGGCGTCCGCGTGCGAGACGCAGCGCTCTGTCGAAAGCTCGGCGCAACGCTGGAGCGTTCCTCCGATTACGATGAGGCGCTGCGCTGGCTGGACGAAGCTTTCTCGGCGCTCCCTGTGCGGTCCGGGCGCATGGGCGCGCAGATATGCGCCAGCAAGAGTCTGACTCTGTTTCGCAAAGGCCGGTACGATGAGGCGGTGCGTTGGGGTAAGCGGGGCCTCTCACTCGCGAGGCGGAGCGGTGACCGGCGGCAGCTCGCTTACGCGCACCACACCTTGGCCAGTTCGTACGGTGAGCTGGGGAAACTTAACCAGGCAGTCGGCCACGATCGCGTCGCTGTCCGCTTGTACCACGAGCTAGGGGACTTACCCGGCCAGGCCAGGGCCAACAGCAACCTCGGGCTCTCTTACCAGATGCTCGGCGTGCTCGACGCCGCCCTTTACCATTACGATGTGAGCCTTAAGTCGGTCGAGCGCGTGGGGAACATCGTTGTTGCTGCCATAACCCGCAACAACATGGGCGAAGTGCTACTGCTGCTCGGGCGTCTGGGCGAGGCCATTTCGAAATTGGAGGAAGTGACTCAAGCGCACAGGAGTGATCCCGCACTGGCGGCTCTGGCCGGCTTGGCGGAGGTTAACCTCAGCCGATGTCGATTGCGGCAGAACGATCTGGCCGCTTCAGCACGGCATCTTCGACGCGGCCTGCGCCTGCTTCGCGGGGTCGGTGCTGAGGGCCTGATCGTTGAGGCGCTCCTTCAACAGGTGGAACTGCGTCTGGCAGCCGGATACGCCGGCGGGGCGAGAAGGGAATGCAGCCGGGTGCTGCGTGATGTCGGGAAGCTGGAGGCGAAAGTGCTTGAGGCGCGGGGAGAACGTCTCCTTGGACGGGCCGAAGGCGCACTCGGTAACGCGGAGAGCGCGCGTGCTCACCTTCGCGCCAGCATCGCGATTGCGCGGCAGGCCGGCGCCGAATACGAAGAGGCGCAATCCCTTTTGGCTCTCGCGCGACTCAATTCCGCAACCCCGGGTACAAGGCGCTCAGCGGAGCAGCCGTTTCGCCGCGGCGCGAAAATCTTGGGTCGAATGGGTGCCTCGGCCGATCTGGCAAGTTTGGATCGGCTCCTGGACGGGCGAGGGCCGACGCCGGCTGCGGCGCTGCCGCAATCAGCTTAGCGGCGGTCGGATTCTACGAGTGATGGGCGGTGAACGTTTGGAAAGCGCCGCCCGCGGCCTATGAAGTAGTCTTTCCGGACACCTGCGCCCTGGTTGCTTCAACCAGAGCCCGCTGCAGATCGTTCTCCATGCTTACCATAGCGACGGCAGCCTGTGCCCGCTGCGCGCGGCCCTCCTGAACGATCTTGATCCCCTCCTCGATGGTGTTTATTGTTTGCTCGTTCACCCGCTTGAGCGTATCGATCTCAGCGACGCCACGTTCGCCCTCTTTGCGTGCAGCCACCGTGCTGTCGTGGAGCATCTCCGCGTTCTTTAGCAGTATCTGGTTGGTTGTGTCATCGATGTCTTTGGCCAACCGCGACGCCCTGTCCTGGTCGAATAGCGTGACCGTGAGGACGAACTGCGACTTCCAGATGGGCACGACCGTGGTCACCATGTCCTGAATCCGCTCAACGAGCGTCTTATCGGTGTCCTGTACCACCCGAATCTGCGGCGCCATGGTCAGGATAATGTGCGCGCTGATCCGGAGGTTCCCCACACGCCGGTCAAGCCGGTCATGCTGGTCCTGCATATCCTTAACCTTGTTGGCCATCTCTTGCTTGTCGGGTCCATCCGGCATCGATTCGTACTGTGCCTGAGCTTCAACAAGCTGTTTGCTCATCCTTTCGAGCACGAGCTCCCCGGCGGCAACGCTGACGAGGACGTGCTCGTAAAAATCCTGATTCGCTTCGTATAGGCGGTCGAGCTTCTCCACATCGGTTAGGAGCGTCGTCCGGCTCACCATCAGACTCGAAACTGTTCGGTCAATGAGCGTTTGCACAGCCTCGAACTTATCGATCCTCTTCTCCACGGAGTCGATCAGTCGGCCGATAATCGGCAGGCTGGCAAGGAACCCCCCGAACGAGTTTGCGTCAACGTCCCTGATTTTCGACAGCAGATCTGCAAGCTCATTGCCGATTGGCCCCGTGTCCCGCGCCTTGACCTGCATCAGCAGCGGGTCAACAGAATCGGAGAGTCGCTTTTGAGCGTCGGCTCCGAATGTGGTGACAGCAGAGCTGTCTGACGTATCGAGGGATTTTGCTATCTGCTGGGCCTGCTGCTTGCCGGCGTCGTCTAACCGGTCATAGGCGACAAGCCCGATCGGACTGGCGGGCACGGGGAGGGAGCTAGCCTGGGTGAGGGCAGAGGATGACAATCCGCTCGCCGGATTCGTGGTTGCGTCTGTCATGAGGCCTCCTTTATTGCTTGAGGGCTTCGGTGATCGCGTCCAGCACTGAGCTGTTTGGGAGCGGCATGACGGCGGCGATATCGTTTGGAATGCCCTGCAGTCCAAACGGGGTAACTGCGCCGGGCGTCGTGGACGGCAGGCTGCCGCCGCCGGAGAGCCCAGATCGGAAGCCGTGCGATTGCCACGCGATATCGAGTAACTTGCCCGCGTCGTCCGGGTTGCTCGGCGGATCTCGACCGCTAAGCGCATTCATCAGGCGTTCGCCATTGTCCGTTACGGCGATTATCGGATGGCTGGCCCAAACCGTAGGACGTGGATATACGATGCGGAGCCGGGTAGCCACGTCTTGCCGCTGTGATTCCGGAACCTGCTGCATAAGCTCTAAGATCTGACTTTCGTATCCGACTATGATCGGGATGCCGCCGGTGCGCGTAAACTTCTTGAAGAGATCGCCGGAACCTTGCTCCAGGAATCCCAGGCTATTGTAGTAGGAACGGAGCACCGGCAACACAGTCGCCAGATCCGACTGCTGCGCGACTTTTCCGCCGGCGAGCATGTTCGCCAGGAGCGCCGCAAAGATATTGCCCGAATTACTCACCGTCGGATCAGTCGAGGTCACCGAAACCCGCCCGTAGAGGTCGTTCAACCCGAGTTCGCTCCATTGATGTTCTGTCGTGATGAATGGCACCAGTTTCGAAAGGTCAGCGTAGTAGACATCCCCCTGCTTATCGACGATTCCCTTGGACATCAGCGCGTCCGCCACGTTCGCCCAGCTGTACAGTACGATCGGCGAGTTGAAAATGGTCGAGAACTTCACAGAGCCGCCGTGGGAATCCTTGTAGATCTGCAGCGCCACCTCATTGGAGGGCCACAGAAAGTCTTGCCCCGTCGTGTTCGATCGCACTTGCTCAATGGATCCCAACGTTGTGAAGTCGACTGTGATCCCATAGTCCTCCCTCAGGATCCGCTGGACCTCCGGGTCACGCATGAAATCCTGCTTCTCGCTTCCCAGGCGGCCCGTAACCGTGATAGGGGGTCGGTCGGGCGTGTCCCCGTTAGAGGACCCGCCGCCAAACGGGTTCGCAACCACCGCAACAAACACGACGACACCGGCGAGCAGCAGTAGGCCGAGGCCGGCAAGGGTGGCCCTGCTGTCACCCATGGTCGGATGCCAGTCCGCTCAACTCCAGGGTTGTCCGCAAAGTGTCCATCGCTGCTTTCATGTCGAGCATCTTCCCTCGGGAGAGGTTCACCTCGAGCTTGTCAAGAGAGTCGCCTAGCAGCGGAAGTATCTCGCCCTCGACCTTGGCGATCGTCTGGTCTGTGTCCTTCTGGTCGCTGCGCAACTCTCCCCTTAAGAGCTGGACGTAAAGCGCGAGGATGCCGTTTGCCTGCGAGAGGATGATCCAGAGCGTGGTAACGATCTCGAGGCTCGGCGGCTCGGCCGCAAACCTGTCCACGATGCGGTTGGCAATCTCCACGATGCGCTTGATTAGCGGCCGCGCGCCGCGGTCTTTCGGAACATCCTCCTGGAACGCGGCGATCTCTTGAATTTGCGTCCGACAGTCCGCGATCCTCTCAGAGATCGCCGATTGATGCTCTTCGACCGCGTACTGACCGGCCGTCCTGCGGCCGAGGAGTAGCCTGACTCCGAGGTACGTTAGCGGGGCAGCGACGATGCCGGCCGCGGGGCTCACGAGGATAGCAACGGGCAGGAGCACCGCCAGCCCGGCGCCGAGGCTAACCCAGTCCTTTGGCGCGAACTTTATCCCCATCCACCGCCTCAGTTGTTACCCTTCGCCTGGCGAAATGCGCCGACCAGGTCGGTCTTTCCGTCGAACACTTTGGCGCCCGTTTGTGCTGCGATGGTGTTCAGTTGATCAAACGACGCCTCGCCAAACGTAATCGCGTAAACCGGAACATCAGAAAGCCCGGTCTCGCGAACGGCCGAGGTAAGCTCGTCGAGGGAGCCGACGTTGGACATCCCGTCGGTCATCAGAATCACGGCCGGAAACCTGTTGTCGATCCCCGTCCCCTTCATCGTCCGCAGCGCTTGCGCGGCACATGAGTAGATCGCCGTGCCACCTCCCGCTTGCTGCTGCTCGATTCTGCGCAAGAGGGAGGTCATATCGACCGAGGCATTCCCGCGCACCGTCCACCCTGGAATGTCCGTTGCGTTGATTACCTTGTCGTTGAATGTCAGCACCGCGGTAATGTCGTCCGGAGAAGCCTGCAGCAGGTAGTTTTTCGCCTGATCCTGATCCAGCAGCGTAGCCATCGCCCTCTTTAATTGTGCCTCACCGTCGCCGATCATGCTTCCAGAAAAATCGAGGCAGTATGCCGTGAAGGACCCTTTGCGAAACCCGGTCTGGTAGAGATCGATCGCTTCCTGGATCACGGCGGGCGCCGGGAAGCGAATCGGCACAATGGTCCGTGAAAGGTCGATCCCCCAGTCTTTGTTGAAGACGCTCGTATCCACGTTCGTCTGATTCAGGGTACCCGCCAGTCCGATTCTCCTCCCCCGCGAGAGAAGCTGCTTCTGGACATCGTCGCTGAGCAGGTATTGCTGCAACTTCTCAAAGAGCTGTGCCTTCCTGGCGTTTCCATGGTCCACGAACCCGAGCGGGGAGTCTGCGATTGCCAGTCCGTCTTTTGGATAGATCGCAAAAAGGGCCTCCTGGCCGTTGTCCAACAGGCCCTTCACATGATCACCGTTCGCGTCCGTACTCCCGGTGTTCGCCTCAATGAGCAGACTCTCGTAGTTGAACATGCCATCGAAATCGTTGTAGCGCTGGAGGAAGAGGTCCTTGAGAAAGCCGGAGCTCTGGGCCGACCGGTTGATCAGGCCGAGAATCTCCTTGACCTTTTCCTGCACGTTGGGGTCATGGAGGTTGTCCGATGTCACCGCGTCACTTGTCCCGGAAAACGCGTGAAGGAAACCGAAGTAAGCACTGGCGCCGGAGTTACTCTGGCTTGCGCTCGTCATCATCAGCCGCAGGTGCTGGGATTTAGCCGCTGTCACGATGTCCTCCACCGTAACGTCTTTGCCGACCCACCCGAGCCCGTCCGCAATCGACCGCTTTATTCCCAGGACGACCGGTGAGGTCATGATGCTCTGGCTGCTCTTCACGACGTGGTTCGTGTCGCCGATGCTCACCCAGAGGCTATTGGCCGGCCAGACGGCATCGTAGTCGGGCGCGCCCTGGCGTAGGGCGAGCATGATGTCGACGGAGCCCTTGTACGTGAGCGGGATTTTCGCGTGGTTGTCGTCCGCGAACTTCTCGAGGATTGGCTCGAGCGTCTGGTTCTCCGATCCGGAGATGATTCTGAGCGTGTCATCCTCAGAAGCCGAGTTACCCGACCCGCACGCGATCTCCAGGGTGAACACCCCGAGTACCAAGGTCAGCAGGATTGCTCGCCTAAACACTCGTGTTTCTCAAGGGACAAACCAGGATACCTAAGACTGTAACAGCTTCGTGTGTCTTAGATTTCGGCCCCACCGGTGAGCTGCCAGGTTGCTAAGGCGATCTGCGACTGAGGAACTGGTCCCCCGGCGTTCCTCAACCCAATCATTGCAAGACCACGGCGGTGGCGGAGTTTTTGCGCGCAACCAAAGACAGAAATTCGTCCAGTCATCGTTTGAATTCGCGCGGTAGCGGACCGAATTTGGGTCGCTGATGGACGGTTAGTGATGGATGCTGCTTTATGGTGGGCGGTGCAGGGTTTGAACCTGCGACCTCTTGCGTGTGAAGCAAGCGCTCTCCCGCTGAGCTAACCGCCCTCGCCTTAGGAATTGTAGGGCCACCTCCCAAGGCAGTCAACGAGCGTACTCCGCACTTCGCAATTGGGCTCTCTTACCTCTTACCTCT
>Ga0114129_10003890_pt1 | contig 21062 bp, 16 predicted proteins | sample RhiMetdeltSRZDD1_FD_80071 | JGI IMG/M metagenome (GOLD analysis project Ga0114129, IMG submission 80071) | Populus rhizosphere microbial communities from Tennessee, USA - Rhizosphere MetaG P. deltoides SRZDD1 (version 2) (version 2) | ecosystem: Host-associated > Plants > Roots > Rhizosphere >... | reverse complement strand
CCATGGATACTCATCCTATATGACCCGGCTGCGCGGGTCCAGGGCATCGCGCAAGCCATCGCCCAAAAAGTTGATGCTCAACACTGTCAGCAGGATCAACATACCCGGAAAGAACCACAGCCAGGGTGCCGAGTCTAGATATTTCACCGAATTATCCAGCATGTTGCCCCAGCTGGCTGTGGGAGGCTGCACCCCCAGGCCCAAAAAGCTGATGTACGCTTCGGCAAGGATCGCGTTCGCGACACTGAGCGTGGAGGATACAATGATCGGGGCAATGGTATTAGGCAGGATGTGATAAAAAATGATCTCGAAGTTGGATGTGCCCGTGGCGTGCGCCGCCAGAATGAACTCACGCTCCTTGAGTGATAGAAATTCGGCGCGGACAATACGCGCCAGGTACATCCAGCTGGTGGCGCCGATGATCACGACAATCACGATCACGCTTCCGCTGAAGGCGCGATTGAAAATGTGGATCTCGGGGATCTGGCCCCCAAAGAATTTTGCCATCACGAGCAGCAGAAAAATTGTGGGAATGATCAGGAGGGCTTCGGTAAACCGCATCAGGATGGCATCCACCACCCCGCCATAATACCCTGCCAGTGCACCGACCAGGATGCCCAGTATTGTTTCGATAAGCACCGCCACGAATCCAATGAACAGTGAGATCTGCCCTCCATAGATGGTCCTGGCAAGGATGTCCCTGCCGATCGAATCCGTTCCGAAAGGATGTTCCGAGGAGGGAGGCTGGAGGCGCTGGGACGTGTCATTGAAGTTGGCATACTTCTCCGTATAAAGAAACGATCCGCCAAAGGCGAAGATTATTAATGCGATCAACAGGACTCCGCCAAAGAGTGCCATCTTGTGACGACGGAACCTCAGCCAGCCAAGTTGCCAGAGCGTCAATGGCTCGGTGGCGAGATCGTCTGCGGATTGAGGGACAGAAAGGGAAGTGGAATGGGCAGTCATAGGCTGGGAATTAATCGTAACGTATACGCGGATCGAGCCACGCGTAGACAATGTCGGTAAGGATCTGGAACACAACCACAGCTACGGCGACCAGCATCATGATTCCCATGACCACCGAAACATCGGCGCGTGAGAGATGGTCCAGGAAGAGCCGTCCCATCCCAGGCCAGGCAAAGATGCGTTCTGTCACCACAGCACCCCCGAGGAGGAAGGGCAGGTCAAGACCCACCAGCGTCACAATCGGCAGGGACGCGTTCTTCAACGCGTGGATATACACCACCTGCCGTCGCGGCAGACCTTTCGATTTGGCGGTTCGAATATAGTCCTGGCTCATCACTTCCAGCATGGTGCTGCGAATGTAACGACTATACCCGGCAAAATAGATCACGGACAGGCTGAGCACCGGCAGGACCATATGCCAGAGCACCTGCCCCGTGGTTTTGCCCACCTGGGGGTCGAACATTCCCACGGTTGGAAGATATGGCAGGCCCCACTGTTTGAACAGGACGGCAAACACGTACATGGACATCAGGGAAATAAAAAAGATCGGCATCGAATAGCCGATGAACAACAATGCAGTCAGGATGTTATCCAGCGTGGAATATTGTCGCAGGGCGGAATAAATCCCCAGAAACAGGGCAAACAGGATCGTCACAATTTCAGAAGCCAGCATCAGGATCAGCGTATTCGGAATGCGCTCGCCGATCAGTTTTGCCACCGGCTCTTTCGTCACGAGGGAAGTGCCCAGGTCTCCGCGCAGGATGCCCCGCCGGGTGCCGCTCTTTTCAGGGATCCCATCACCGTCCGCATCGATCTTCGTCCAGTCGTTTCCGATCAGCCAGTAGAGATATTGAACGGCAAGAGGTTTATCCAACCCGAGCTGACGGGTGAGTCGTTCGCGATCATCCGGACGGGTGATGGTGCGGCCTCCCATCGTGGCAATCGGGTCGCCCACCTTCATCATCAGCAGGAATAGCGTCAGGCTGACGATGATGAGCAGAGGAATGCCTTGAAGCAGGCGCTTAATAACGTATTGAAACATTGACAGTCTTCAATAATAACAAACACATCATTGCATCATACTCATTCCATGAAATATCATACCAGCTCCTCAGGAACTGAATCACTTTACACGGGAATACTTCGACAGGTTCCGGATAACAATGGTGGCAGGCCGGGCGCACCCGGCCTGCCACAGATCCTTGCCTAATCGTTACTTAATATCCCATTCTGTGATGTTATAGAACGGAGTGACGCCCGAGAACTTGACGTTCGCAAGACGAGGACCAACCGCCCATACATCCGGGTCCTGCCATAGTCCAAGCCAGTAGACTTTATCGTAGAAGATCTGGTTGATCTGTGAAATCGTCTCCTGGCGTTCCACAGGATCCAGTTGCGTGGCTTGCTTCTGGATCAGGGCATCCAGCTCCTCATCGCATAGGAAGAAGCTGTTGGAACCGCTTGGGTTTTCAGCCGTTGGGATTTCACTACACAGCCAGTAGTAGATGTCGGGGTCGGGGAAACCGGAAGGTGAATCAGACCATTCCTGGAGGTCCAGCTCGCCGGAATACGTAGGTCCCTGATCGGCATAGGATGAGAAGAAGAGATCTGAATCGTAGTTCAGGATCTCCAGCTTGATACCCACGTCTGCCAGCTGCTGCTGGGCGACTGCCTGGAACTCCTGGCGCACTTCGCGGGTGGTAGCGCCATGCTGGATCACGAACTCCACACCATCCTTATCGCGAGTGCCATCGCCATTCGAGTCCACCCAGCCCGCTTCATCCAGCAGTTGCTTGGCAGCTTCGGGATCAAAGGGGTAGGGCTCGGGAGCCGGGTCGTTATAGTAGGGAAGCGCGTCCCAGAAGCTGGCAGGAGTCTTGACCACGCCAAGGTTCACATCCTCGTTAAAGGCATCACGGTTGATCGACATGGCAATTGCCTTGCGGACGTTCACGTCCAGCATGGCAGGGTGTGAGAATTCATCATTCACCTGGAAGAAGATGCCTTCGTTATACCCCGAAGGCTCGACCATGATCTCAAGCCCGGCTTCCTTCAATTTGGGTGTTTCACTGTAGGGAACGAACAAGCCGAGGTCTGCATCGCCAGCCACCAGGGCGTTGGTCTGGGCAGTATCATCCGGCACGAAGCGGATGAAGATCTCGTCGATCTTAGCGGGAGTATCATAGAAATTGTCATTGCGCACGAAGCGGGCAAAGCTGCCCGATTCCCATTCCGCAAAATTATACGGACCACAGCCCACAGTCGGGTTGTTGTTCCATTCGGCATTATCAAGTGTCCCGTCGGCATCGTAAACCGGTTGAAGGACATGCGCCGGAATGAGACCGTACCACAGGGTTTGCCAGGGAGCGAACGGTTCGTCAAATTTCATGACAACGGTCAGCGGATCCGGCGTCTCGACCGCGGTGATCAAATCGTAGGGGTAGGTGGAGGCTACGGTGTTTTTGGGGTCAACGGTCATTGCCCAGGTGAAGCGAAAATCTTCCGAGGTGAGCGGCTCGCCATCTGACCACTTGAGTCCATCGCGCAAGTTCATCGTGATGGTCAGCCCATCTTCACTGATCCCCCCATTTTCGAACGTGGGCATTTCGCTCACAAGGGATGGGAAAGGCACATTCTTATCATCATACAGCCAGGCGTAGCAATTCCAGAACTGTTTGGTAATAGTGGTGAACCAGCCTGTCGCATACAGGGGATTCAGGGTGGTGAATTCCTGGGTCCAGCTGAATGTGGCCACCTTCTTATCCCCGGTGGGGGCTTCTGTGGCGGCGGGGGGCTCCGTTGCGGCAGGCTCCGTTGCAGCAGGCTCCGTTGCCCCCGCAGGTTCGGTAATGGCGGGCGGTACCTCGGTAGCGGGTGCGGCGCCCCCGCAGGCCGCCAAAACCATGCTTGCCAGTACGACAAGCGACATCAAAAGGTATAGGTTACGTTTCACGGTTCTCCTCCTGAGAGAATGGATTGATTATTAGCGTTTGGAAATTAGAAGTTATCTTTGAGGCGGAACCTCCTTCCGGCTGGGTTGGAAGACGAACACTCAAGTTGAAAACGGATTCAAAGTCTCCTGACTTTGAAAACCAACGACGGGCCCTTACAGGATATTGCGTGAAATCGTTGGCATCCTTCCTACTTACAGTGCAATGTCGATCCGCTCCATAAAACTCAGCCAGAAAAAGATAGTCTCATAGAACAGATTCCGCTTCATTGATATTGCCGAAACGTGCACGGCATGAATTTTCGCCCCCAGCTTGTGTTCTAACTGATATGCGCCAGCCGCGGGTCCAGCGCATCCCGTAGGCCGTCGCCCAGAAGGTTAAAAGATAACACAGTCAGCGCGATGGCGATGCCCGGCAGGAAGACTAAATGCGGCGCGGTAAAGACTTGATTCCGTTCCGCGCCGAGCATCGCACCCCACTCGGGTGTCGGTGGCTGCGCGCCCAGCCCCAGGAAGGAGAGTGCCGCCGCATCGAGGATGGCGGTGGCAATGCCCAGCGTTCCCTGCACAATGAGAGGCGTGAGAGCGTTGGGCAGGATGCGCCGAAAGAGGATCTGCAGCGTATCACCTCCGAGGGCGCGCGTCGCAGAGACGTATTCCATTTCGCGCACGGAGAGCACACTGGCGCGCACCACGCGCGCATAGGCAGGGATGGAGACAATACCAATCGCCAGCAGGGCATTTTGAAGCCCGGGGCCCAGCACCGTGACAATGGCGATCGCCAACAGCAAGGATGGGAAGGCGAGCAGAACATCCATGATACGCATGATCAGGTTGTCGATCCAGCCGCCGAAGTAACCTCCCAGCGCGCCGAGGACGGTTCCGATCACGATCGCAAATGAGACGGTTGAGAGACCGACAATCAGGCTGAGGCGGGCGCCGTATAAGATACGGCTGAACTCATCGCGGATGTTCCCATCCAGGCCCATGATATGTTGAGGTTTATCTTTGGGGCATCCAAAGGCATGGATGCAGGGTGATTGTCTTTTTTCCGGGCGAACAGGATAATCCTTCACATCCAGCATGGACCGGGTGGGACTGTAGGGAGCGATCCATTGGGCGGTCAGCGCGATGACGACAAGAATCCCAAGGATCACCATGCCGATAATCGCAGATTTGCGACGCAGAAGGCGGTGCCAGGTGAGGTTCCACAAACTTACAGAATTAAGGGCTAAACCTTCGGCATCCAGGCTTTGGATGACTTGAACTTCTTGGCTCATGGCTTATTCCAGTCGGATGCGGGGATCGAGGTAGGCGTATGAAATATCTACGATGAGATTCAAGATCACGAAGAAGATGGCAATGACAACAGTAAATGCCTGCACGATCCCGTAGTCGCGTGCGGTAATGGCTTCATATAGAATGCGCCCCACTCCGGAAAGGTTGAAAACTGTTTCGGTCAGCACAGCACCGCCCAGCAGGCTTCCCAGCGACAGACCGATCACGGTGACCAGGGGAAGCTGAGCGTTGCTGAAGGCATGCTTCATCACCACCACCCTCTGCCGCAAGCCCTTTGCGCGTGCCGTGCGGATGTAATCCTGCCCGAGCACCTCCAACATTGCGGATCGTGTCATGCGCGCGATCAAGGCCATCGGGATGGTGCCCAGTGCCAGCGCCGGCAGGATCAAATGGACAAGCGCATCCTTGACAAGTGCAAAGTTGCTGCTGAGCAGCCCGTTCAAAATATTCATGCGGCTGAGGAAATTGAGGATTGTGAAGGTCGTGGTGCCCTGCGTCAGTTCCAGCCCCCAGATCTCATAGAACGGAACCGTGATCAGCCCGGGGGAAAGCCTGCCAGAGGGAGGCAGTTGGAATGGCGTGTCTTTCAGAGCCAGGGCGAAGATGTATGCCAGCATCAGGCCCAGCCAGAAGACCGGCATCGAGACCCCCGTATTCGCCCAGAGCATGGTCAGCACATCCACCCAGGAATTGTGACGGACTGCCGAGATCACGCCAAGGGGAATACCGACCAGGATACTGACGAAGAGGGCAGCGAGGCTCAACTCCACGGTGATCGGAAGACGTTCCATCAAAAGCTCGTCGACCGGCTTTGAGAAACGGAAGGAACGCCCAAAATCACCATGGGCAATTTCATTTGCGTAGTAACCAAATTGAACAAGGATGGGTTTGTCCAGCCCATGACGGTGAATAAATTCATTGCACACGATGTCGGTGGCTTTTTCCCCCAGGATGGCGCGGCACGGATCGCCCGGGATCAAACGTCCCAGGGCAAACGTGGCGAACAAAATTCCAAACAAAACTGGGATGCTGAGAAGAATGCGACGGAGGATGTAAGTGGTCATGGGCTTTTATGGTTCCCCCGGTGAGGCTTGCTCACCGGGGGAAAATAGCCTGGATCTCAGAATTACTGAGGCGGTGCATTCAGGAATGGGCCGAAGAGACCACTCCAGTAGGAGAATGCGCCTGTGTTGCCCGTATGGAGCGGATCCGCCGCGTCCCATTGGACTACCAGGGATTTCACAACGTCATTCGCATCGAGCGTGGAGCCATCGTGGAAGGTCACGCCCTGGCGCAGGCTGAACGTCCATTCGGTGAGATCTTCATTGGATTCATAGGATTCAGCCAGAGCTGGCTGGACTGCGGTACCGCCGACTTCATAAGCAAGCAAAGCCTCTGTCACCTGTTCACAGGCACGCAGGGATTCGCCGTCGGTTTCGTCCGCGCAATAGAGCGAGATGGGTTCCGCGTTCTGCATCCAGACGAAGGTATCCTGATCGGGAACACTCATCACAGAGAATGCCTCATTCCCGAGCGGGCTGGCATGAGCACCTTCCACGGTCGCTTTGAATGCCAAAGCAGAACCACCATGTGCCACAGGGATCATCGGGACGTGTTGTTTGATGGCATTGTTTGCCGCCTCGTAGTGAGGTGCGCGATCGTCATCGGAAGCCAGTTGAGCGCCCTGAGCCAATTCCGAGGTAATGTCCTCAAACTTGTCACCAAACTGTGCCGAGGCGCCTTCACCAAAGTGATAGCCCAGGAAGTTGGTCTGATCGGGATAGTCAGCACCCCAGCCGAGCAGATAGATACCGGTCAATTGACCAGAGTCAGCAGCATCGAGGAAGGCACCCGATTCCATGACCTCGATGTTGACAGTGATGTTCAGGTTCTCCTTCAGCTGCGCCTGGATATCCTGCGCCACAACGTTCGGATCGGGCAGGTAACCGCGCACAACATCGCGGTAGTTCAAAACGGTCTCGAATCCGTCGGGGTAGCCAGCTTCAGCCAGCTTAGCCTTGGCCGCTTCCACGTCGAACTCGTACCACTCTTCACCGACACAGCCGTTCGGGATGGAGCACGGTGTGAAGTGTGAAGCAACTTCAGATCCAGGGGGGTAGAACTGATCGACAATGCGCTGGCGGTCAATACCCATGGCAATCGCCTGGCGGACTTCTTCCTTGGCCAGCGGGTTCGTGCTGTTGTCAAAACCTTCCGCGGTTGGGTGGTTATTGAAGCCAATGTAGAAAGTATTCAGAGCCGGGCGGACGAGCAGTTGCAAATTCGAATCACCCTGAACTGTTTCGAAATCATCAGGGCCGACATTGTCGATACCATCTACGGTACCCGATTGGAGTTCGAGCAGGCGCTGCGCCGACTCAGTGCCCCAACGGAATACAAGCGTCTGGTTGGCAGCGGGCTCACCCCAGTACTCATCATTGCGGGTGAAGACCACCTGGTTGCCACGCTCCCAGGACTCGATCTTATAAGGGCCAGTACCGATGGGGTTCTCCAATGGTTTGCCTTCTGTGGCTTCGAGGTGTTCAGACGGCTGAATGGCAAAGGATGTAAAGGCGATCTTTGAGGGGAAGGCAGGATCAGGTACACACAGGCTGATTTTCACAGTGAACTCATCTACTGCTTCAATCGACTTAACCTCGCCGCCATATTCACAATCGGGGGCTTCGACCATCATGCCCTCGTACGCTGCGGGGGCTTCGGTCGCGGGCGCCTCAGTGGCTGCCTCGGTTGGTGGTTCTGTGGCAGCTTCGGTGGGTGGTTCTGTAATAACGGGCGCTTGGGTTGCGGTCGCAGGGGCACCACCACACGCTGTGAGGACGCTGGCAATCACCAGAAGCGACAACAAAACAAATAGGTTGCGTTTCACGTTTCTCCTCCTGAGAGAAATTTAAATTTGGATTCAGTTACGTACAGTGAGGGAAATCGGAATTAATTCGTGACGAGGCACCTCCTTCCGAAGTGAGTGAGCAGATTATACAGCAAAAAGAAATTTAGTGAACGGGTAAGGGTATACCCAATCCATTTAACACTACCTGAGAGGGGTCACTGGGCCACAATCCGGGAATCTTTGTACGGCAATTCGGGCACTGACCTTCCCCGGTGATGTGGTATTCATGGATGATATAGCCGCTCCTGCCGATCAGGCGGTGGTTGCAGTGTGGGCAGAACGTGTCTTCATATTCCCCCACTTGCCCCGGCAAATTACCTGCGTACACAAACTGGAGCCCGGCCTCGCGCCCGATCTCCGCCGCGCGCAGGAGGGTCTGTGCATCTGTATTATCGGGGTCGGTCATCTTGTAATCCTTGTGGAAGGCTGTCACGTGCCAGGGGATATCCCTGGAAACTCCGGCAATGAAGCGTGCCGCATCCCATAGCTCTTCACTTGAATCGTTGAAGCCGGGAATGGTCAGCGTCACGATCTCCACCCATAAGCCCAGCTCATGCGCTCGTTTGATCCCATCCAGGGTGTTCTGCAGCACGCCGCCCAGCTTGCGATAGTTTTTATCCTGCATACATTTCAAGTCCACTTTATAGGCAGAAATATAGGGGCGGATATATTCCATCACCTCGGGCGTGTTGTTGCCATTGGAAACGTAAGCGCACATGAGACCTGCCGCTTTAGCTTCCTTGAAGATTTCCACCGCCCATTCACTCGTGATCAGCGGCTCGTTGTAGGAGGAAACCACCGTCGAAGCATACGTCCGGTGGGCCAGCCGCACCATCTCTTTTGGAGACATCTTTCGAATGTAATCGATTGACGCATCCGAAGAGGGATCGCGCATGGCTTGAGAGGTCAACCAGTTCTGACAGTAGCCGCAATGGAAATCACAACCGAGCATCCCAAACGTCAGCGCGTTCGTGCCGGGCATCACGTGAAAGAAGGGCTTCTTCTCGATAGGATCGCTTTGCAGCGCCGCCACATAGCCCCACGGCACGCGTAATTCCCCTCCTTCATTAAATCGCACCTGGCAAATCCCACGTCTGCCCTCACGGATTTTGCAGCGATGTCCGCAGGCAAAACATTCGATTGTCCCGTCTGGGAGTTTCTTGTATAAATCACCCCTTACAGTCAAGGTATCCAGTAAATCGCCAATTGTCGTAGCCATTCTAACCTTCTATCTATATCTGTACCTTCTACTCTCTAATCTGTGCTCTCCCCTCCTCCCTTATAATACACCAAATGCTCACAGTGTGCATCCAGGCTGGTGGTGCGTCTTCCCGTATGGGAGAGGACAAGGCGCTCAAGACGTTTCTCGGGCGCCCCTTGGTCCAGCGCGTAGCCGAACGACTCTCATCGATTGCGGATGAACTGATCGTGACGACGAACCGTCCCGAAGAATATGCATTTCTGAACCTGCCGCTCTTTCCGGACCTCAAGCCCGGTCGCGGCGCCCTCGGGGGCCTGTATACCGCCATCGCTTCTGCAAAACACCCCATTGTCGCGGTCGTGGCATGTGACATGCCATTTGCCAGCCCACCTCTTCTCGAAGTGGCGAGCAATCTTCTTGTTCGGGAAGAAGTGGATGTTGTCATTCCCAGATCGGAGGAGGGCTACGAGCCGCTCCACGCCATCTATCGCCGCGAGACTTGTCTCCCAGCAATTGAATTGTCAATTGACGCTGACCAGTGGAAAGTTATTGCCTGGTTCCCGCAGGTGAAAGTTCGTGTGCTCACGCCGGAGGAGATCAGGCAGTATGATCCCGCAGGGCTGGCATTTTGGAATGTCAATACGCCCGAAGAGTTTTCCAAAGCAGAAACCATCGCGCAATCCTAGCGCACAAAATCAGAACGGACACAAGGAGTCTCTATGACGCTCAATACTTCGACCAGGCTCAATGCAAACATCCATCTCGTTCGCGAGCAATTCCCCTCCCTCAACCGCCCGGCCATCTTCTTTGACAACCCAGGTGGGACGCAAATCGCCAAGCAATCTCTAGACCGTATCAACCAATATCTGATTGAATGCAATGCCAATCATGGCGGTGCTTTTTCGACGAGCATCGCATCAGATGCAGTATTAGACGAGGCTCACCGGGCAATGGCAGACTTTTACAACGCATCTTCACCTGAAGAAATCGTCTTTGGTAACAACATGACGACATTGACGCTTTACATCAGTCGCTCGATTTCAAGAGAATGGAAGGAAGGTGACGAGATCGTGGTCACCCGCCTGGATCATGATGCCAATGTCACTCCCTGGGTCCTGGCTGCGCAAGATCGAGGCGTAAAAGTCAACTGGGTAGATTTTGATGTAGAAGATGGCACATTGAAGCTGGATGATCTACAAAAGGCCCTCGAACGCAAGCCGCGCTTGTTGGCCGTGGGCTACGCTTCCAATGGACTGGGGACGGTCAATCCTATTGCCGAGATTGTGAAGATGGCGCATGAGGCTGGCACAATCGTTTACATTGATGCCGTGCAGTATGCGCCCCATGGTCCGATTGATGTGCAAAAACTGAGCTGTGACTTCCTCGTAAGCTCAAGTTATAAATTTTTCGGAAGTCATTCTGGTATTCTGTATGGCAAGCGTGAGTTATTAGAGAAGCTGTTTGCCTATAAAGTCCGACCTGCAACGAACAGTCTTCCGGGCAAGTTCGAAACGGGCACGCAAAATCATGAAGGCATTGCCGGCGTACTCGGAGCTATTGAGTATTTTGAATGGGTGGGAAAAGAGTTTGGTAATGAATACGCAAAAGATCTGAGTAATTATCAAGGTCGACGATTGGAACTCAAGAAGGGGATGACAGCCATTCATGCCTATGAGCTCGAATTGGGCCGCGTGCTGCTTTCTGCACTAGGTTCCATTCCAGGTCTACATGTCTATGGACTCATTGACGAGCACCGTTTGCAGGATCGCGTCGCTACCTTCTCCTTCCGTCTAAAGGATATGCATCCACGATCGGTCGCTGAAAAACTCGCCCAAGAAGGCATTCACGTATGGGACGGGAATTACTACGCGCTGAATGTGAGCGAACGACTTGGAGTTGAAGAGAGCGGTGGCATGGTCCGTGTGGGCGCTGTACACTATAACACCCTTGAAGAAGTGGAACGATTGAAAGAATCATTGATGAGAATCGCAGGATAAGAGCACGCTTCTAAAGTTGCTACAAAACTAGCCCCAAATTTATTACGGATGTGGCCATGAATCTTTAGGGCCAGGGATGTACACAATCGAACATGTTTTCATACTCCGTAAAGAACAAAAATGTGATTTTGAAGGGATTTTTGGCATCTAATAGGTACAAGCCTAAGAGTCCGAATTTATACTCATTTATCTGATATATGCTCAGGAAAATCAGGTGGGTTGCGCTTTTCTATCAGGTCGTCTTTAAGGACCTCCTCTTCTACAATTTTCTCAACCCGAGATAGAACCCGCTGTAGTGCAAAAGCTCACTGTTAATTGGTGACATTTAGCCCTATTTGTCAGCTTTGCTTTGCTATAGGATACTCTTTAAAGTTGTTTGACAAATAGTCAATACTTACCTGAGGGACGTAATGATAAAACCGCGCAACTTTTATCGGTAACTTCTAACAACTGGCTTGGAACATCTTTGATCCTTTTGTAGAAAGGATTTGTGAATTGGAATAGTTAGCCCAGCAATGCACTTCATCCGAAAAGAGCTAGCTGAGCTATGTTCTGCTTTCAGTGGAGAGCCCAATTATGAAGATGAAACAACCTGTCACCCGACGGGAATTCCTGAAGCTCGCGGGCATGACGGCAGCAAGCGCGGCCCTGACTGCATGTGGCTCACCGCTCGCCGACCCAACTGCCAGAACCGCCAACCCAGTCCAGCTTGTCTATCGAGACTGGAGAACCGATTGGTTCGCACCTATGGCACAGCAGATGCTGGAAGAATTCCACGCTGCGCATCCGAATATCCGCGTCTACTACAACCTTGATCCGGAGAGCAATGAATTCGAAGAAAAGTCACTGGCGGATCTGGAAGCAGGCGCTGCGCCCGATGTTTTTCAGGGTTGCTGTAGTTTCCTTCCCATTTGGGCGCAAAAAGGTTACCTCCTTGACCTGCGCCCATACGTTGAAGCCGATTTGGACCGCGCAACGATTGAAGATTGGGACCCGGTTCAATACCACTCCTTTTTCACGCGCGATGGTCGGCAATACGCCCTGCCGAAGTACCACGGCGCGCTTGCGCTTTATTACAACAAGGATTTGTTCGATCAGGCGCGTGTGGACCACCCCAGCGATTCCTGGACTCACGATGAATATTTGGCCGCGATGAAGCAACTTACGACCGAGCACAATAAAGGTGGCAGGCCGAGGTTGTGGGGCAGCATGACCGATATCGCCTGGGAGCGCCTTCAGGTTCATGTCAACTCCTGGGGTGGGCATTTTGTCGATCCGAATGATCCAACGAAATCACACATGGCAGACCCTTCCGCGCTGCAAGCCCTCGAATGGCTGCGCGCACGGATATGGGATGACAGGGTCATGGCCACGGCGCTCGATGTGCAGAACAAAGGGACGCAGGCGGCGTTTATTGCCGGTCAGCTCGCGATGGTCGAAGACGGCTCGTGGGCATTGAAGAACATTCTCGTCAACGCAAACTTTCGAGTGGGCTTGGCGGCATTTCCAGCCGGACCCGCGCGCCGGGCTACCCTCGCAACGACGGATGGCTTTGGAATCTATGCTGGTACCAAACATCCGGAAGCGGCATGGGAGCTGCTCAAGTTCCTGGTCAGCAAAGAGTACGGTCGCGCCATGGCAAAAGCGCAATTCCTGCAGCCCGCCCGTGGATCACTTGTGGAGGAGTGGGTTCAATTCGTACGCGCAGAATTTCCCGACAAAGCCCAAGACCTGAACATCGCTGTGTTTGCCGATGGACAGCGGAAAGGCTACTCGGTGATCGGCGAAGAGTTCGCCAATCAGGCCGATGCGCAGCGACTGGCGAATGCGGCCTGGCAGCAGATCTTCACGCTTGGTCAATCGCCTGTCCAGATCATGGAAGACGTGAGCCGCCAGATCGAAGAAGCCCAACAAGGATTTAATTAGGAGGACGCTATGCGCTCTTGGAGGTGGGGCGGCCTGCGTACCAAAATAATTGCTTGGTCATTTATCCCGACCGCGATTATTCTGACGATCGTCGCGCTCGTCGGATTTTACGCGTTCCAGCAAGTGACACAGGACTTAACGATACAGAGCAGTCGAGAGGTCGCGCGACTGTCCGCTGGACAGTTAGCCACTGAGTTGTCCGAGTTCAATAACGTGCTGACTGCGTTGGCGCGAACATCTTCCATCTATGAGAATAACACGGCCGACCAGCGCGCTGCCCTCGCCCAAGCCAGCAATCGCCTCTTCATTTTCGATGGCGGTGTCCTCATCCTTGACAATCACGGGACCGTGATCGCAACGCAACCGGCGCGCCCTGAGATTCTGGGACAGGATTGGTCGAACCGAGATTATTTTCAACAGATGATTCGCGTCCCAGCCACAATAGTTTCGAATGTCCTGAACGATGGACCCAGCGCCACTCCAGTGATCGTTATCGCCGTTCCAATCACAAACACACACGGTGAGCTCGTTGGGACCCTGGCTGGGATGTTTCGTGTGGACCCGGGATCGGTTAGCCTGCTCTATGGCAATATTATCAAACTCCGCGTCGGAGCAAATGACACCTCTTATCTCGTAGACCGCAACGGTCTGGTGATTTTCCATACAAATTTTGAATGGATTGGGAGGGATTTCAGCGCGCAACTTGCGGTCGAGCAGGTCAATAGCGGCCAGGCAGACGCGCTACGCACGCGTGATCCGGGCGGACGTGAGATTGTGGCGTCCTTTGCGCCCGTTCCTGGCACACCGTGGGGACTGGTGACCGAGCAAAACTGGGATGTATTGTTGGCTCCGGGCCAACGCTACGTCCAGTCGCTGTTTGTGCTGCTCATTCTTGGACTCATTGCTCCGGCTGTAGTCGTGATGATTGGCGTACGAAAAATCACACAGCCTGTCAACCGCTTGATCGTGGCGACAGAAGCAGTTTCCGCCGGCAATTTGGGTCATACAACCAAAGTTCAGACAGGTGATGAGATCGAGGATTTGAGCAACCAATTCAATCTCATGTCTGCCCGACTCGCTGAATCATATGCCGCACTGAAAGAGCGTGAAGAGCGACTCTCGCTGGTTATCGAGGGCACCAGCGATGGTATCTGGGATTGGAATTTGAAAACGAATGAGGTCTATTTTTCGCCGCATTGGAAAGCGATGTTAGGTTACCAGGATCACGAGCTGGCGAATTGCTTTGATACATGGGAGCGCTTGCTGCACCCGGACGATCTTGAGCGAGCACGGAAAGAATTGCAGTCATACTTGAAAGATCACAGGCAGATTTATCAATTGGAGCATCGCCTGCGGCACAAGGATGGCTCGTATCGCTGGATCTTGGCACGCGGTACAGCCCTGCGCCATGCCGACGGTAAGCCATACCGTATGGCAGGGTCGCACACAAATATTACTGAACGCAAGCAGGCAGAGGAAGCAATTCGCCAATCGGAGAAGCGATTCTCTCAGGCATTTTATGGCAGCCCCGTTCCTATTGTGATTATGGCCCTTGCTGATAGTTGTTATGTCGCGGTAAATGACGCGTGGCTACATCTCATTGGGTACACGCGCGCTGAAGTCCTTGGAAACACACCGGTCGGATTGAATATCTGGATAGAACCAGAAGAACGTTCGTTAGTAGTCCAGGAGTTGCAAGTGACAGGCTCAGTTCGCAACAAAGAACATCTCATCCGTACCAGGTCAGGTGAATTGAGGAATGTTTTGCTCTCGGCGGAAGTTCTCGAATGGAACAACCAGCCTCATATGTTGTGCTTCATCTATGACATCACGGCCCTCAAGCAGACGCAACAGGTGCTGGAGCAACGTGTGGCAGAACGCGCGCATGAATTGGCAGCACTGCACGAGATTGCAGGGATTGTCAGCCGATCCCTTGATCTGAAGGACATCTTGAATGCTGCGGTGAATAAGGCGATGGAAATGATGCAGATGGAGGTTGGTACAGCATACAGCCTCGAGGACGGTGACCAACCAGATGAAGAGAAACTTCTAGTTCTTGCAGCACACCACGGCTTATCTGTTGAATTTTTCCAGCGTGTCGGTTCACGGCGGGTACGCGGGACCGGAATCCAAGTCGCAGCAGAGGCACGCCAACCAGTAACATGGCTGGCTGCGAATTATCCGGATTTAAGTATTAGACAAGCATTGGAGATCGAAGGTGTGCAGCAGGTCATCAATGTTCCTCTTTTCGCCAAAGGCCATCTCGTCGGCGCCTTCAACCTAGGTACCCACCATGAGAGACCTGTTACACCTGAAGAAATGTCACTGTTATCCTCAATCGGACAGCAAGTGGCTGTCGCTGTCGAAAACGCACGTTTGTATGATCAGGCCGAGCAATCGGCCGCTATCGCTGAACGTCATCGACTCTCACGTGAGTTGCACGATTCAGTCACTCAGTCCTTATACAGCGTGACCATGTATGCGGAAGCGGCCGTTCGCCTGCTTGCCAGTGGGGACACAGCGATGGCTTCAGACCACTTACGTGAATTGCGCGACACCGCGCAGGAAGCACTGCGTGAGATGCGCCTCCTGATTTTTGAGCTACGTCCACCGGTCCTAGCGAAGATTGGACTGGCTGCCGCCTTGCAGGCACGGCTGGACTCTGTCGAGGCGCGGGGTGGAATACAAACCAAACTGCATGTAGACGGTGAGCAGGATCGTGAGCAATTACCACACACAACTGAAGAGGAGCTATACCATATCGCGCAAGAGGCGTTGAATAATGTTCTCAAGCATGCAAATGCTCAACACGTGTGGGTTCACCTGCGTTTCTCTGAGGCTGAAACTTTTATGTCAATCCGTGACGATGGCATCGGATTTGCGGCGACCGCTACAGCCCATGGGGGCTTAGGATTAGCAAGTTTGAAAGAACGCGCTGAGAAAATTAGAGCAAACCTGGAAATTGAGAGTACGCCTGGCACAGGAACAGAGATTAGAGTTGTAGTTCCTGCAAGGTCTGCTAAGGAACAAAACTCGAGGAACTAAGGAGGAATTATGGACACCTTACCTATTCGTGTCTTGTTGACTGACGATCACGCGATTGTTCGGAAAGGGGTTCGCGCGTTGCTGGCGACTGAACGAGATATCCAGGTCGTTGGCGAGGCCAGTAATGGTGCAGAGGCAGTTGCCCAGGCCGAAGCACTCTGCCCTGATGTAATCTTGATGGATCTGATGATGCCTACGCTAGATGGCATTGAAGCGACGCGCCAAATTACGGCCATGTTTCCGAGTGTACGGGTGATCGTCCTGACGAGCTTTGCCGCTGATGAAAAAGTGTTCCCAGCCATCAAGGCAGGTGCGTTGGGCTACCTTCTAAAAGATTCGGGGCCTGAAGAACTAATCAGGGCGATTCGTCAGGTGTATCGCGGTGAGCCATCGCTCGAACCATCCATCGCGCGTAAAGTTTTATTGGAGTTGGCACAACCGCCGAAACAGCAGCCATTGACTGCCAATCCACTCACGGAGCGTGAGTTCGATGTACTACGCCTGATTGCGAAAGGCTGTAGCAATAAAGAGATCGCGCTGAAATTGTCGGTCAGTGACTTAACCGTGCGCACCCATGTCAGCAACATTCTCGGCAAGTTGCACCTCGCTAGCCGCACGCAAGCTGCCTTGTACGCTTTGCAAAAGGGAATTACGTCGCTCGAGGATATTCCGGCAATCCGCGATTCTTGAAATTCATCTACCGCATTTGGAGTAGCCAGCCTCCAAAAAATATCGCAAGAGATCGCGTTTCACGCGGTCTCTTTTCATTATACCTACACAGCACATTCTGACGATGACGCCGACAAAGCCATGTGCTACCCTGATGGTAAGAGACGGCCAGTAGTTTTGAGGTGATATATAACCGAATGGAACAAGAAAAAATGTCCACAATGCCTACTTACCTTGAATGGCCTTCCCAGCGACGCGTAGACCCAGGGGCTCTATATCGGTCGATGCAAACGAAAGCTTCATTGGGCAAAATATATGCTTTCCTAACTGGGCATTCCAGAAGCCTTCTAGATTTCGCCACAGAAGTTTCCAAGAGAAAGATCCGCAGCCAGCATTACGCAGGATCCCGAACGGTGCCAACAAACCGGATCAAGGGCAGTGAAGGCCGGTCGGGTGATTTCGATTGCGATTTCAACCCAATGAACACTCGTACGATTGACCGCTGGATGAGCGTAGCTGTCGCACGTTCCTCTGGAGATACACTGCCTCTCGTTGAACTCATCCAATTGGGTGCTGACTACTATGTTCGTGATGGCCATCATCGCATCTCTGTGGCGCGTGCACTTGGCGAGGAATATGTTGATGCGATGGTTATTGTCCTGGAACTGGAACCAGTTTCTACTTCTCTGCCGACACTCGTCGTAGCGAATACTCCAGATCGAAGGCAGTGGAAAACTGCAACATGGTACCGAAACAGAGCGAACGAGTGAGACTGGAAAGAGGATGTAGGAGTTGGGGATGCCTATCTGCCAACTTGTACAAAAACTCTATTTGTCTTGAGGAGATATTTCGATGACTACTATTGCAAAGAAAACCACTATAGATCAGATGGGGACTGTCCCCACACAAGCACGACATCTGTGGATGCGCGACCTTGCTCCGAGAGTGGGGCGCTTCCTCTTACACTTCCTGGAAATGCAGATCCCGATGCTGCTGGGGATGATCCCGTGGCACCCGGTGGTACGCGCGCTACGCGCCTCGCCAACCTATACGGAAGCGTTCCAGCGAGGTTCGGCCCTCTCAATCCTCGGTCATGGCCTGTTCATGACCATCCCAATGGTGGCCTGGATGGTCATCCGCCGGCATGGCTGGCGGCATAGCATGGAGATGGGAGCCGCCATGCTAGCACCGGGGTTGGCGATCATCGTCCTGTGCTCGCTGGGTGCGGACACCTATTGGCCTTGGCTGGTAACACTGGCCTCCCCGGCCGGGACCTTGGGTATGCTCGTTTACATGCTCTACCGCCGCGACCACTTCACGGAACCAGCTGGTCACTCCGCGCATCGTGCTAGCTATGAAGCTGAACCCTCATGCCATTGAGATTGAGCATCAAAGCTCTGTTCCGTATCCTGACAGTGAGAGCGCAGCAGTCGAGTGTTCGTTTGACAATGACAGAAGGAGACACTTCTATGGCGACGTTACAAAAAACAACCAATGAACATATGAAGCCTGGTACGACGGGTGCTCATGATAACTCTACTCAACGCGTCGCCGCGAAGCTCGGGCCCTTTGTCTGGCGTCTGTTGACAATGTCGCTGGCAATGGGATCTGGAATGGCACTCTTTTACCTGGTGGTCCTTCTGATTCGTACGTTTTCAAGTTATGGGGCGATGTTCGAGCCTGGAACTGATCTGTACGCAATTGGGATGGCAGTATTTATGACAGTCCCAACATGGCTAGCGTCACAATGTGGAACTGGCGGACGCATTGCTCGCTCTAATAGTTGCTGACCGTCCGCGCTCGCAGATAGCCGACAATCATCTACCACAATTGGAGTAGCGAGCCTCCAACAAATATAGCGAGACCCAATGCGCCATTATGCGCGTGGCAGTGGAGAAGCTGTGTGCTACTCTGATAACTACAAAGAGACATCACAATGACCACCAATTCAAAGCAGACCTATTTTTCGTCCAAGACTCGACGATTTGCGGATTCGAAGGCCGGATGCTTCTTCCTCCACTTTCTGGAACTGCAAATGTCGATGACGCTCGGAGCGCTCGTATGCTACCTGGTGGTTCGTCTGATCTCTACCTCCCAGGGTTTTGCCACACTCTACCATCCCGGTACGCTCTTGTTTGCTATAGGGGACATTTTCTTCCTTACCGTCCCGGTGGTTGCGTGGATGGTTTTCCGAGGTCATAGCTCACGGCACAGCCTCGAATTGGCAGTTGCGATGATCTTGCCAGTGGTCGTGATCATTGTGCTTGGACAGTTGACTGCATATGACTACGCCATATGGCTCTTAACAGCTGGCTACCCCGCCATGAGCCTGGGAATGTTCACCTATATGCTTTACCGCCCTGACCTCTTCACAGGGCAGGTGAGCCGTTTGGCGAACACCTCAGATTCAGTTGGATGACAGCAGAGCAGCCGTGTGCTAATTTGATAATCATAGAAACGAGAGAGTTCAATGAAAACAATCGCAACAAAACCCACACAGTACCCGAATCAAGAACGCACTGCGCTAGCAGGCGTTCGCCGTGGCTTCAAGCAAGCCATGGCGTCCCGTGCGCGCCACTTCGTCCAGCACTTCCTTGAAATGTGCATCACGATGTGTCTCGGGCAAGGCGTGATCCTTGCATTGATTATTGGGGAAGCGGGCCTGACCGGCTTTTTCCAACTGCTCAGCCAGTATCCCTGGTCGATGGGGGTTATCCTCGCGATGAGCATGGTAGTGCCCATGGCGGCCTGGATGCTTTTCCGTGAGATGGGTTGGCGGCACACGATCGACATGTCCATCGCTTCGTTCATCGGCGCCATGCTGCCGGTCGTCGGGGGCGAGCTCGGCTATCTCCCAGTCGTCGCGGTCTTCGCACTCGCGTGTCCCATAGCCTGCCTGGCGATGCTGATCCCAATGTTCACAGAACAGGCACGCCTGGCGAAGGGGCGCGCGGCCGAACCAGCCAATCTCAGCCAGGCCGTTTCACAAGCGCAAACAGCCCCGAGACCGGCCGAGGCAATCACGGCTAGCGACATACCTGCGGCCGCGCTGGGCGCTCAACCGGCCGAGGTATCTTTCGGGGTCACTGGGATGACCTGCACGAGCTGCGCGGCCACCATTGAACGCAACTTGCGAAAGGTCCCTGGTGTGCAGACGGCGAGGGTCAACTTTGCCTCGGAGCGTGCAACCGTCACATTTATCCCCAGCCAGGCGGGCTTGCCCGATCTGGTCGCCGGTGTGGAGCGGGCGGGATACGGCGTGGCCACCGGTCAGGCAGATGTGACCATTCAAGGCTTGCAAAACGCCAGCGACGCGGCGCGGCTCGAAAAAGCCCTGACCGCGCTGGAGGGTGTCCTCAGCGCAGCAGTCACTTTCACCACTCAAACGGCGCACATCCAATATGTTCCCACGCTCATTTCTGAAGTGAAGTTCTATCGGGCGGTGAAGGCAGCTGGCTTTGACACAGCCGAACAGACGGCTGAGCCCACCGATGTCGAAGCCCTGGCGCGCAAGCGCGAGTACGACGAGCAGCGCCGTTTGGTCCTGGTCGGCTTAATATTCACCCTGCCGCTGTTCGTGCTGGCGATGGGCAAAGACTTTAGCCTCCTGCCTGAATTCTTTTACCAGCCTGGCCATGACCTGATGGCTGCCCAAATGGGTGGGATGCATCCGGCACAACCCTGGTTCGACTGGTTGATGCTGGCACTGGCTGCGCCGGTGCAATTCTATGTGGGCTGGGGATTTTACGTGGGGGCATACAAGTCGTTGCGCAATGGCTCTGCCAACATGGATGTCCTCATCGCGATGGGCTCGTCGGTGGCGTTTCTGTACTCGCTGCCGGTGACCTTTCGCTGGCTCGACGGCTTCGTGTATTTCGAGACGGCTGCCGTAATCATCACGCTTATCCGTCTTGGTAAATTCCTGGAAGCGCGAGCGAAGGGGCATACCAGCGAGGCGATCAAGAAGCTGATGGGGCTAAGAGCGAAGACCGCGCGGGTCGTGCGCAACGGGCAGGAGCTTGAAGTTTCGGTGGACGAAGTCCAGGTCCGGGATCTGGTGCTTGTGCATCCAGGTGAAACCATTCCCGTGGATGGGGTCGT
>Ga0114129_10003889_pt1 | contig 21063 bp, 11 predicted proteins | sample RhiMetdeltSRZDD1_FD_80071 | JGI IMG/M metagenome (GOLD analysis project Ga0114129, IMG submission 80071) | Populus rhizosphere microbial communities from Tennessee, USA - Rhizosphere MetaG P. deltoides SRZDD1 (version 2) (version 2) | ecosystem: Host-associated > Plants > Roots > Rhizosphere >... | reverse complement strand
TTCTTCGTTGCGAGCTCAACGACCCAGATATTCGTCTTGTGGTCAGGGCTCCGGGTCGAGACAAACGCCAGTTGCCCGCCGTCCGGCGACAGGGAAGCCTGATCGTCGAGCCCCGCATAATCTGTCAGCCGTTCGAGGCCCGAGCCGTCCGGATGCACGCGATAGATATCCGCTTGTCCATACCCGCTGCGCTCGGATGTGAAGACGATCCACTGACCGTCCGCGGAAAACGATGCGTTGTAGTCGAAATCGGAATTCGTGAACAGCTTGCGCTCGCCCGTACCGTCAGCGTTCGCGATGAACAGATCGATGGTGGACGGCGCGATGCGGTTCATCAGCATCACGCCGCGCGGCGCGGCTGGCAGTGCGATCGCCGACGCGAGAACGAGCACAGCGACGGCGGCGGAACTGGCTTTCATGCGGCGCCTCCTTGAATGGAACGAAAGACGATGTAACCGAGCTGCAGACCCTTTAGGAAAAAGACCGAATTTGCTGAAGGTGAAGGTTACAACCATCGGTTCCAGGACTTCGTGCTTTCTGTTACAACAGCCACCGTAAATTTTATGATTTCACGTAATGGAGTCGTTGATGGCTGCTTGGCAAAGAGCCAAGCCGTAGAGGCGGGTTGGGCGACGGCCCGCGATCGATCTTATTCTGCTTGAATTGCGAGCTGTCGCCGGAACCAGAAGTGTTTCGTCACCGCTCGTCGCCTTCCTTGCCGCGCTGATCAACCGCAAGCAAGCGTCGCTATCGTGACGCTGAGGGTCGGGATGACCTGTTAGCGATCCGACCCGAAAGAACCGCAGGCGAATAGCCCCGGCCCGCCTTCGCTTCCCTGGAGCTTCGACGCGCAAAAGCACTCTCACGACCGTGTGTCCGCAGTTCAACTGTTTCGTCACTCGTTGCTGAGGTCAGGGCACCGGAACGACCTTGGAAACAAAAACGGCCTCGTGCTACGAGGCCGTTGGTGTCATTTGTTGACGAATTCACGGGTTCACTTTCGTTCCATCCGGTCGGCCTCGGGCCTCACAAAACCGTGGTTGATCGGCGGAGCTCCATCTACGGCAGCGGTTGTGACGCGCAAGCACGGCTCGCCCTAGGTGCCTGCGGACCTGCTTCGCGTCGCAACTCTGAAGATCGCTGGTGATCATAGGTATGATAGGCGGGTGATCACCTGATCACCGAGGTGATAGGCCGAATGTCAACTTCATACGTTTGATCGGCCACAAACCGCTCGTCTGTGGATTTTCCAGCCATTAATTACGACTTCACTTTCCTTCGGACCAGAGCGAATGTGTGGATTCCGGTTTGAGAGGCCGCACTTCGCGAGCCGCGTCCAACTGGTTGGAGGGCCCACATGCGCGGACGAAAAAATCCGCCACTCGATTTAACCCCGCTCCCTGACGGCACCCCCCTGACGTTCGACACGATGGCGCACGCATACTTGGAAGACTATGTGCTGCAGCAATACCGCACCTTGAACACAGCCCGGCCGCGCGTTGAGCACCTGCGGGAGTTCTTTGGCGGCTGGAGCGCGGACGCCATCACAGCTGACAGCATTAGGAACTACCAACTGCGGCGGCGGAACCAAGGAGCACAGGCTGCAACAATCAACCGCGAACCCTCCGCCCTGAGTCGCATGTTCCAGTTGGCTATCCGTCGCGAGCAGCTTGAACGTATGCCCCTGTTCCCAAAACGTCTCGCTTCTGGCGGCGACGATTATGCGGCTCGTCGTGAGCCGCGACGGCCTCAAAGCGACGCTGGGGTTCGTTCGGCCGTGGAGGTCCTACGTTGTCGCGGTGGCTGCTCCGGTGTTGTTCGTCGCCGGCGTCATCTTCGTGGATCACGTCTCTGGTCTCGGCCGCTTTACGACGTTACGTCCACTCGGGCTGGCCGTTCCGACCGTGATCGTTGTCAGCGGTGCGCTAGGTCTGCCGCTGACGCTCGGCGAGGAGTACGGGTGGCGAGGTTACCTTCTCCCGCGTTTGCTGCCGCTGGGAGAGATCAAGGCGACGCTGATCGTCGCTCTCATCTGGGCACTCTGGCACGTTCCAATCCTGCTGATCGGCCTGAATTATCCGGAACAATCCCTGATTAGAGTGCTGCCGGTATTCGGCATCGCGGTTCTGCTGATGGCTTTTCCGTTTACATGGTTGTACGTGGACTCACGTGCGAGCGTGATCACGGTCGCTGTGATGCACAGCGTGCTGAATGCGACGGGGGACACGTTCACATCTCCGAGATACGTCAGCGGAAATCCGCTGATTGTCAGCGCCGGGGGCTTGATCGCTGCCGCAATTCTGTTCGTCGTTGTATTGGTCGGCGGCGTAATGCGGTACCGCGGACGGACGTAACTTGGCTGCTCGCTGTGGTGGGATCACCTGTGCCCGATACCGCCACGCAAAAATCAGGGTTCCCGGGTGACAACAAGGAGAGGACAGGGAGGCGGAGGATGAAGGCGATCGTGGTGACGGACCAGGCTGCAGGAACCGCCGGGATGACGATGGTAGAGCGGCCCGAGGCGCAGGCAGCGATAAACGACGTCGTCGTTCAGGTCCATGCGTCGGGATTCGTCCCGACGGAACTGACGTGGCCCTCGACGTGGACCGATCGCGTCGGACGTGTCCGAACACCGTCGATCCCTGGCCACGAACTGGCCGGAGTGGTCACCGCCCTCGGCTACGGCACGACGGGGCTGTCGGTGGGACAGCGGGTGTTCGGCCTCGCCGACTGGTATCGCGACGGCACGCTCGCCGAGTATGTGGCGATCGAGGCACGCGACCTTGCACCGCTCCCGGGGGACGTCGACTTCACGGTGGGCGCGGGCCTGCCGATCTCGGGCCTGACCGCGTGGCAGGCACTGTTCGAACACGGTCGCCTTCGGGCTGGGCAGAGCGTCCTCGTGCACGGCGCGGCCGGCGCGGTCGGGTCGATCGTGACGCAACTCGCGCGAGAGGCCGGCGGCTACGTCATCGGCACCGGACGCCGCCTCGATCGTCAGGCAGTGCTCGACTTCGGCGCGAAGGAGTTCGTCGACCTCGAGAACGACCCATTCGAAGAGGTTGACCGAGTCGATCTGGTGGTGGATGTCATAGGTGGCGACATCGGCAAGCGGTCCGCCGGCCTGATTCGAGCGGGAGGAACCCTGGTATCTATCGTTGGACCGCCCGCGGCGCGTCCCGCCGACGGCCTGGCGGTCGACTTCGTTGTCGAATCCAATCGAGCCCAACTGAGTGAGATCGTCCGGCGGGTACGAGACGGACGGCTGCGGACAAACATCGGCAGCGTCTCGACCCTCGACGATGCCGTCGCCGCCTTCAACTCGACAAAGCGAATCAGGGGGAAGACGGTCATCCGCGTTCGTCCGTGAGGATTCGCGAAGGCCCGGCCAATCGCGGAAATGCGATACAAACTTCCAGCTTGCGGCACCCGTTACGGTTTGCGTATTGGGATGCATTGTGAACCTCTGCGCAAAGAGCAGATGCCCGATGCGGTGCCGTTCGCGGAAGGCGCCCTGTGCTGATGGATTCTCGTTGAAACTTGTTGAACCCAGGTCGTTTAGGTCGCGGGATTCAACAGGGAACCATCAGGATCAACAGCGTTCAACGCACCTGCGCCCAAGACGGATTTCAGGCGCTTGTTGAAGCGTGTTGCAGGTGCTCGGGCGCAAGTGGGCGCTGATTGAATGAGTTGCCGCCGACCTTCTGCGGATTGTAGATCTTTGAGGGTCGTTGATGCGCGGAGTAACTACAAATTCATCTACATCCCATCATCCGCAGCGAACTACCCACGAGGTTGAAATCGAACTCGACGCTACGAACGTTTGAGCCGCTCGAGCTATCGACAGGGCCGCGCGGTGACGCTATACGTTGCGTCGGTACTCACCACCGACGTCGTAGAGCGCATGAGTGATCTGTCCTAGTGAGTGGAACTTGACGGCTTCCATTAGACCAGCGAACACATTGCGACGATCGCACGCCAACTGCTGGAGCGATTCAAGGGTGCCGAAATTGCGTGCGCTGCGGAAGGCCTCGACGTTCGCGATCTGCCGCCGTTTTTCTTCGTCACTCGAACGAATCAGCTCGACCACCGAGACGATCTCACCACCACCTTCCCGGGGCAGGAACGTGTTGACACCGACGAGCGGCAGGCTGCCGTCATGCTTCTTCCGCTCGTACTCAAGGCTCTCCTCCTGGATCTTGCCACGCTGGTACATCGTTTCCATCGCGCCGAGTACGCCACCTCGCTCGCTGAGCGCCTCGAACTCCCGGTAGACGGCCTGCTCGACGATCTCCGTCAGCGTTTCGATCGCGAAGCTTCCCTGCCAGACATTCTCGCAGTGGTTTAAGCCGAGCTCGCGGTTGATGATCAGTTGAATGGCGACGGCGCGGCGAACGCTGTCCTCAGTCGGCGTCGTAATCGCTTCATCGTACGCGTTGGTGTGGAGCGAGTTGCAATTGTCGAACAGTGCATAGAGCGCTTGCAGGGTTGTCCTGATGTCGTTGAACTGAATTTCCTGAGCGTGCAGCGATCGGCCTGAGGTTTGGATGTGGTATTTCAACATCTGGCTGCGCGGACTTGCACCGTAACGCTCGCGCATGGCCCGCGCCCAGATCCGGCGCGCGACGCGGCCGATAACGCTGTATTCGGGATCCATCCCATTGCTGAAGAAGAAGGAGAGGTTTGGCGCGAAGTCATCGATCTTCATGCCACGCGCCAGGTAGTACTCGACGATCGTGAATCCGTTCGCGAGCGTGAAGGCGAGCTGCGTGATTGGGTTCGCACCGGCTTCGGCGATGTGATAGCCAGAAATGGAGATCGAATAGAAGTTACGGACGTTCCAGTCGATGAAGTACTGCTGGATGTCCCCCATCATCCGGAGCGCAAACTCGGTGCTGAAAATGCACGTGTTTTGCGCCTGGTCTTCCTTCAAAATGTCCGCCTGGACTGTGCCGCGCACGACGCGGAGCGTTTCTGCCTTGATCCGCTCATAAGTTTCGCGATCGACGAGTTCGTCGCCGCTCACGCCAAGTAGCCCAATGCCAAGCCCATCGTTGCCAGGTGGCAAATCGCCGTCATATCGGGGCCGCGGCCGTCCTTCGTAACGGGCGGCAATTGTCTCCTGCGCCGCTGCCCAGCGGTGTGAGTCCGCGCGCAACAACTTTTCGATCGCCTGATCGATCGCTGCGTTCATGAACATTGCCAGGATCGTTGGCGCCGGACCGTTGATAGTCATGGAAACGGATGTCGCCAGATCACAGAGGTCAAACCCGGAAAACAGCTTCTTGATGTCGTCGAGCGTCGCGACGGAAACACCGGAGTTGCCAACCTTCCCGTAGATGTCAGGGCGCCAGTGCGGATCTTCACCGTATAACGTCACGGAATCGAACGCCGTGGACAGTCGGACGCCCTTCTGGCCGGCGGAGACGTAATGGAACCGTCGGTTCGTGCGCTCCGGCGTTCCCTCACCGGCGAACATGCGCGTGGGATCCTCGGCGACCCGGCGGTATGGATACACGCCCGCAGTGTAAGGATAGTGACCGGGCAGGTTCTCGCGCATCAGAAAGCGCAGCAAGTCGCTCCAGTGTCTGTAGGAGGGTGCCGCCACCTTTGGAATACGTTGTCGCGACAGCGATTCCACGTAGTTCTCACCTTCGATCATCCGGCCGCGCACCTCGTATTCGTAGTGAGGGACGCTGATCGATGCGCGCTGTCGTGGCCAGTCGCGGAGCAATGCGATTGCTTCTGTAGACAACGACGCCAATGCGTCCGTGTACCGCTGCCGCAATATAGAGAGCGATGGATCTGCGCCGTCGACGAGGTCGCTGGCCGCATACGCTGCAAGTGCGGACGGTCGACGTGGATCCTGAAGCTCGCCGAGCGCCTCCCAGCATGCCTGCGCGCGCGCGGCTGATTCACATTGGCTTTCGATGTTCTCGTCGATTCGCCGCCCCCGCTCTACAATTTCAGCGAGATAGCGCACGCGATCCGAAGGGATCAACGTCGCGGCACCGGATGGTGAAGCCCGAACGGCATCAAGGCGCGGTCGAGCAACATCGAGCTCGAATCTCTCCCGCAAGAGGCGACACAGGTGGATGAAGACCGAGGTTACGCCCGGATCGTTGAACTGGCTGGCGGTGGTTGCAAACACTGGAATCTGATCATCTGTGAGCGCGAACGCCTCTCGATTCCTTTTCCATTGTTTGCGGATATCCCTCAACCCGTCCGCGCCACCGCGCCGATCGAACTTGTTGAGGACGACGACTTCCGCAAAATCGAGCATATCGATTTTCTCGAGCTGCGTTGAAGCGCCGTAGTCTGCGGTCATGACGTAGATCGGTATGTCGACGAGATCAACCACCGTCGAATCGCTCTGACCAATACCTGCTGTCTCGACAAGGACAAGGTCATAGCCGAGAAGCGACAGGCAATCGATTGCTTCGTGAACCGTCCCGCTCGTTGCCGCGTGTTGTCGCCTCGTCGCCATAGACCGCATGAACACCCGGGGCGATCGCAGTGTATTCATGCGAATTCGATCACCAAGCAGGGCTCCCCCTGTCCGACGTCGAGTCGGATCGATGGCAAGGACGGCGATGCGCATCGTCGGTGAGGCGTTCAGAAACCGCAAAAGTAGTTCGTCGACAACCGTCGACTTGCCTGCGCCTCCTGTGCCGGTCACCCCAATGACCGGGACGTGCCGCGAAGTTCCTCCCCGACTTCGAAGGTCATTCAGTATTGCGTCGTCGTCTCGCCCTTGTTCAATCGCCGACAGCAGCCGTCCGACGCTCGATTCGTCATCCGTCGACGCGACGGTCGGCTGTCTCGGCGCATGCCCTTGCGTCCTCGCGATGACGTCCTCGATCATTGCGCCCAAACCGAGGTGCATCGCGTCATTTGGATGGTAGACGCGCTCGATGCCGCAAGCCTGAAGCTCGGCGATCTCATGAAGTGTGATCGTTCCGCCGCCGCCACCAAACACACGGATGTGGGCCGCCCCGCGGGCGCGCAGCATCTCGATCATGTACTTGAAAAACTCGAGATGGCCGCCTTGATACGACGACACGGCAATGGCGTCAGCATCCTCCTGCAGCGCTGCCCTCACGATGTCTTCAACCGATCGGTTGTGCCCGAGATGGACGACTTCAGCACCTTGCGCCTGCAACAGACGCCGCACGATGTTGATGGCGGCGTCATGGCCATCGAACAGGCTCGCAGCGGTGACGAAGCGGAGTGGCGACGCCGCAGCCTCCGCGGCTACATTCTCGGTGGTGACGGATTCGCTGACGGATTCGCGGATCCGATGCATGCTACGGTGCAAGGAGTTGCTTTGCGATCGTCTGCAGCTGCATATTTGAGGTGCCTTCGTAGATCTGTCCGATTTTGGCGTCGCGAAAGAACTTCTCGACCGGGTAATCCTTTACGAACCCGTAGCCACCATAAAGGTTCATCGCGAGCGACGCGACCTCTTCGGCGACTTCCGATGAAAATAGCTTGCACATCGCCGCTTCGGTGAGGAACGGCTGCCCCGCGTCGCGAAGCCGCGCAGCGTTGTAGACCATGAGCCGCGCCGCTTCCACATCGACTGCGGCACGCGCGAGCTGGAATTGGACGCCCTGGAAATCCGCGATCGCGCGTCCAAACTGGCGACGTTCCTTCGTGTACGCCACGGCGGCATCGAGCGCGCCCTGCGCAATGCCAACCATTTGTGCGCCAATCCCGATGCGTCCTTCGTTCAGCGTCTCCATGGCGACCTTATGCCCTTTGCCAAGATCGCCGAGGACATTGTCGACCGGAACACGACAGTCCTCGAGCAACAGCTCACACGTACTGCTCGCACGAATGCCAAGCTTGTCTTCTTTCTTGCCGACCGTGAACCCCTGAAAACCCCGCTCCACGATGAACGCTGTAATGCCACGGTAACCCGCCGCAGGGTCGACGGTGGCAAGAACGATAAAGACGTCCGCTTCATTGCCGTTAGTAATCCACAGTTTCCGACCAGTCAGTCGGAATTCATCGCCGTCGCGGACCGCTCGAGTCGTTAACGCAAAGGCGTCGCTACCTGAACCGGCTTCCGATAACGCGTACGCGCCAAGCGACCCTCCTGCAAGCTTCGACAGGTAACGACGCTTGATGTCCACGCTCCCCCATCGCAGCAGTGCGTTGATGCAGAGCGTGTTGTGCACGTCGACGAGCACACCTACCGATGCATCCACGCGCGACAATGCTTCGACAGCGAGCACGGCGTGAAAGAAGGACGCGCCGGCGCCGCCGAACTCCTCCGGAATTTCGACGGCCATTACGCCAAGATCAAACAGCTTGTCGACGAGCGTCCTGGGGATTTTCGCGTGCTCGTCCATCTCTCGCACGTGCGGCGCGATCTCATGTCGTGCGAACTCCTCGATCGACTCGAAGAACAGACTTTCGTCATCGGACAATTGCGTGAGCGGAGCGGGTGAAACGGGTGCGGTCAATGACGCGAAAGACATCAGTAACGGCTCCTTTATCGAGCAAAATGCGCGGCTGAGGGCTGCCGACGAGGAGTACGAGGGCAAAGAGAGCGATGATTCTTGCACATAACTAAATAAAAAGGAATACTGTGCCGTCAATGCCGCATACGAGCCCTTTGAGCGGCGTAGCCGCCGACTTTCTCACGTGCCGCGATTTCGTTCTCCGTCAGCGGACCGACTATGACACCGCCGTGCGACAGTTCCGCTGGCCGCAACTGGAGTACTTCAACTGGGCTCTCGACTACTTCGATCTGGTTGCAACCAGCAATGATCAGCCGGCCCTGCATCTAGTCGAGGAAGGCTGGACCGAGACCGTCAGATCCTTTACCGAACTGTCTGCAGCTTCGAACCGCTTGGCTAATTACCTGCGTGGGCTGGGTGCTCAGCGTGGCGACCGCTTGATGCTGATGCTCGGCAATGAAGTGGCGTTATGGGAAACGTTCCTGGCGGCGATGAAGCTTGGCGTAGTCGTAACGCCCGCGACCACGCTTCTAACGGCCGCTGACCTACAGGATCGGATAGATCGAGGTCGTGTGCGCTACGTCATTACTGGCGCGGCGAACGCCACGAAATTCGACGCCCTTCGCGGATCGTTCACAAGGATCGCCGTGGGCGGAAGCGTGAACGGATGGCGTCAGTATGAAGAGAGCCGGGACGCGCTCCCGACCTTTACTCCTACCGACCTAACCGCAGCAAACGAACCAATGCTCTTGTACTTCACGTCTGGAACAACGTCGAAACCGAAGCTGGTCATGCATACCCATCAGAGCTACCCGGTCGGTCATCTGTCGACGTTGTACTGGACGGGGTTACAGCCGGGAGACCGGCACTGGAACATCAGTTCGCCGGGATGGGCGAAACACGCGTGGAGCTGCTTCTTCGCGCCATGGAACGCACAAGCGACCGTGTTCATCTACAACTACACCCGGTTCGATGCGCAGAGTGTGCTGAATGCGCTCGTCAAGTACAACGTCACTACGCTGTGCGCGCCGCCCACGGTCTGGCGGATGCTAATTCAGGAGCGACTGAGCGATTATCGCGTGTCGCTGCGCGAAGTACTCTCCGCGGGCGAACCGCTGAACCCAGAGGTGATCGAACAGGTTCAGAAGGCGTGGGGGCTTACGATTCGCGACGGGTATGGACAGACCGAGAGTACAGCGCAGATTGGGAACTCGCCCGGCCAGCGACTCAAGCCCGGTTCGATGGGCCGTCCGCTCCCCGGCTACCCAATCACGCTGCTTGATACCGACGGCAACCCTTCGGAGAAAGAAGGAGAAATCTGCCTTCCACTCGATGGGAACCGGCCCCTCGGACTTACCGACGGCTACGCGGACGATCAGGAGCGAACATCCGAAGCGATGCAGGGCGGCTATTACCACACAGGCGATATAGCGACCCGAGATACCGACGGTTACTTGACGTTCGTCGGCCGATCGGACGACGTGTTCAAGGCCTCGGATTATCGCCTCAGCCCCTTTGAGCTTGAGAGCGTCCTGATCGAACACGCTGCGGTCGCAGAAGCGGCCGTCGTACCGAGTCCCGATCCGGTTCGCCACGCCGTGCCGAAGGCATTTGTTGTCCTGGCTCCCGGGTACACCGCAAGTCGCGAGCTGGCGGCCGACATTCTGTTTTACTGTCGCAACGCGCTGGCGCCGTACAAGCGAATTCGTCGCATCGAATTCGCGGAGCTACCGAAGACAATTTCAGGCAAGATTCGGCGGGTCGAGCTGCGCGCTATCGAACAACAGCGGCGGGCCGCTGGTGAACGCGGTGCTCAGGAGTTCTGGGAAGAAGAACTGATGTAAAACGCGAGGCGCAACACCGCTTATCGCGTTTGGTTCTTGGCCCTCTCGTCGTTGAGTCGCTTCATGAACGCGGCTTCCTGCGCGTCAATCTGCTTGGCCCAGGCACCCGCCTCGAGGAGTAGCGGATGAGGACGTGCTTCTGCCCTGATACGATCAACCTTCCCTGCGAATAGCTGCTGCGGATGACCCGGAAGGATCATGTCCGGATTCAGAGCGCGCAGCTTTCGAATTGTGGCAAGCGTGTCTTCAACGATGTGCGGGTGTGTCGTGTTGCCTACAAGCGGGGGACCAGCGTTGGGACCGATGCCACAAGGCATGGCGATGTTGTAGGGCCGCCCGCCGTCTTGGACGGTCATTGTCCAGGTCGTACACCCTGGTGTGTGGCCGGGCGTCCAAACGGCGCGCAGTGTCGTGCCGCCGAGGGCAACGGTATCTCCGTCCTTCAACACGCGATCCACTTTCACCGGCTCCCATCCCTCGAAGGCGATTGGCGACAAATCCTTTCCTGCTTCGAGAGCCTTCGCATCAGGGGCCATCGCCATCACCTGCGCACCGGTCATGCGCTTCATGACCGAGTGGCCCTGTACGTGGTCGACATGCGCGTGCGAAGACAACAGGATCTTAATGTCGGTTGGTTTGAACCCGAGCTTCTCCACGTTCGGCAATATCTGTGACTGCATCATACTGATGCCACTGTCGACAAGGATGTGCCCCGCTGGCGTGGTTATCAGGTAAATGCCGATATTTTGCGAGCCGACATAGTAGATGTTTCCGATGATGTGGAAGGGGTCGATGGGTTTACCCCACTCCACAAAAATCTGCGTACGTGTTTCCTGCGGGATATACGAACGCTGTTGCGCAACTGTGATACTTCCGCCGATCAACAAGCACAACAAGAACGCTGTTGCACGCATGTAAGGTTCCCTGAGGGCGCTGTAAACGTGTCCCTCCCCAGAGGCTTCGTCCTCAGAACGCGATGCGGAGACCGAGCTGAAGCTCTCGGGGCACGTACGCCACGTTTGTATTCAAATTCGGCAATCCGTATCGCACGTTGCTTTCCTGCTGCACGTACGACCCGAAGTTTGCGTTATTAAGGAGGTTAAATATCTCCAATACACCGTCGACCTTTAGACGCGTCGTGGTCGGCAGGCGCTGCTGCACCCGCATGTCGATGCGGTGAATCGGCTCGCCCACCAAGTTATTGCGAGGACCGATAGTGCCGCCCGGCCGGAGTCGATTGGTGCCACCCACACCACCGACGTCGCGCAAATCAGATCCCCAACTCGTAGAGAACCGCTGGCCCGAACCAAAGAAATACAACCCGGAGAGTTGCAATCCTCCGCGTGCCTGCCAGATCCCGTTCAGCACCGCGCGGTGACGCTGATCCGTCTCGGCCAGCGCATATACCCCGCCCATGTCAGGCGCCAGCGGAACAGCCTTGAATACCGGTGCGTCAATGTCCCACAAACCGGAAAGCAGGTAATTGCCTGAGACCTGCCACCCGCCACTGAAACGTCTGGTGAAGGTCGCTTCCAACCCGTGCGAGTTGCTGTAGCCCTCGTTAAAGGACTGTGCGACGGCGCCCCAATATGGTATCGGCCGCCGGCTGATATCGGCGAACGGGTAATTGGCGAGCGTTACCGGGTTGTAGCCAAGATTGATGTTGCGGGTAATCTGTTCCTTACGGTTGCCGGTATACACATAGTCCGCAGTCATGGACATCGTCGTGCCAAGCTGCCGTTGTATGCCGATGGACGTCTGATAGCTGTACGGGATCTCCATACCCGGGCTCGGAACGGCGTTAGTAATCGAATTGCGGACACAGCCCGCAGCGGTCGGCGCGGATGGCGTGCACAGGAGCGCCTTGGCCTGCGCGAAAGTCGGCGTCGGACCATTAAATGGATTCGACGCGAAATCCGGCCGGCCGTCATAGAGCACTTCAGCCTGGATCGTCTGTGCGTATAGTTTCCCGTAGTGACTCAGCGTGTTGGCGACGTCGCCGTAGAACTGGCCAAATCCACCTCGGATAACCGTCCGGCTGTTCAAGCTGTAAACGGCGCCGAGACGTGGCGCCACATTGTTCACATCATTCGAGCGATTACCGGGCAGGAAGGGCAAAATTTCGGTGTCGTTCGTGAACACGTTTAACTGCAGGTCGTACCGAACTCCGAGGTTCAGTGTAAGACGAGAGTTGATCGCCCAATCGTCTTGAAGCCAACCGGCGGTGACGTAGCGTGGCGTATCCAGATTGAAATTTCCGAACGACTGGCGCCAGCGTATTGCAATCGGCGAGAGCGGACCAAGCCTCCACGTGTCTGCGTTGAACAGGTCAGGAAAGAGTGAATCCACGTTTGCCGGTATCGGTGCGGTGTTCGCATCAAGCTGGCCAAAGCAGTTGTTACAGAAATATTGGGTGGTTGGGTAATGCAGATATTCGCCGCCAACCTTCACGTCATGGCGGCCGCGCGCAGTGTAGGAATAGGACAGGTTGTCCCGGAATGACAGGGTCCTTTGACGAAACCCCTGCGGAGTGAATTGATGTCCAGGACCGATCGTCAATCCGCCCCTCAATGTGACCCGGGGCCCGCCCGCGCTCGTGGGAGCGCCGGACGGCAGAACAAGCCCGGCAGGATACGTCACCTGGACAACGGAGGCGAGATCCCAGTTGTAGGTGGCAAATCCCACCTGCAACTCGTTGACCCCTCGATTTCCCAGTACTCGCGTCAGTGTCCCGAGTACCTCATTCGTCCAGCGAGTGGTCTTGATCGCCGCCGCGGGCGTGGTGGTCGTGCTCGCCGCGGCGCCGGCTCCCCCAGTTCCGAATGGGAAATAGTTCTGCCAGGTATTACCGCGGACCGACAACCGCGTCTTCGGCGAAAACTGCACGTCAACACGCGCACCTCCCGTGTGCTCGCGGCGCTTGCTTTTCTGGTCCTGGTTAAACGCCGCGAACGGCGTTGTAAACGTTTGCGTTTGCGGTTCGCGTTCGTATTCGAGGTTAGCGAAAAAATGCATGCGATCTTTGCGGAGTGGCCCACCGAACGTGAGGCTGTACTGCTGATCGGAATACGGAAGGACGCGGTCGACGACATGATCCGCGGCATTGAACTTGTCGTCGCGGAAGTAGCTTGCAAACGTGCCCGCAAAACTGTTTGTTCCCGATTTCGTGACCGCGTTTACCTGCACGCCCATTGATCGACCTTGGGTCGCGTCGAATCGGTTCGTCACCAGCTCGAATTCCGCAATGGCATCACGGCTAAACTTTGGGTTGCCGAACGCGCCACTCTGCGTAATCAACTGCGTGACTTGCTGACCGTCGATATTGATCTGATATGTACCGCCGGTGCGATCTACTGGCGAATCCGTGATCGCGTTGGAGCGGTTGCCAGGTGCGAGAAGCGCGAGGTCCTGCCACGCACGGCCATTGATCGGGAGCTCCTGCATTTGTCGCGGATCGATGTTGCCGCTTACGGTCGACGACGTGACGTCGATCAGCGGCGCAGCACCTGAAACGGTCACCGTCTCCTGTAATGCTGACGGCGCAAGCTGCAAGTTGACGGTTCCTTGTTGCCCAACCAGCAATTCGAGCGTTCGAGTCTGGGGAGCAAATCCTTGGAGTTCCGCCGTTATTCGATATGCGCCGGTGCGGAGCGGCAGCCGAAACGCCCCCATACCGTCGGTGACTGCGACGAATGTATTGCCCGAGTCCGCGTGAACAGCGGTTATCGTGACACCCGGCAGCACGCCACCGGTTGAATCCGTCACCGTCCCCGATAACGTCGCTTCCTGCGCCAGCGCCGGTGGCGCGGAGATGAAAAACGCTACGAGGAGTAGCGCAAGAAGATTGGAGACGGTTCGAAAGGTAGAGGTGCGCATCATTGGTATGCCTTGTGATTGAGATTTAGCGGATTGCCACTCGCAGTAGCCGCTGTTGCGGATCACTGCCACGCGTCGACCAGTACAGCCACCTCTGATCTCGGCTGACGATCATCGCCGGTCCGGTCGGTACTCGTTCGAGGAAGGGGCTCACTTGTCCAGCGGGCGAAATCTTCGTCATGCTGGTGAGATAAATCGTTCCGTCGTCGGCGACAGCGAAGTCATCGGTGCGAATGCCCTGTGCAAGCATGGTCAGCCCGCCCTTTGCCTTGCCATCACTGCCAATCCGAACGCGGTACATCGTGCCTCGCGAATTGATGTAGACCCATCCGTTCTGGACCTTGATGCCATTGGCACCGATACGAACAGTCTCGTTGGGTGCGAGGGCAGGATCCTTCAGCCAAGGTTCCAGGTGTTTGGCACGCGCGTCCACTTGCCAGATCGTGTCGCCATTCGAATCTGCGATCAGGTACACGCCTCGTCGCGTACCGGCAGTCGTAATACCGTTGAAAAACGATCCCTTCGGTCCTGGAACAGTCGCTGTAATCTTTCCCGTTTTATCGAGTAGCAAAACCTGACTTCCGGCGTCAGAAAAATCGATTTGCGGCGGTTGACCGGCAACGCCGGAACGTCGGAACGTCCGCTCAGTGGCAGTCAATGCGAAGCTATCGCCGTCGTTCGTGATGCCAAGGACGTAGGCAACGGATGGCAGCGTCGCGAACTTCTCCACCCGACGATCGGACGTCACCCTGTACACCGTCTTGGCATCCATTGTCGTCACATAAATCGAGCCGTCGGCAGTCTCTGTAAGGTTCTCAGTGTCGGCCGCTGGTATGGTTGCAACGCTTTCAAACGCGGGCGCCGCCTCAGACGCTGTCTGCGCGCCAGGCGCTCTCCATGGAATCCGCGGAGACCCAGCAGGAGGAAGATTCTCGTTCAACTCGATGTTAGTGCCCCAGGGATCTATGACGAATGCGAGCGTAACGTCGGAGTTTGGCAAGTGGCGAAATGGCTGGTCTATCTTGGTGCCCGTTGCCTCGGTGTTCTTCACGAACTGCTCGAGGTTTCTGATCTCAAACCCGATGTGATCGAGTGAACGGCCCTTCGTCGGAGCCAGCGGCGAATCGCTCTTGGAGAAAATGAGGGTAACGCCCGGGAGTTCAGCCGTGTCGAAATCGCCGCGTCTGCCGGCGATGGCTCCGAACGCCTTGACGTACCATGCCTGGGTCTCCTGGGGAGACGTCGTGTAGAAATGAATGTGATGCATGCGGATTGGCACGTCGATCGACTTGTCTTCCAATATCTCGACGCGTATGCCGTCGGGCGCAGTCAGATACACCTGCGTCGGTCGCGTCATCGGTTCCATCTGCAGCCCGGCAGCGCGCCACTTCGCAAGCGACGCTTCCATGTCTTTCACAAAGAAACCGAAGTGATTGACGGTCGAGCCGGCCGTTCCTGCTGACGGTTCGGCTTGGCGCAACATGACGAATACTCCAGGAAACTGAATGAATTGGAGGTTTCCGTTGTTCAGCGAAGTGCCGCCGAGCGCAGCCCAGAATCGCTGATGCCCCGCCATATCTCGTACAAACAAATGGAGATGACCCATGACCACGCCGGAATCCCCGGGGGCGGCCAGCTGTGCATTCGCTGTTCCCGATATGAGGACGGTCAAGGACGCAACGAGAGCGAGTCTGAGTCGCATAGATCTCCAAGTGCTGACGTCTGCGTCAACGGGACGTACTACTCTGCGGGGACGGATCGACCTCGATGAAGACGGTGACCCAGTCTTCAGGGCCAATCGGCCGCGTCGTGTGACCTTTGCCGGTTGTGTCCGCCGCCAGCAGGATGTGATCGCGGTCCGCAATGAATTTCTTGTTGTTGTCCCCGGACACCACGATCTCGGCGGCCCCGCTGAGCGTTACAACATAGCGGCGATGCGGTGCGTTGTGAAACTCGAGCGTCCGCGCGTTCAGTCGCGATGCCGATGATCGATTGAATTGAAACGCGGCGACCTTGATCAACTGAGAAACCGGCATGTCCATTGGCTCAAGATGCGACAGCCCATCAGGTCCCGTGAACATCCTGGTAATGGTCGGTTCGTTGGCGCTTCCGTTCTGGGCCGACAGTTGATCACCGGCGGCGACCACGGCCAAGGCGACTGTGAGACCACTGACAAGACAGCCAAGCGCGATCACTCCTACCGTCCTCATGAGTGCTCCTCTCAAAACGCAACGCGGAAACCGAGCTGCACGGTGCGCGGCACGTAGGCGACGTTCAGATTGAGTGTCGGCCGTCCATATTGCACGTTGCTTTGCTGCGTTACGTACGAACCATAGTTCGAATGGTCGAACACATTGAAGATTTCCACGATGCCATCGACTGTTGTGTGGCGCGCCGCACGAACGCGCTGTTGGAGTCTCAAGTCGACACGGTGAACGGGCTGTCCCACGAGCATGTTGCGCGGCACGATTGAACCATCCGGTCTCAGGCGGCTGCTGCCGCCGGCACCCACGTCCCGCAAATCCGAACCCCAATTGGTGTTGAAGCGTTGACCAGAGCCAAAGAAGTACAGACCACTCAACTGGAATCCGCCCGCCAGGTCCCAGATGCCATTGACAACCGCGCGGTGTCGCTGATCGGTACTGGCAAGCGTGTAATCCGCACCAAGGTCCGGGGGCAACTCGACACTCCTGAAGAGCGGTACATCCTGGTCCCAGAGGCCCGCCAACGAATAGGTCGCCGACAGCTGCCAGCGGTGATCAAAGCGTTTGGTGAATGACGTGTCCAGCGCGTGAGTATTCGAGAGTCCTTCGTTGAACGTGACGAGTGCCACGCCCCAGTCCGGATACGGAAGATGGGCAAGGTCACGTGATCCGTAGTTGGTATGCGTCGCTGGGTTGTACGCGAGATTCGCGTTGCGGCTGCCCGGCAATTTCCGACCAGCCGAGTAGACATAGTCCGCCGTCACCGCCATGGTTGCGCCGATCTGGCGCTGAATACCCACAGACGATTGATAGGTGTACGGGATCACGCTCGAAGCGCTCGGGATCGTATTGAGCAATGTTCGCCGAATGCACCCCGTCGCAAAGGGAGCTGCCGGCGTACACATCCTCGCAAGAATCTGAGCGTAAGTCGGCGTCGGCCCGTTGAAAGGATTTGATGCAAAATCCGACCGGCCGTCGTTCAATACATCAGCCAGAATCGTTTGGCTGTACATCTTCGGATAGTGGCTATTCGTGTTCGGCACTTCCCCGTAGAACTGGCCAAAACCGCCGCGGACGACCGTGCGTTGATTGACGTTGAAGGCGAACCCGATTCGTGGTGCGAGATTGTTCGAATCGTTCCGCCTGTTTCCCGGCAGAAACGGCAGGATCTCGGTGTCATTCGTGAATACGTTGCCCTGCAAATCGTAACGAGCCCCTAGATTCACCGTCAGGCGTTGCGAGAGCGTCCAGTCGTCTTGTACCCACGCGCCATAAACATGCCGCGGCGTCCTAAACGTGAAATCGCCGAACCCCTGACGCCATCGAATAGCTATGGAAGAGAGCGGCGCGAGATTCCACGTTCGCGCATCGAGCAGATCTGGAAACAAATCCTGCAGATTGGCCGGAGGTGCGGCGGTGTCGGCCTGTAGTTCTCCGAGACAGTAGTTACAGAAGTACTGCCACAACGGGAAATACAGGTACTCGCCGCCGAATTTCATCGTGTGCCGTCCCCGTGCGTCGTACGAGTACGTGAAGTCGTTCCGAAACGAGTAAGTGTCTTGGAAGAATTCTTGTGGCGAGAACTGGTTGCCCATCCCGACAACAAGTCCTCCGCGAAGCGCGATGCGCGGCGAACCCTGCCTCGGGGCTGATGCAGGCAACTCGAGACTCGGTGGCCAATTGGCCGTGGCGAGCCCATGTAGATTCCATCGGTACTGCGCGTATCCGACCTTTGTCTCGTTCACCGCACGCACGCCCATGACTCGCGTCAATGTGCCTACGACTTCGTTCGTCCACCGGTGTGTTTCGGTGGCACTGCCCGGTGTCTGCGTTGAACTGGCGAGTACGACGCCCGCACCGCCATACGGGAAAAAGTTCCTCCAGTTCGTCACGCGGACCGTCAAGCGTGTCTTCGGGGAAAACTGCGCGTCAACCCTGCCGCCGCCGCTCTTCTCCCGACGCGTGCCGACTAGCTGGTAGTTGAATTGCGGATACGGGGTGGTGTACGCAAACGTCTGTGGCTCACGCTCGTATTCGAAATTGGCGAAGAAATGGACCCGGTCTTTTCGGATAGGCCCACCTAAGGTCGCGCTGATCTGCTGATCCGAGTAAGGCAAGACTCGTTGCACAACGTGATCGGCAGCATTCAGCTTGTCGTCACGGAAATAGCTTCCCAGCGTCCCAGCGTACGAATTGGTTCCCGACTTCGTGATCGCGTTCACCTGCACACCCAACGAACGGCCCTGGGTAGCGTCGAACCGGTTCGCAACGAACTGGAATTCGGCAATCGCGTCTCGGCTGAACTTCGGGTTGCCGAATTGGCCGCTCATCGTGATCAGCTGTGTGATCTGCTGGCCGTCAATATTGAGTTGATAGGTGCCGCCGGTTGTGCGATCGACCGGCGTGTCCGCCGTCGCATTCGCGCGGCTGCCCGGTGCCAACAGCACCAAGTCCTGCCAGCTCCGGCCGTTGACGGGAAGCTCCTGCAGCTGCCGCGGATCGATGTTGCCGCCGAGCGTCGATGACCGTGTATTAATGAGAGGCGCATCACCGGTAACTGTCACCGTTTCCTGGATCGTCGATGGAACCATTTGAAGATTCACCACGACGTTCTGGCCAACGAGCAACTCCAACGTTCGGGCAATCGTGGCGAAACCCTGCAACTCAGCCGTGATACGGAACTCGCCCGTGCGTGCAGGAATCCGAAAATCGCCGCGCTCGTCGCTGACAGCCACAAAGGTGTTGCCCGACGCCGTGTGGAGCGCCGTGACCGTGACGCCGGGCAATACTCCACCCGTCGAGTCAGTGACAGCACCGCTAATTGTTGCTTCCTGTCCGTACGTAAGAACAGGCGCGAGGCAGATCACCGCGAGGAGGATGCACGACACTCGGAAACGCGGCCGCGTCATGAGAGGCGCTCCTTCAGCGTGTTGAACGTGGTGCCGAACTGGCCGTCCGTTAAGTGAGCGTGCTTATAGCGTCTTCATAGGAATATGTCAACAACTCATCGCGCCATGCTGACGCAGCCTCCCTGCAATTACCGAGGGAGATGCGGAAATCCTCTGTCGTTGGCCGTTGTGCCGGTCGCCGCGCTCGACGCGCGCCGCCGGAACCGGCTCACGTGGGCGCGCTAGAACGCGTCGCCAAGGTAAGGCAGCATTCGACCGAAGTAGATGACTCCGATCCAGAGGCACACCTGAGACGCTGCGACGAGCCTCGCGGACAACGGCGCGTGTTGACCCGCCTTCAGCGTCCAAATGTCATCGAACAACGTGAGGTAGAGCACATTCGCTCCAGCAAGGAGCATGCAGACGACCTTCAGATGAAACGCTGGGTTGTCGTAGTACTGCCCGGCAGCTCCCACGAAGAACATCATCCCTGTCACTGAATTAATCACGAATCCCCAGAGGCCCCAAGGAAGGAGTCGATGAACATCGATGAGCGGCGCTGCCCTCGTGACACCCAGGATCCGCAGATTTCCTAAAAGCACCACGCCGAAGAGCAGGCTCAAGCCCACGAAATGCAGCGTCTCGAGCATCGGCCACGCCCATGGATGTTGGAACTGGAACGTCGCGATGTACACGGTCCTGAGCATCGCGGGCGCCAACGCGCCTTCGGTGGCAGGCGTCTCACCCGCCGACAGTATTTCGGGATGGCTGATCTGCCCTCCGATATTTGCTGCGTTTGCCATCAGGGCAATCGTCACCACAGACAGCAGCAGAACGACAGGAGCGTTCCAGCGCGCCACTCCCCCGGGTCGACGTGCCTGCCACAACCCAAACCACGCAACGACACCCGTGGCCTCCATGGCCATCAAGGCAAGAAGCGCGGAGCTCTGATGCTGATCGATGAGGGCAGCCGAGACCCCTGCACGATCCTTCAGCGCGTTTTGCGCGGCGTACCCGGTCATGTACGTCGGTAGCGCTGCGAGGGCGATGGTGAAGAACAACGCGAGACTGGCACGTTTCAGCTCATCGGATTGTCTGGCAAAGGCGAGAAGTAAAAGGCCAAATCCGATGATCGTGCCGATGGTTGGAATGTGATTAAGGAGGAGATGAAGATGGACAAGATTCATAAACCCGTTCCGACCCGGGATGCCTGCATGGCAGACACTAGAGGCTCACGTAGGCCATCACCCGACCAGCGGTAATTACGCCGGTCCAGATGACGACAGATAATGCGGCGAGTGTCCTGATCCGTCCAGGAACGAAGCGATCGCTCGCATCACTGTCCACGAAGCGGCGGACCGGCACTGACACAAGGATACCGATCGCAATCAACACCAACTTTGCGTAGTAGATAGCAAGGTGACCATCTTTTGACGCGGCCGCTGCAAACAAGAAACTGCCGGTCACAAGATTAAGGAAAAACCCTGCCCAGAACAGACGAAACATGAATCTAATAGACGAGAGAGGAAGTGAATTGCCGACGCCGATCAGCCTGAGACCAACCACGAACGCGGATCCTGCCGTCAATCCCATACCGACGCTGTGAAGAAACAGAATCAGCGGATAGGCCCAGAGCGAATCGGACTCTGACATCCAGATGGAGAACGGCAGGTTCTGAAGCCAGTCGAAATACGCATCCATATGAGTTCGTAGGGAACGGATAAGTTGATGAAAGGGGTTCCGCCCGTCGTGAAACCCACACTGCCGGTCCAGGAGCAAGGGG
>Ga0114129_10003888_pt1 | contig 21072 bp, 25 predicted proteins | sample RhiMetdeltSRZDD1_FD_80071 | JGI IMG/M metagenome (GOLD analysis project Ga0114129, IMG submission 80071) | Populus rhizosphere microbial communities from Tennessee, USA - Rhizosphere MetaG P. deltoides SRZDD1 (version 2) (version 2) | ecosystem: Host-associated > Plants > Roots > Rhizosphere >... | reverse complement strand
GGCAGCAGCGAGCGCGCGAGTTCGAGGAGATTGGGATCGTCGGCGCGCAGCCGATCGGTCAGACCGGCGCGCGGAAGGTCGGAAAGGAGGGCAAATGAGAGCGCAATGGCTTCGTCGGGCGACATGAGACCACCTCGATGACGCCCGCGCGCCCGACCTCGACGGCGATTATAGCGCGTCCGTTCGCCGCGTCCGCCCGCGCCGCCGGACGCTCGCGCTGCCTATCGAATGAGTCACACCTGTTGCGAAACAGTGGACACGCCGTGAAAGGGGTGGACGGCTCTCGATACAGATCGACGCGTAAACAGATGTTTTTCGTGTGATTTGCGTGGCATATGCCTTGCTCATCCGCACATGGCCTGCTCGCCGCGCCGCCGCGCTTTCGCGCTTCGGGGCGGCAAGCTGTTGGCGTATAGTGAGGCACTTCTCCATGCGTACGCGCGTCCTGACGGTTTTCCTGCTCCTCGGGGCCACGGCGGCGCCATTGGCGGCCGACGCGCGATCGGACGCGAAGAAACAGGTCGAATTCGGCATCACGGTCGCGCAGCGCGGCCTCTGGCGGGAAGCCATCTACCGGTGGGAGCGCGCCGCCCAGATCGACCCGAAGTACGCGGAAGCGTACAACGATCTCGCGATCGCATACGAGCACGAAGGCGACCTCGAAAAGGCGCGCGTCGCATATGAAAAGGCGCTGGAACTCGAGCCGAACAATGCGCTCATCAAACAGAACTACGAGCTCTTCAAGGAAATCAATGACCGGACGACTCGCAAGGATACGCCGGATGACCCTGGCAACCAGAATCCTTAGCAGCGTCGCCGCAATCCTCTTCATCGCGGGTTGCACGAACTACTACGAGATTCCCATCGAGACGCCCATCAAGCCGAAGCTCGATGTGTCGGCGTTCCAGCGCGTGCTGGTCGCGGGCTTCATTGCCGGCGGCACCGACGACGTGGATGGGAACCTCGAGACGACGCGTCTGCTTCGCAGCCAACTGCGAACCAAGTCGGATCTCCGCGTCATCGACACGGATGTTCTTCCCCTCATGGAAGTCGCGACCGAGACGCCAGGCACGCCGGAAGTGAAGGTCGAGCCCGCGAAGGCCGCGCCCGCGTCCGATGGCGCCGAGGGCAGGGAAGGCAGGGAAGCCAGGGAAGGCAAGGAAGGCAAGGAAGGCAAGGACACGAAGGCCGATCCGAAGAGCGAGCCGAAGGGCGAAGGGCCGCAGGCCGCGACCCCCGAAAAGCCCGCCGCGATCAAGGACGCCAAGGACCTGGAGCCGTACGAGCACCTCTTCGCGGACGTCGAGTACTGGAAGAAGATCGGCGAGGAATATCAGAACCCGCTGATCGTCACCGGCACGGTGATGTTCACGCCGCACCAGCGCTCGGGCATCGTCCAGCGTGAAGAAGAGGTGTACGACTCGTTCGGGCGCCGCCGCGTCGTGCCCGTGCGCACCTACATGGAGCGGAAGGGCTACATCCTGCAGCCGAAGTTCATCTTCATCGACGGCCGCACCGGGACCGTGATGCATTCGGAGAACTTCCGCGAAGAGGTCCTCTACAACGCCAATCAGAGCACGCCGGCGCTCTCCTCGTACTTCGAGCTGATGGACCGGCTGATCCCGAGCTTCCTGAGCACGCTGAGCAGCCAGAAAATCAAGGGAACGCGCGTTCTCCTGCAGTAGGGCGGGCCTTTACGGCCCGCCGGCCGACCTGCTAAGCTAAATCCTTTGCGCAGGCCCGGTTGGGGTCTTCAGAGAGGTATCACGTGTACGCGATCATCCAGGCGCGCGGCCGTCAGATCAAGGTCGCTCCGGGAGCCGTCATCGAAGTGGACGGCACCGCGGGTGAACAGGGCAAGGAGTTCACCTTCGAGCAGGTGCTGCTCGTCGAGAAGGACGCCGGCGACATCGTCGCGGGTGCGCCGTTTGTCGCCAACGCGAAGGTGATCGGCGTCGTCGACGGCGAGTCGCGCGGTCCGAAGCTGCGCGTGTTCAAGAAGAAGCGGCGCAAGGGATTCCGGAAGACGCGCGGTCATCGCAGCACGATGACGCGCGTGCGCATCACGGATATTCAGATTTAGGCCGGCTGAAGCCGGCCTCTACGTGGATAGGGCGGGTCTTTTCAGACCCGCCACAGGAACAACACCATGGCTCATAAAAAGGGACAGGGCAGCTCACGCAACGGCCGCGACAGCAACTCGCAGCGGCTCGGCGTCAAGAGCCACGACGGCAACGTCGTCACCGGCGGATCGATTCTCGTCCGTCAGAAGGGGCGCCGCTTCGATCCGGGTCTGAACGTCGGGCTCGGCAAGGACCACACGCTCTTTGCGAAGATTTCCGGCAAGGTCCGCTTCGAGGATCACGGCAAGCACGGCCGCAAAATCTCTGTCATTCCTGTCGAGTAACGACGGATCTGAAGTCCCGCCGCTACGTCCGAACGTAGGGGCCGACCTTCAGGTCGGCCCAACCCTATACTGATATCGATGTTCGTCGACGAGGTGGACATCCACATCGCGGCCGGAGACGGCGGCAACGGCTGCCTCAGTTTCCGGCGCGAGAAGTTCGTCCCGCGCGGCGGTCCCGATGGCGGTGACGGCGGCGCGGGCGGCTCCGTGTTCATCGTCGCGACCCCCACCAAGAACACGCTGATCGACTTCCGCTATCACCCGGAGTTCGAGGCCAGGCGCGGCGCGCACGGCCAGGGCGCGAACAAGACGGGCCAGACCGGCAATGATCTGGAAATCGCGGTGCCGATCGGGACGCTCGTCTTCGAGAAGCATCCGGGGAACGGCGAGTTGACGCCGCTGGCGGATCTCACCGAAGAAGGCCAGCGCGTGCTCGTCGCCAAGGGTGGCCGGGGCGGCCGCGGCAACGCGCGCTTCGTCTCCTCCACCAACCGCGCCCCTCGACGCACGGAGCCGGGCGAGGAAGGCGAAGAGCGATTCATCCGGCTGCAACTGAAGCTGATCGCCGACGCGGGTCTGGTCGGTTTTCCGAACGCGGGCAAGTCGACGCTGATCTCGCGCATCTCGGCCGCGCGGCCGAAGATTGCCGACTATCCGTTCACCACGCTCTCGCCGAACCTCGGCGTGGTCACGCTGACCGACGACCGCAGCTTCGTGGTCGCGGATGTCCCGGGACTGATCGAAGGCGCGCACGAAGGGCACGGGCTCGGCGACAAGTTTCTCCGCCACATCGAGCGGACGAAGGTGCTCGTGCATCTGGTCGACGTGTCGGGCGCCTCGGGGCGCGACCCGGTGCACGACTTCGACACCATTCTCCGGGAGCTGCGGCTGTTCGACTCGAAGGTGGCCGCCAAGCCGATGATCGTCGCCGCGACCAAGATGGACGCCGTGGACGACCCCTCGCGCGTCGAGGCGCTCGAGCGTCACGTGCGCGAGCACGGACTTCCCTTCTTCCGGATCTCCGCCGTCGCCGGAACCGGGGTTGACGTGCTCCTCGAGGCGATGTGGCGGCAGATCGCCGCCGTGCGGCCAGTACCCGTTCCGGCCGCATGACGAAGGGGCGGCTTGGCATCCTCGGTGGCACGTTCGATCCCATTCACTTCGGACACCTCGACGCGGCAGACGCCGCCAGTGCCGCGATGGCGCTCGAGGAGATCGTCCTGATTCCGGCCTACGACCAGCCCCTCCGCGTCATCGACCCGCGCGCCAGCGCCTATCAGCGTTTTGCGCTGACGGTCCTCGCCGTGGCGGATCGGCCGGAGTGCCACGTGTCGGACATGGAGCTCCTGCGTCAAGGACGCTCGTATACCGTGGACACGCTGCGCGCGTTCCACGAATCGGGCTGGCGGGCGTCGCAACTTTTCTTCATTCTCGGCAGCGACGCGTTTGCAGGAATTGCCGCATGGCACGGGTATCCGGGGTTCCTGGACCTGGCGCACTTCGTCGTGATCGCACGGCCCGGGACGACCATCGACGAGGCCACGCACCGCACGCCGGAGGTGCGGCCGCGGATGTCTCCGGTCCCGCGCGAACACGTCGCAAGTGACGGGCCCGCGCGGATTTTTCTCGTGCACGCGCATACCCGGGACGTGTCGTCGACGATGATTCGGGAGCGGCTCGCGGGCGGACAATCGATCGACGAACTGGTGCCGCCGGCGGTGGCCCGGCACATCCACAAACACCACTTGTATGGGGCGGTAGACAGCTTGCATGACGAAGACGAGCGTCTCTAAGAAGGTTGCGACCCGGAAGAAGGCGGCGCCGAAGCTCCCGAAGAGCGTGCTGGGCGCGGTGCACGCCGTGCAGGACAAGAAGGCGCTCGATGTCGTCGTGCTCGACCTGCGGAAGGCCGGCGGCTTCACCGATTTCTTCGTCATCTGCACCGGCACGAACCCGCGGCAGATCACGGCGATCGCCGACTCCGTGGAGGACCGGCTCCGCACCGAGTTCGCCGAGCGGCCGCACCTGACGGAAGGCGCCGAGAAGTCGCAGTGGATCCTGCTCGATTATTTCAACTTCGTCGTGCACATCTTCAGCCGCGAGTGCCGCGACTTCTACCAGCTCGAACGCCTCTGGGGCAACGCCGAGCGGCACGAGTTCTCCGAGGAAGCCTCGACGCACTGATTGCCGCCACGCTCGCGCCCGCGTGCGCCGCGTGCCGCCGTCCGCTCGATTCACCGCTCGACGGCTGCGTCTGCCCGGCCTGCTGGGGCAGCATCGTACGCGGTTCCCTTCCGCGGTGGTCCAGCGCGCACATCACGGCCGGCATCTCGAGCGGCCGCTACGAAAGCGCGCTGCGCGACGTCATCCACGCCTTCAAGTACGAAGGGCGGCGCTCGCTGGCCGTTCCGCTCGCCACGATGATGCGCGACGCGGGGCAGCCGGTGCTGCAGGACTGCGATTGCGTCGTGCCGGTGCCGCTGCATCCGTGGCGGCGGCTGCGGCGTGGCTTCAACCAGGCACGCGATCTTGCCGAACGGCTCGACCGTCCCGTCGCCGACGCCCTGTGGCGCGTCCGCGCGACGCCGTCGCAGATGGCGCTGCCCGCCGGCGCGCGCCGCACGAACCTGCGCGGCGCGTTCGTCGTTTCGCCATTCTGCGTTCGTGGGGCGCCCCTTTACGGGGCGCCGATTCACGATCGTGTCGTGGTGCTCGTTGACGACGTGCGCACGACCGGCGCGACGCTGGACGAGTGCGCGAAGGTGCTGCTGCGCGGCGGGGCTCGCGAAGTCCGCGCGCTGACCGCGGCGCTCGCCTAGCCCTCGCGCTCACGCCCGGGCGTCGCAAATTCCGCAACCATGCCGCGAGTCCTCTATTGAAATCTTCGCGACATCGCAACCGTCCTCGCGATGGACCGAGACAAAACACGCGCGTTTCACGGTCATCTGGGATCGGCATATCGCGTGCGATCACGCCGCCGAGCGGAGATGACGATGATAGAGTTGAACGCGAAGCAGCGGGCGCTGGTCGCCGATAAATTGTTCGACGCGGCAAACGTGGCGGCTGGTGCGATGGTCTTCGGTCAATTTCTCTCCGAGGATCCGTTTTCTACGACGGTGGCAATCCTAGGACTTGGAATCTGGATCACGTTCGTCGTCGCGAGCGTCGCGCTCGAGGGAAGGAGCAGGTCGTGACAGGTCTTGTGATCTTGCTGGGTGGCATGGCGTTGTTCGCCGTGCTCATCACCGTTGTCGACGGCATCGCATACCGCCGCAGACATCGCGGCACGAAATGACGACGCCGATCGCCTAAGATCCTTGCGCCGATGAGCGGCGCCACCCCTCCCCCGACAACCTGTTACAACTGCGGAACACCACTGACCGGGCCGTTCTGTTCGGCGTGCTTTCCTCCACGACTTCACGCACGAGATGTTTCACGTGGACGGGCGGATCTTCAGATCCGTCTGGAAGCTGCTCTCGGCGCCAGGAGTTCTGGCGCGCGATTACTTCCAGGGGCGGCGCGCCCTGCTCTACCTGGTTCGCGGTGGCGGCGCTCGTCGTGGTGTTGCGCCTGGCCGTTCCCACGTCCGTGGGGGCGTACCTCGACGACGGTCTGCTGCTGTACGGAATCCTCTACGTCGTCATGGCCTTCAGGCGCGCATACGGTCCGACGCGTCGACAGGCGGTTCTTCGCATGGGTGCGGTTCTGTTCGCGTATTCTCTCGTCGTCGCCGTGATTGCCGCCGGGCTTGCGCTCGCGCTCATCTTCGGTGAGGGCAGCCTCGCCTGGCTGTTTGGAGGATTGTCATGAAGACGCGTCCCCGCCGGCCACTCTTCTCCATCGTTATCGTGACGGGACTTGTCGTGTCGGCCGGGGCGGTGCTCGCCTCGCGGCCGGTCCAGGAAGGGCGCGGACCCGCCGCGGCGCGTCCCGGCGCGACGTGGGTGACGGCGTGGGGTACGTCGCAACAGTCGTTGGCGGACGTTCAGATCACGAACGCGACCGTGCGGATGATCGCCAGGGTGACGATACCCGGCGAGAACATACGCATCCGCCTCGACAACACGTTCGGCGCCGACCCGTTGAGGATCGGCCGCGCCTACGCCGGCTATCGCATCCAGGGCGCCTCGGTCGCGGCCGGATCCAACCGGCCGGTCACGTTCAGCGGGACCACCGACGTGATGATTCCTGCCGGAGGTAGCGTGTGGAGCGACCCGATCCGATTGCCGGTGCTTGCGCAGCAGGATCTGGCCGTGAGCCTCTTCGTTCCCGGCTCGAACGTGCGGCCGAGTCAGCACAACGGCGCGGTCGTCACCTCGTACAGAAGCGCCGACGGCACCGGGGACCTCGCATCGATGGAAGACCGAAATTCCTTCACGGCCACGACGACATCGATGTGGTGGCTGAAAGCGATCGACGTGGAGTCGGCTTCTTCAGCCGGAGCGATTGTCGCGTTCGGCGATTCGATTACCGACGGCACCTGCACCACGCTGGACGCTCACGACCGCTGGGAAGACGTGCTCTCCGTACGCCTCGGCCTGGAGTACGAGGCGGGCGGGCGGGCTGGCCGCGGCCGGGCGAGAGGACTCGAGGCGGTGGTCAATGAAGGGATCGGCGGCAACACGCTCACCCGTGAAGGTCTGATGCCCCCGGTCGACAGCACGCCGGGGCTCGAACGCGTCGATCGCGATGTGCTGTCCCACCATGGCGTGACCGATGTCGTCCTCTTCATGGGAACCAACGACATTCGGCGCGGCGCGACGGCCGGCCAGGTCATCGCCGCCATGACGACGATCGCTCAGAAGGCAAAGGCCAGGGGGTTTCGTGTCATCGGCGCCTCGATCATTCCTCGCCACAACGTTCCGCCTGCGGGAACGAATACGGGCTGGAACCCGGAGAAGACGCGAATCAGGAACGAGGTGAATCAGTGGATCCGGACGAAGGCTCCGTTCGACGGTGTCATCGACTTCGATCGAGTGGTGCGCGACCCGGCGAACCCTGACCTGCTGCGGCCCGAGTTCAATTGTGGAGACGGCATCCACCCGAGCCCGGCGGGTTATTACGCCATGGGCACATCGATTGGGCTGAGTCTCTTCCACCATTAGGCCGAGGCAGCGCCGCACGGAATCATGGATCGGCTCATCGATTCTCCGCCACTTCTGGCAGGCGCGATTGCTGTCGGAGCGGTGCTCAATTACGCCATCGCCCTGTCGCTCGTTCGTGAGTACTCCCGTCAGCACTTCGTGGAACGCGACAATTCGCGGCCGCCGGGACTTCCACCAAGGGCTCGGTCGGATGCCGCGCAGTTTGCGCTCTCCTTCGTCATCGCGGTGGTGGGAATCGTGTTCACGTTTCTGATGGATCGCCTGGGCCGCGAGCTCGTCGGCGGAGGCGTCTTTGTCATGGAGGTGGCGACGCTCGGCTCGAACGTGACGGCCTTCCTGACGGTGCGAGGTCTTCGACGGAGTGATGCGGCTGAAGGGCACCTTCGCTATTCGGCCGGTTACCGATACAGGGCCGGGGCGGCGCAGATGATCGGCGCATCGATCGTCGCCAGTGTGGTCGCGGTCCTGTTCGACAGCAGACCCTTTCTGATGGGAGCGGTTTTTCTGCTCGCCACTGCCGGCGGGTGGTACCGGCGCGCACGCCAGCCGTCTTTACGCGACGGTCAGTCGACGAGTGGCGCCGACGGTTCCGTCGGAACGACCCGATAATCGCACAACGAGTCCGCCGCGTCAGACCTGGTTCGTCGATGCGGGGCCGACGCCGATCTACAATCGCTGCTCGACCGTCTTCCAGACGTCCGCGGCGACGGCATCGCGATCGCGACTCGCATCGAGCCTGGTCCAGCCGGCCTGCGCGACCTGGCGCAGGTAACTGTCGCGAACGCGCGAGAGCAGCGACAGATCGCGCTCGTACCGATCCCGATCGACGGTCTTGCGGCGCGCCGACACCTCGGGCGCGATGTCGAGGAGGAACGTGATGTCGGGCTGCGGCAGATATTTCTGGATGTCCGTGAGCCACGCGGCGTCGAGCCCCTGCGCCTCGCCGTACGCGATGCTCGACGCCAGATAGCGGTCGCACAGCACGACGGCGCCTCCGCCCTTCGCGCGCACGATTTCGCCCTTCTTCTCGTACCGGTTCGCCACGTAGAGGAGCTGCATAACGTCGGCGGTGTAGTCGCGTTCGCCGCGGAGCGCCCGGCCGATCTCCGCGCCGATGACCGTCTCGTAATCCGGGAACGACAGGACGCGGACCGATCGGCCGGCGGACATCAGACGGTCGCGAAGCAGCTCCGCCTGCGTCTGCTTGCCGCTCTGGTCGAGCCCTTCGAATGCTATGAGCAGGCCGGAATCAGCTTTCAAGGGCGAGGACATCCTCGAGGGTCTGGCGCCGGCGAATCACCGTCCACTTCCCGTCGTCGACGAGCACCTCGGCGGGAAGCATGTGGCGGTTGTAGTTGGATCCCATCACGGAACCGTACGCGCCGGCGTCGAGAATCGCGACCAGGTCGTCGACCTGGAGCGGCGGCAGCATCCGGTCACGGGCAAAGACGTCGCTGCTCTCGCAAATCGGGCCAACGACGTCCCACGCGCTTTCGCCGCCCGCACGCGCGACGACCGGGACAATCCGATGAAACGATCCATAGAGCGCGGGACGAATCAGCTCGCCCATCCCCGCATCCAGCACCGCGAACTTGCGGCCGTCCGGAAAGCACTTCGTATCGACGACACGGGCGACCAGCGCGCCCGAGTAGCCGACGACCGCGCGCCCTGGCTCGAGCACGACGGGGAGCCCGATGCGCGTCAACTCGGGGATGACGGCGCCGGCATAGTCCACCGGATCGATGATGGGCCGTCCTTCGTAGGCAATTCCCAGGCCGCCACCGAGGTCCACGTGCTCCAGCGCGAAGCCATCGTCCCGAAGCTCCAGTGCGAGCGAGACGAGCGTCGCCGCGGCGCGACGCAGCGGCTCGAGCGTCGTGATCTGCGATCCGATGTGGATGTGGACGCCGACGAACCGCAGACCATTGGTGTCGCGCCGCGCGCCGTAGATCGCGCGCGCCTCCTGGAGCGGCACGCCGAACTTGTTCGTCTTGAGCCCGGTCGAAATGCTCGGATGGCTCTGCGCGTCGATATCGGGATTGACGCGCAGCGCGACTCGCGCCACGCGATCGTGCGAGCGCGCGATCGCGGCAATGCGATCGAGCTCTCCCGCCGACTCCGCGTTGATCGTGCCGACACCGGTCGCGACCGCCTGCTGGAGCTCGTCGCGCGTCTTGCCGACGCCGGTGAAGACGATGTCACGCGCGGCGAACCCGGCGCGCAGCGCGACCCTGATCTCGGCGCCGGAGTTCGCATCGGCGCGGCTGCCGAGCGATCGCAGCAGGCGCGCGATGGCGAGCGTCGAGTTCGCCTTCAGCGCGTAATGGATCGCGTGCGGATACGACGCGAAGGCCGCGTCTATCGAGCGATACGCATCACGGATGGCGCGCGCGCTGTAGATGTAGGTCGGCGTGCCGGTGTGCTCGACGATCGACTGAAGGGTGACGCCGTCGCAGGCGAGTGCCTCACCTGCGGGCTGGAACGGTTGGTACACGAGCGAATCGCATGTTATCATGCGCGCATTCCCGCCATCGAAACTGCGCACGGCGCCGCCTTTCAGATAGGTACTGATGGCTGCTGACGCCGCGACTCCCGAGCCGAAGGAGATCGATCCCCTCATCGAACGATGCCTCAGGGGCGACCAGTCCGCGTGGGACGCCGTCGTGCGTCTCTACTGGCGGAAGGTCTTCAACATCGCGTACAAGTTCGTCGGCCGCCACGACGAGGCGGAGGATCTCGCGCAGGACGTATTCCTGAAGCTGTTCAAGTCGCTGAAGACTTTCGATCGCCGCGCGAACTTCTCGACGTGGCTGATCAGCGTGAGCCGCAATCTCTGCATCGACCATTACCGCAGCATGCGCCGCGAGCACGACGTGGTGACGCACGACGTGGACACCTCGACGCTCGCGAAGGCGTCGGCCGCCGACAGCCCGTACCTGCTGCTCGAGCGCCGCGACCGCGTCTCGCTGCTGCGCGCCGCGCTCGACAAGCTGGCGCCCACGCTGCGCACGGCGGTGATGCTGCGCGACATCCAGGAGCTGAGCTACCAGGAGATTGCCGACCGTCTCGGGGTGCCCGAGGGAACCGTCAAATCGCGCATCAACCGCGGCCGCACGGAACTCGCGCGGCAGATCGCACGTCTTCGTGAGCGTCAGGAATCAACAGTCAGAAGCGGAGTGTCAGGATGAATCTCACCACCGACCGCGCGCAGGGCGTGGCGATTGTCCGCGTGCATGAGAGCCGGCTGATGTACCCGCTGCTGTCGGAATTTGCCGGCACGGTGACCGCGCTCATCGGCGGCGGCGATCGGAAGCTGCTGCTCGACTTGTCCGCCGTCACCTACGTCGACAGCGCGACGATCGGCTGCCTGATGGACCTGTACCGCCAGGCGACCGCCGCGGGCGGCAGCCTCAAGCTGACCGGCGTCCAGAAGCGCGTCGAAACCATGCTGACGATGACCGGCGCGCAGAACTTCCTGGAGATTCACGCCGACGAGCCGTCGGCCATCAAGAGCTTCGGAGCCTAGCCATGCGAACGATCAAGACGACGTCCGGCGCGCCGGTTCCGCTCGACGGCGACCTCCTCGCCATCATGGAGGCGCTCTATCAGGAGGTCACGGCGAGGCGGGAGCTCAATCGATCGTTCGAGGACATGACCAACGAAATCGGGCACCTGATCGATCAGATGGACGAATCGGAACGCCGCGCGTACCTGCTCGAGAGCCTCTTCCTCAACACTGTCCGGTACGAGAACGACAAGCTCGAGGCCTACTTGAAGAAGATCGCCAAATAGTACGTGCCATTCAGAAATCGAGCTTCACCACCAGCTGCAGCAGCCGCGCGCCGGTCGTCGTCTCGTTGATGCGGCCGAACGTCGTGCTGTTGATGTCATCGTCCGCCACGAAGAAGTTGACGGTGTCGAACAGGTTGAACAGGTCCGCGCGGATCTGCAGTCCGGCCGACTTCCAGACGCGCACCCGCTTCGAGGCCGACAGGTCGGCGACGAACTGCGACGGGCCATCGAGGCCGAGGAACGGCAGCGTGCCGACTTCGCCCGCCATCGGGTTGAAGAACACCTGGCCGGGGAAGCCGGGTGCGTTCGTCAGGTTGTCGGCGCCGACGGCGCGGCCGGTGTTCGGGTCGATCACCTTCGGATCGATCCAGTAGACGTTGCCGTCGACCTCCCGCACGCCAAGCAGCTTCTTCAGGTCCTTCCTGCTCAGGCTCGTTCTCGCCGTCTGGGCGAACGAGCGAGCCGTCCGGTTGAAGGTGCCGCGCTGCGCGAGGATCGAAATGGGCGCCCCGCTCTGCCAGTGAACGATCGCGCTCGCCTGCCACCCACCGGCCAGCAGGTCCCAGACGCCGCCGCGGTTCAGCCATCGCCTGCCCTGGCCGAACGGGAGCTCGGCGATCACGTTCGCGTTCATCGCGTGCGTGACCTGATATTCCGATCGCCCTTCGTTCAGCTCGGGGCGTGCGTTGTCGAGGAACGGTTCGAAGCGGACCTCGGACGTACCGGGCGAATTGGATCGTGTGCCGGCGAACGTGTAGTTGATCTGTCCGATGATGCCCGACTGCAGGCGCCGGCGCAGATCGACCTGCAGCGAGTTGTAGTTGCTGAAACCGCCGTTGTGGATCAGATCGGCGACGTAGATCCCTGGATTCGGGAGAAACGCCTGGCGGGCCAGCGCGCCGACGGCAGGTCCCGCGCTGGTGATGTAGAGGTCCGCCAGCGACGCCACCTGCCCGGTCTGAATGAGGTTCCGCACGGTGGCGTTGGTCAGGAACCCGCCACCGAGGGTCGGAATCACCGTGAGCGGCTGGCTGCCGGGGATGGCGGGATTGAACGAGGGATCGAACGCGCCGCCGCGTTGCAGCGCGAGAAACCCGTTCGTGCGCGCGCGAAGGAAATCGTCCTGGAACGGACCCCGCGGGTTCATCTGGTTCAAATCGATGCCACGCCACAGTCCCCGGCCGAACATGCCGACGTAGCGCGCCTCGCCAGTGAACTGCCAGGGCAGCTCGTGAGACACGCCGACGTTGAGCTGATGCACCTTCGGCTGCTTGATGTCGGGATCGAACGCGAACGCCGCGGACCGCGGCGAGACGTCGAGCTGGTCGGCGTACGTGCGCTCGGGATTGAAGGCTGGCGTCGGGATCACGGGCACGCCGGCGGCAGCGGTGGTGTAGAGGTTGCTGAGGAGCAGACCGGTCTGGAGGCCCGGGTTGCTGAACGCCACGTTGTCCGCCACCGAGATCGTTTCCTCGTTGACGAACGTCAGCGAATAGCCGCCACGGATGGCCATCCGTCCGCTCTTCGTGGGATCCCAGTCGAAGCCGACCGCCGGTCCGAAGTTGTCGAGATCGCTCTTGTAGAAGCCGCCGCTGACGAACCCCACCCGCCCGTTCGGATCGAGGAGCGCATCGCGCACAGTACGGCCGCCGCGGATTGGGAGCAGCGCCAGGTTGTCGCGTTCGCGCAGGGGACTGTAGTACTCCCACTTCAGCCCGGCGCGAATCGCCACGTTCGGCTTCCAGCGCCAGTTGTCCTGCAGATACATCGAGGTGTTGTTCAGGCGGTAGTTCCGCTCGTTGGGGATCCCCGGCACGTAGCCCGACGTCCGGTTCCGGACTTCGAAGAACTGGCTCACCGACGTGATGGTGCCCGAGAGCATCGACAGCAGCGCGTTGGCCGACGCGAGATCGGCCGCGCTGATGCCCGGCAGCTGCGCGGCTGTCAGTTGTACAGCGGCTGGCGCCGCGGCACTGAAGCCGAATGCCACCGAGGGCAGTCGTCCCCCGAAATCGAACGAGTTGATCCGAATCTGCTGGAGGCTGCCGCCGAACTGCAGCTCGTGGTTCCCGCGCTGCCATGACCCTGTATCGATGTATTGGTAGGTCCACTGCCGGCGTCCCTGCGGCTGGAAGGACGACACCGGATTGGTGACCAGGAACGTCGAAAAGAGCGCGCTGCCGAAGTCTTCGGTGCTGTTGAACGCCACGGGGGCGAGGTTGCCTCCCGCCCGGACCTCGTTGGTGAGGTTCGTCAGCGTCCACCGCCACGCCCCGACGTACCGCTGGACCGTGGATCGCGTGAACACGACGGGACGTTCGTGGACGGCGTCGATGTCGCTCCTGTCGTCGATCTCGCGGAACCACGCGTAGTTCGCCTCGAACTTGTGGCGCGGCGTGGCCTCGAAGTCGATGCGCGTCCCCCACTGGTTCCGCCGGTTCTTCTCGGTCTGGAGGAACGCGTAGCCGGCGGTGTTGAGCAGCCGGTTCGCGGTCGAGTTGCCCACGTCGAAGTTGTTCACCAGCGAAGCCGATGGGATGCGCGAGAGGATGTCACGGGACACGAGCAGGTCGGGACGCAGCCCCGAGAGCTGCAGCACGTTGCCCGAGCGAATCTGTCCGTCGGCGCCGACGTAGCGAAAGACGCCCTGCAGCAGATCGTCATGCGCGGGAATGACGTCGAACTGCGTCACCTGGTTCTGCTCCCGCTGGCCTTCGAAGTAGCCGAAGAAGAACAGGCGGTTCCTGACGATTGGTCCGCCAAGCGTCCCGCCGAACTGGTCGCGCCTCGTATCGGGCTTCTCGAGCCCGTTCCGCTTGTTGAAAAACGAGTTGGCGCCGCGCGACGTGTTGCGATCGAAGCCGTACGCGTTTCCACGAAAGCGATTGGTGCCCGACGGCGTGATCAGGCGGACGGCGGTGGCGCCCCCTGCAGCATCAGCGCCCTGCAGCGCGGTCGTGATGGAGAACTCCCCGACCGTGTCGGTGGTCGGACGGTTCGGCACGAAGTCGAGCGCATTCTGCCGGATGAAGTTGTCCTGGATGTTGATGCCGTCCTGGGTGATCTGGGTCCAGGTCGGCCGGCCTCCGTTGATCGCCGTCTCGGTTCGGTTCGGGATGCCCGGCACGCCAGCCTGGAGCCGGATCAGCTCGATCGGATTGCGGCCGTCGAGCGGGAGATCCTTCATCTGACGCTCCACGACCGTCTGCGTCACTTCCGGCGTCGTCGTTTGCACCAGCGAATCGCCAGCGCTGACCGTGAGCAGTTCCGCGACCTGACCCACCTCGAGCCGGGCCGTCAGCGACCGCTCCACGCCGACATGGATCTCGACCTGCGAGAACTCGGCGGTGCTGAAGCCGCTCAGCGTCATCGTCACGGTGTAGAGACCCGGCTGGACCTGCGGGAAGACGAACGCGCCTGTGTCCGTCGTGGTTGTCGTCTGCGTCTGTCCCCGCTGCTCGTTGGTCAGCGTCACCGTGACGCCCGGGAGCACGGCACCGCTGCTGTCGAACACCGTGCCCGCGAGCCGGCCGAACGAGACCTGCGCGGAGGCTACCGCAGACCAGAGGATTCCGGCTGCAATCGCGAGGAACATGGTCTTGGAAGAGGGCATAGTGGGAAGAGTGTACGCCCTCAGGCCGGGTTCGTTGTTTCGCCGGGTCCGCGAGGCCGTGGCTTCATCAGCTTCGCGGGACCCGCCTGAGAGGAATCTACTTTCGCCCGCTGTTGGTCGTATCCGCTGCCGGGAGCCCTCCCGGGAGCGTCTCGACCCCGTACTGGTTGTTCTCCTGGCAGATGTATTCGAGCAGCTCGTTGCCGGGCGTCCAGGTTGCCATGAACCGCACGGTGAACGGCTTCGTATAGGCGCCGGGATCGTCGATCGTGACGACGTTCTCCATGTGGCCCGTGTCCTTGCGCGTCCAGCGCTCGATCGTATGAAGCTGCTCGGTGTGCGGGTGACCGCGCCGGTCGAACCACCACTTGTCGTTGAAGCCGACGGTATCGATGACGAGCGTGTCGCCCTCCCACCTGCCGATCGAGTGTCCCAGCCATGTCGAATCGAGCTCGTCCGCCGGCGGATGCTTCCGGCCGTCCATGAAGATCTGTCGGTAGGTGTGGATGTTCCCCTCGTGCAGGATATAGAGGTGCGTCGCCTCCTTGTCGGTGTAGTTCTGCACGAAGCGGAACGGGAACGGCGTCGTGCGCGGCACGCCCATCGGCAGGCACTGGTTGTGCGGCTCGAGCGTCACGTCGCGCTTCGACATCAGCTCCTTCGCCCACGGGAGCAGCAGATTGTCGATCTCGCCGGGCTTGAGCCCGCCGTCCTTCTCGAGATCGTTGATGGGACCACCGCCAACCCAGACGCCGTTGAGATCCGGATGTCCATTCGGCAGCCTGGGCACCGGGCCCGTCGGAATCGCGGAGCGATTCTTGGTGTTGACGGTGCCAACGTCCTTGCCGGCCGCGCCCGTCTGCGCGTGGACGACGGGAGGAAGCACGAACGCGGCAAGCACCGGGAAGACGAGTAGCTTTCGCACGGCCGTCCCTCCCTTTCTAGTTGTTGTCGTTGGCGCCCGAGAAGACCTTCGTGCCGTCCGCGAGGACGACGGTCCGCGCGTGCGCGCCGTTGGCGCCGGACCGCGCGAGATCACCTTCGACCGTCACCGTGTCGCCGATCTTGACGGACCTGCCGGTCCAGCCCTGCCGCGTCAGCGCGCTGCGCGCTGCCAGCTCGAAGTTCCACGTCGTCACCTTGCCGCTCGCGTCCTTGACGTCCACGTAGATGCGCGAGTGCGGATTGGTCCATTCGAGCTTCGCCACCGTGCCCTTGATGGTCACCGGCTTGTTGACGTCGTATTCGCCGGACACCGAGTGGTGGGCGAGGAGCGGCACCGCCGCGCAGAGGATTCCGGCGACCACGATCGCGAGTCTGTTCTTCATCGCATCCTCCGAGAATCTGCCGGGTCCACGCGACCCGCCGTCTATTTCCGAGCGAACGGTTTCGGCGTCGCGAACGTCGCGGCGTCGACAGCCACATTGGCCTGAATCTGGTTGATCGTGATCGTGTTCTGCCCGTCGGTCCAGGTGGTCACAATCTTGTGCGGCATCTTCACGCCGGCGACGTCGCGGTAATCGGAGAAATCGACCTGCGTCGGCACGGTGCCGACGGGCGTCCGGTTCCACCGCACGTTGCGCACCAGCAGCCCAGCCTCGTCGAAATAGAAGTTCACTGGCTGGCCGCCGCTCCGGCCCTGCAGCACCTGCACCGGCTTGTCGTCGATCGTCGCGCTTCCCACCTGCCAGCCGGTGAACGCGTCCTTGATCGTCGCGGGGAAAGCGGTGAGCCCTTCGATGCGCGCGCCGTCGAGGTTGCCCGCTGTCAGCTCCATCAGCGGCAGCGGACGCCATCCTTCCGCGACCCACGCCCGGCGCCCGTCGTAGGTCTTGACGTTGTCGCCGTCGGGCGCGTGGACGACCTGCGTGCGCTGGTTCGGCGCCTTCGCGTCGATCTCGATCGGGACATCCGCGCCGCCCGTGTTGAACCCGCCGTACATCCCGCGCGCGACGAAACTGGTCAGCCCGGCGACCTTCTGCGCGCCGCCCAGCGCCTGGATGTACTTCGCGAACACCTGATCCGGCATGGTACTGCGGTCGCGGATGAGCGCCATCGCATTCGGGTCGTCGACGACGTCGGCGTACTGCGCGGCGAGGCTGGGCACGTCTTCAGGCGTCGGGCTGGTGCGGTGGCAGGTGAAGCAGGTCACGCGCGGCCGCCCGCCGAAATTCGCCTCGTTGATGCCGTTCATCATCGCGATCATCGCGCGCGCCCGCGTGATGAGCGGCGTCGTGATGGCGAAGGCGGCACGATCGGTGTGGATTTCCTGCGAGTGACAGCTGGAGCAGTCATAGCCGAGCGACGAGGAGAACATCCCCATCGCGTCCATGAACTGATCGACCGGAATGCCCTTGAGGACCTGGACGTTCTTGAAGACCTGATCGGACATCGGCGGAGTGGCGGCCGGCGCCGCCTGACCCTGCGCCGCCACGACTGCGGCACCAATCCACACAAGGGCCAGGACTATGCCTGCCCACTCCCCGCGGCCGAACGCCCTCTGCCGACTGCCCACTGCCGACTGCCTACTGCGTGACCGGCTGAGCGGCATCGGGTCCGCCCGGGCCAAAGAGCGGCTTCATGTCGCTCTTCTTCATGATCGACTGCAGCGAGCCGCGGCTCTCGACCACCTTGCCGCCGAACCCCTCGAAGATCACCCGGTCGCCGGCCTTGAGGTCGTCGGGACCCCAGCCCTGGCGGCGGATCGTGTTCGGGCTCGTCAGCTCCATGTTCCAGTTGGTCACCTTCCCGTCGGGCCCGGTGACGTCGATGTACACGCGCATGTGCGGGTTGGTCCACGAGACCTGCGTCACGACGCCTTCGAGCTTCACCTTCTTGCTCGCGTCGTACTCGGTGTCGAAGCCGTGATGCGCGAGAACCGGAGCCGCGACGCCAACGAGCGCGAACGCCGCGATGAGGATACCGACCTTTCTCATTGCCAAGACCTCCAAGTGATCCTATTTCTTGCCGTCCGTGCCCGTGCCGACCTTGATCTGCGCGGCCTGGCCGTACTCGTTGTCCTCGAGGCAGATGAACTCCATCAGGTCCGCCTTGCCGGTCTCGCGGTCCGGCCGCAGCAGGCGGCCGACGAAGTGGAGCTTGACCGGCTTGGTGAGGGCGCCGGGATCCTCGAGCGTGAAGTCGTTCTCGATGCGGCCCCAGCTCGTACGCGTCCAGCGCTCGATGGTGTGGAGCTGCTCGGAGTGCGGTGTCCCGCGGCTGTCGAACCAGAACTTGTCGTTGTAGCCGACGGTGTCGATCACCAGCGTGTCGCCTTCCCACCGCCCGGTCGAGTGGCCCCACCAGTTGTTGACCCAGTTGCGCGGGTGCGGGCGGCCGTCCATGTACACCACGCGGTGCGCGCCCGCGTCGCCGGTCTCGTGCAGCACGTAGATGTGCGTGAGGCCAGTCGACTGATATTCGTAGACGAATTTCCACGGATACGGGTTCACGCGCGGCACGCTCATCGGCAGGCACGCGGTGTACGGCTCGTCCTTCGAGAGCCGCTTGTCGCGCAGCTCCTTCGCCCACGGCTGCAGCGGCAGTTCACCCGGCTTCAGGCCCCCGTCGCGCTCGATGTCGCCGTTCGATCCGCCGCCGACCCACGGGCCCGTGAGGTCCACGTGGCCGTCGGGCATGCGCGGAATCGGGTGGCTGTTGATCTCCGCATCCGGGATCGTCGGGCTCCCCGGATTGATGTAGCGGATGCCGCCGTTGTCCTCGAGCACGCCAGCCCGGTTGCCGGCCTCGCGGCCGTCGCCACGGCCCGGGGCATCGCCCTGCCGCCCGCCTCGCCCGCCACGTCCCTGCGCCTGCAGCATCACCGTGAGCGCCGCGAGCGTTATTGTCAGGACCAGAAGTTTTCTCACGTCACTTCTCCGCAAATCCTAGAAGGTCATGCCGTTGAACGCGTTGTCGCGGCCGCTCGCCACCGTCAGCCAGCTTCCCGAGCCCGCGTTGAGGATACCCGAAATGCGCCAGTTGGAGGCAACGGCGCGGAGCGCCGCGTTGCCGAATTCCGGCGTCTATGCGCCGACGGTGAGATTGGCCAGGTGCGTGCGGTCCCGATCGCAATGGCCGCGGTCGTAGTCGGGGTTCGACGGGTCGACGAAGCCGATGCCGAACTGTGCGCCCGTGGGCATCTCGAGGCCGAAGCGCAGGAAACGCCTCATTCTGAGCCTCCTTGGGTGTCGTCGTGTGCGGGGACTGTACAACGTCACGTGGGGCGAGGCGACCTGCGCGGCGCCGGAAAAAAAAAGGGCCGCGATCGCTCGCGGCCCTTCCCTCTAAGGAGGCCTTTTTCCGGGGTCAGTACACTCGTTGCCGGGCGAGACCCGAGGGCTCGCCTAGTTGACTGCGCGCGCGTCGTTGAGCGCGGCTGCAGCCGGAATGTGCACGGGCGCGTCGATCGGCACCTCGACGAGCGTCCACGCGTCGGTTTCCTGCAGCACCATCGCGGCAAATTCGGTATGCAGCGCGTGGCCGCCGCGGTGCGCGACCAGATGTCCGATCAGCGGGTGGCCGACGAGCGCCATGTCGCCGATCACGTCCAGAATCTTGTGCCGCACGAACTCGTCGTCGAAGCGAAGCGAGTTGTTCAGCACGCCGGTGTCGCCGATGACGATCGCGTTCTCGAGCGAGCCGCCGAGCGCGAGCCCGTGCTGGCGCATCCACTCCACTTCCTTCAGGAAGCCGAAGGTGCGCGCCGGCGCGATTTCGTCGGTGAAGGCCTCCTCGCTCAGGCGAATCGTCCGCGACTGGTGGCGCAGCAGCGGGTGGTCGAACGCGATGCTGTACGTCACCTTGAAATGATCCGACGGATAGACGGCGATGCGCTTGTCACCGCGGGTCAGCGACAGCGGCTGCAGGATTTTCATGTAGCGGCGCGCCGCCGGAAGCCGCTTGATGCCGGCTTCGTGAATCAGGTAGATGAACGGCGCCGCGCTGCCGTCCATGATCGGCACTTCCGGCGAGTTCAACTCGACGATGACGTTGTCGACGCCGAGGCTGACGAGCGCCGCCAGCAGATGCTCGACGGTGTCGACGTTCACCGCGTCCCGGGTCAGGCCGGTGGCGTGGTTGAGGCCGCCCACGTGGCCGACGTTCGCCGGCACCTCGAGGCCGCCGAGATCGGCACGACGGAAACGGATACCGAAGTCGGAGGGGGCGGGCTTGAGGGAGAGCGTGACCTTCTTGCCCGAATGGAGACCAATCCCCGCACAGGAGATTGGTCGACGAAGTGTCCGTTGTGCGTTCATCAGCGCCTGGGAACCGTCCGCGGGGGTTCCCCTTCACCAAGCAAGCAGGGTACCCGTATGCGGCGTGTCTGGTGACGCTTCCTAAACTCTTCCCTTACCTTGAGTTAGATGGTGGCCTCTCGCACGGGGCCACGGGGTTCCCTTCGGATTGTATCGGCCCGACCACAACAACTCCCGTGCGAATTGTTGCGAGTTTAACACACGCCGATCTGTGAAAAACTGCAAACTTGAGTCGCCTCGTAGGCGAGTCGGAGTCGCGCACAGCCTGTATCCGACTCCGACTCGGTCACAGGCTGTATCCGACTCCGACTCGGGCTAGGCGGCGCCGAGGAGCGGCTGGAGATACTTGCCGGTCACCGATTTCGGGTTCGCCGCGACCTCTTCGGGGGTGCCGCTCGCGATCACCCGGCCGCCGGCGGCTCCCCCCTCCGGCCCGAGGTCAATCACATGATCCGCGCAGCGGATCACGTCGAGGTTGTGCTCGATCACCACGACCGTGTTCCCCTGATCGACCAGCTTGTTCAGCACGTCGAGCAGCTTGCGCGTGTCCTCGAAGTGCAGCCCGGTCGTCGGCTCGTCGAGGATGTACAACGTGCGGCCGGTGCTGCGCCGCGAGAGCTCGCGCGACAGCTTGACCCGCTGTGCCTCTCCCCCGCTGAGCGTCGTCGCGGACTGCCCGAGCTCGATGTAGCCCAGACCGACGTCCTGCAGCGTGCGCAGCTTGTTCGCGATCGGCGGGAAGTTCTCGAGCAGCGGCAGCGCCTGATCGACGGTGAGGTCGAGCACCTCCGCGATCGACTTGCCGCGGTACTGGATGTCGAGCGTCTCGCGGTTGTAGCGGCGCCCCTTGCACTGCTCGCACGTCACGTAGACGTCGGGCAGGAAGTGCATCTCGAT